>Ga0111538_10002905_pt1 | contig 24034 bp, 20 predicted proteins | sample SoiMethybrSBSTD1_FD_79669 | JGI IMG/M metagenome (GOLD analysis project Ga0111538, IMG submission 79669) | Bulk soil microbial communities from a Populus tree surrounding site in Tennessee, USA - Soil MetaG P. TD hybrid SBSTD1 (version 2)... | ecosystem: Environmental > Terrestrial > Soil >...
ACATCCCCGAGTCGAGGTTCGTCTTCAGGCGGCGGAACTGCTCGACCACCTCTGCATTCCCGGCCACCCAGCCGACCCGCCAACCGGTCATGTTCCACCCCTTCGAGAGTGAGAAGATCTCGACCCCGACGTCCTTCGCACCCTCCGTCGCGAGGAGGCTCGGCGGCTCGTAGCCTTCGAAGGCGACCTCGGAGTAGGCGTTGTCGTGGACGACGATCAGGTCAGTGGCTCGCGCGAATTCAACGGCACGTTCGAAGAAGCCGGGAGCCACGACCGCTCCGGTCGGGTTGTTGGGGTAGTTGAGGAAGAGGAGATTGGCTCGCCCGGCGACGTCGCTCGGCACGCCCTCCAGTTCGGGCATGAACGCGTTTTCCGCGCGCAAGGGCAGGTAGTGGACCTCGGCGCCCGCGAACAGCGGGCCCGACGTATAGGGCGGGTAGCCGGGCTCGGGTGCAAGCGCGACGTCGCCCGGATCGAGGCAGGCGAATGCGATGTGCGCCACGCCCTCCTTGCCGCCGAGCACCGGCACGACCTCGGTCGCCGGGTCGATTCCGACGCCGAAGCGCTCGCCGTAGAAGGCTGCGACCGCGTCGCGGAACGACTCCAGTCCCCGGTTCGTCGGGTACTGGTGGGTGGTTGCGTCGGCCGCGGCGGCCTGGAGCGCCCGGATCACAGGCTCCGGCGTCGGGAGGTCCGGATCGCCGATCCCCAGGCTGATGACGTCGACGCCCGCCCGGCGCTTCTCCTCGATCTTCCGCTCGAGCTCGGCGAAGAGGTAGGGCGGCACCAGGTCGAGCCTCCTTGCGAACCTCATCCGGCGAGCCACTCCTCGGAGAGGTCACCGGTGCAGATCTCCTGCGCGGAGCCGGTCAGGCGTGCGTGGAGGTGGGAGTCGAGCTCGACGAGCAGGTCGCCGCCGGCGAGGTGGATCGTGACCGGGCTGTCGCACCAGCCGTTTACGACCGCGGCTCCCGCCACGGCGCATGCGCTCGTGCCCGAGGAGAGGGTCTCCCCCGCCCCGCGCTCCCAGACCCCGGCCGTCGCCTCCGTGCGCGAGTCGACGCGGACGAGCTGGACGTTCGTGCGCTCGGGAAAGCGCGGGTGGTTCTCGACGAGCGGACCGAGCCGCAAGAGCTCGTCCCGTGCGGGATCGCGTGCGATGACGGCGTGCGGGTTCCCGACCGAAACCGGGGTGAACTCGAGTTGCGTCCCGTTCACGTCGAGCGCCTCGCTCGGCGCGACCTCGACGGGGCCCATGTCCATCTCGACCTCGAAGCCGCCACGCATCCGCGCGCGCACCTCGCGGTCGCCGACCGCGATCGTGACCTCATCGGCGCCGGCGCGCCGCGCAAGCCAGCGCGCGGCGATCCGCGTCCCGTTGCCCGAGAGCTCGGCCGTCGAGCCGTCCGGATTCCAGATGACGATGTCGGCGTGCGCGCCGTCGGCGACCAGCACCTCGAGAACGCCGTCCGACCCGACGCCGAAGTGGTAGTCGCAGAGCCGGCGCACGAGGTCGGGTTCGAGGGGCGTGCCGACCTCCTCCTGTTCGACCAGGAGGTAGTCGTTGCCAAGCCCATGCCACTTCGCGAACCGCACGGCCGACAGCGTAACGAAGCGGTCTCCGGCTCAGTGAGCCCCCGCGAGCGCGAGGATCTCGGCCGCGGTCTCCGAGGGCGCGCGGTCGGCAGAAACGGCATGGATTCCCGGAATCCGCCGCATCCACTTGCGCTGGTAGGCGGCGTATTGCCGGGTCGCTAGGGCGATGGCTTCCTTTGCCTCGGCCGAGGGCAACTCCGCGATCTCGCGCAGGCCGATGATCTGGCCGGCCGTCTTCGATACCGGGCTTCGCCGGGCTCGTTCGACTTCGGCCTCCACCCCGCGTTCGAACATGTGCTCCGTGCGCTCGCGGATGCGTTCGTCGAGCACGGCCTTCGGGACGTCGAGGCCGAAGATCAGCGTCGGACGGCGCGTCTCCTCGCTCCAGAGCCGGTCCCGCGGCGGTGCGAGCGACCCTCCGGCCTCGTGCAGCTCGAGCGCGCGGACGACCCGGCGGCGATCGTTGGGGTGCACTGTTTCCGCTGCCTGCGGGTCCCGTTCCGCGAGCGCGGCATGTGCCTGCTCGGGGCCGACGCGGTCGTAGACCCGCTCCCAGCGTGCGCGAGCACCGGGAGGTGGCGCGGGCGGGAGGCCCAGCTCGGCGAGGGCGGCGCGGAGATAGAGGCCTGTTCCGCCCACGACCACCGGTGCCCGGCCGCGCGCGAGCGCGGAATCGATCGCCTCGTGGGCGAGCCGCTGGTACTCGGCGACGGAGCCTTCGTGGTCGAGCGGCCAGACCGCGACGAGGGCCGTGGGCCGCTCGGGCTGGTTGGTGAGGATCGGAAGGCCCTCGTAGACCTGCATCGAGTCGGCCGAGACGATCTCGGCTGGAATCGCATCGGCGACGGCCTCGGCGACGGCCGTTTTTCCGCTGGCCGTCGGCCCAAAGATCGCGATGACCGTTCCAGACAGGTCAGCGCTGGACATGCTGCCGGGGCCGCCGCGGGCCTCCCTCCAATTTCAGCCTATTGGGAAAAGGCGCGCGTGTGATGAACGGAATGGACTGAAAGTGAGTCAGGCCGCGACGAGGGCGGCCTGGGTGCCCCGCAGGGTCGTCGACGTCGAGCCCTCGATGCGAACGTCGATCAACGTTCCCGCCTCCGCGTCCCCCGTGAAGTTCACCGTCGTGTTCCGGCGCGTCCGCCCGCGCAGCGTCGACGGGTCCGTTCGGCTCGGCCCCTCGACGAGCACCTCTTCGACGCGCCCCACCCGCTCGGCGTTTCTCTGCGCCGCCAGTTCCTGAACGATCTCGATCAGCCGCTCGATGCGCTCTGCCTTGACGGGCTCAGGCACCTGGTCCGCCATGGTCGCCGCCTCGGTGCCGCTTCTCGGGCTGAAGACGAACGTGAAGGCACCGTCGTAGCCGACCTCTCGTACGACGTCGACGGTTTGCGCGAAGTCCTCCTCGGTCTCCCCCGGGAAACCCACGATGATGTCGGTCGTCAGGGCGAGATCGGGAATCGCGGCGCGCAGCTTGTCGACGAGCGCGAGGTAGCGATCGCGCCCGTACGTGCGCCGCATCGCCTTCAGCACGCGGGTAGAGCCCGACTGGAGCGGCAGGTGGATGTGCTCGCAGACCGAGTCGCACTCGGCCACCGCGGCGATCACGGGGTCGCGGAAGTCCTTCGGGTGCGGGCTCGTGAAGCGAATGCGATCGATCCCGTCGATCCGGTCGAGCCCGCGCAGGAGCTCGCCGAACTCCGTGCGGATCGCGGGCGCCAGGTCGCGCCCCCACGAGTTCACGTTCTGGCCGAGCAGGGTGATCTCGCGGACGCCCTCATGCGCGAGCGCCGTGACCTCTGCGACCACATCCCCCGGCCGTCGGCTCTGCTCGCGCCCGCGAACCGACGGAACGATGCAGTAGGCGCACTTCGAGTTGCAGCCCATTGAGATCTGCACCCACGCCTGGAAGCGCCTTTCCCGCCGCACGGGGAGGTCTGCGGCGAACTCGTCCCACTCGGCGAAACGCCCCTTCGCGATCCCCTGGCCGCCGGCCCCGACCCAGTCGGCGAGGTGCGAGATCGAGCCGGGCCCGAAGGCGACGTCAACCTCGGGATAGCGCTCGAAGATGCGCTCTCGCTGCGCTTCCGCGTAGCAGCCCCCGACCGCGATGACCTTCTCGGGATCGTGCGCCTTGAGCGCCCGTGCCTGGGCGAGATGCGCGGCGAACCGCTGGTCGGGCTTCTCTCGCACGGTGCAGGTGTTGAACACGATCACGTCGGCCGATTCCTGCGAGCGAGCCTCGCCGAGGCCCAGCTCTTCGAGCATGCCCTTGATCCGCTCGGAGTCGTGCGCGTTCATCTGGCACCCAAACGTGGAGACGAAATAGCTGCGCATCCCGGTCACTGTAGCGATGTCGAAAACGGCCTCGTCTCGGCGCGGCGACCGCAATGGATCGGCCGGACGTTGCGTCAGACCCTGGGGGAAATCTCTGTGCCGGTTTTTCGTTCGAGCCGAAAGCGCATGCTCGCAGTCTTCATCATGCGCGTCGCGGCCCTGCCGCTCGTCCTGTCCGTTTCGAACGCGGCCGATTCCGGTGCGGTCCGCGGTCGTGAGGCCGTGGCTTCCTCAGGCTGCTGGGGCCGACCAGAAGCGCGAGCTTATTTCGCGAACTCGGTTGCTCGAGACTCCCGGATCACGGTCACCTTGATCTGACCTGGGTACTCGAGCTGGTCCTCGATCTCCCGTGCGATCTCGTGGGAGAGGAGGACGGCGGTGTCGTCGTCCACTTCCGCAGGCTTGACCATGACGCGGATCTCACGGCCTGCCTGGAGCGCGTAGACGCGCTCGACGCCCTTCTTGGCCGAGGCGATCTTCTCCAGCGACTCGAGGCGCTTGATGTAGCTCTCGAGACTTTCGCCGCGCGCGCCCGGACGCGAGGCCGAAATGGCGTCGGCCGCGATCACGAGGACGGCCTCGACGGTCTGCGGCTGCACCTCGTAATGATGGGCCTCGATCGCGTGGATGACGTGCTGCGACTCCCCGTAGCGCTTCGCCTGCTGGGCGGAGATGAGGGCGTGGGAGCCCTCGACCTCGTGCGTCATCGCCTTGCCGAGGTCGTGGAGGAGCGCGGCGCGCTTGGCCGTCTTGACGCTGGCGCCGAGTTCCGAGGCCATGATCCCGGCGAGGTGGGCGCATTCGAGCGAATGCTTGAGGATGTTCTGCCCGTAGCTCGTCCGGTAGCGGAGCCGGCCCAGGAGCTTGACGAGCTCCTCGTGCATCTGGCCGCAGTTCGCCTCGAACACGGCCTGCTCGCCCGCCTGCAGGATGTGCTCCTCGATCTCGGCCTTCGAGCTGTAGTACATCTCCTCGATGCGGGACGGGTGGATGCGGCCGTCCTCGACGAGCTTCGTGAGCGTCAGCTTCGCCACCTCGCGGCGCACTCCGTCGAAGGATGAGAGGACGACGGCCTGCGGCGTGTCGTCGATGATGAAGTCGACGCCGGTCAGGTTCTCGAGAGCGCGGATGTTGCGGCCCTCCCGGCCGATGATCCGGCCCTTCATGTCGTCTGAGGGCAGCTCGACGATCGAGACGGTGGTCTCGGCAGCATGGCTCGCGGCCACTCTCTGGAGCGCGTCCGCGACGAGATTGCGCGCGCGCCGCTTCGCCTCCGTGCGGGCTTCCTCTTCCGTCTGGCGCACCATGCGAGCCATCTCGTGCCGGACGAGCTCCTCCGAGCGCTCGAGGACGTGGCGCTTCGCCTCCTCGACGGTCAGGCCGGAGATGCGCTCGAGCTCCTTCAGCTGCTGCTCGGTCGCGGCCTTCGCCTCCTCCTGCATCGCCTTCAAATGGGTCTCCCGGTCGGCGAGCCCCTGCTCGCGCCGTTCGAACTCCGTCAGCTTGCCGTCGATCTCCCCTTCCTTCGCCAGGACGCGCTCCTCGATCTTGATGATCTCGCTGCGCTTCCCCTGTAGCTCGCGCTCGACGTCGGCACGGAGCTTCAGCGCCTCCTCGCGCGCCTCGATCTGCGCCTCGCGGCGAATCGCCTCGGCGCTCCGCTTGGCCTCCTCGCTGAGACGAAGGTTCTCCTCCGTCGCCGCATCTGCTCGACGCGAAGAAAGCAGGCGCGAGCCCACGTAGACGCCGACAGCCAGGCCTGCCCCGATCCCGACGATCAGGAGGCCGATGGTAATCGCCATTCCTCGCTCCTACGCAGTCAGGCCCGTAGGAACGGGTTCGTCGATCGGTGGCTCAGGCCCGGCAGGCGGACGCCTGCCTATTCGAGGCGCTTCCTCCGGGTCTCAGGGCCGATGGTCATGGAGCTGGGCTTCGTTGTGATCGTTTGGCGGGAGGTTCCGATTCGGCGAAAAACCGTTCCGTGCAGGCTTTTTTGTGAGTGGTGATGCAGGGCTATCCTAGCCCCTCAGCATCACCCTCGTCCAGGTCCCCGAGGGCAGACTCGATTGTTTCGGGATCGAACCCGCGGCGCTGCAGGACCCCCCAGGCCTTGCGCGGGGCCAGACCCCGGATGAGGCGTACCGCGCGCTCGCCCTCCGGCTCGAGCTCCGCGATCGCCGCTTTCACCTCGGGCTCGGGAAGCCCTTCACCATCCAGCCGAGCCTCGATCGCGGCATTGCCCCAGCCTCTCTCCGCCAGCGCGAGCGCTCGCCCGCGCGCGAGCTCGCCGTCGTCCACGAACCCGGCGTCGGCGAGGGTTGCGATGGCAGCCTCCTCCGCGTCGGAGCCGATGCCGCGACTTCGCAGCCGCTCCCGAAGCCTGCGCTCGGACAAAGGCCGCGAGCGCAGGGAGCGGACGGCTGACCCCAACGCTCGCTCGCGCCGGAGCTCCCGGGCGAGGGAGCGCGCGAGCGGGCGGTCGAGCAGGAGGTCGGCACGCAGCCCGCAGCGCACGACGACTGCATCCGGGACCGTGCGCCACGGTCGGCCGTCGAGCTCGACCTCGACGCGCCCGGGCGAGGCCCGGCGAAGAGCGGTGACTCTAGGCGGCTGCGACCTCGTCCGCGGCCTGCTCGGCCGCCTCGGCCTCCGCGTCTGCCTTCGACGGCGTGCTGGCGTCGTCGCTCATCGGCAGGAGTCGTGACGACACGATCGCGTCGGGGCCGATCTCGGTCTGCAACGCACGCAGGATCTGCTCGGCGACATCGGGGTGCTCGCGCAGGAAGGCCGTCGCGTTCTGCCGGCCCTGGCCGAGCCGCTCGTCTCCGTAGCTGAAGTACGACCCCGACTTCTGCACGAGCTTCTTCTCGAGGCCGACCTCGAGGACCGTGCCCTCCCACGAGATCCCGTCGCCGTAGATGATGTCGAATTCCGCCTGCTTGAACGGGGGCGCGACCTTGTTCTTCACGACCTTGACGCGCACGCGGTTGCCGATCGCCTCCACGCCCTCCTTCAGCGTCTCGATGCGCCTGATGTCGAGCCTGACCGAGGAGTAGAACTTCAGCGCGCGGCCGCCGGGGGTCGTCTCGGGGTTGCCGAACATGACCCCGATCTTCTCCCGGAGCTGGTTCGTGAAGATGGCGACTGTGCCGGTGCGGTTGAGCGTGCCGGCGAGCTTGCGGAGCGCCTGGCTCATGAGGCGCGCCTGGAGCCCGACGTGGCTGTCCCCCATCTCGCCCTCGATCTCGGCCTTCGGCGTCAGCGCCGCCACCGAGTCGACCGCCACCACGTCGATCGCGCCGCTTCTGATGAGGAGCTCGGCAATCTCGAGCGCCTGCTCGCCGTGGTCGGGCTGCGAAACGAGGAGATCGTCGATGTTCACGCCGATCCGTCTGGCGTAGGACGGGTCCATCGCGTGCTCGGCGTCGATGAAGGCGCAGATCCCGCCTCGACGCTGGGCCTCGGCGATGACGTGGTAGACCAGCGTCGTCTTTCCCGAGGACTCCGGGCCGAAGATCTCGACGATCCGGCCGCGAGGCAGCCCGCCCACTCCGAGCGCGACGTCGAGCGAGAGCGACCCGGTCGAGATCGAAGGGATCGCAACCTGGGCCTGGTCGCCCATCTTCATGACCGTGCCTTTGCCGTACTGCCGCTCGATCTGGCTCAGAGCGGCGTCGAGTGCTTGCTCACGCTCCAAGGCGTTCAACCTCCTAACGACACCGATTCGAAGACTTCGTACTGCGCGCCGCCCGGACGCAGACGGGAAATCATCACGGCTGCGTCGGACGGAGCGACCTCGCCGAGGTCGGGGACGGACGGGCTCAGCCGCGGACGGCTGCGTCGGAAACGGGCCACGGTGACGTGCGCCAGCCATTTCCGCTGCTCGCGCTCGTAGAGCTCCCGCGCTTCCAGAAAGTCGAACAGGCGCTCCGCGACTGCCTCTCCGCGCCCGCCCTCGTCGGTCAGCGCGATCATGGCCACGCTCCTCGTCTCGCGATAGCACTGCGCCGCGAACACCGGTCGCTTCGCGCCCGCACAAGCCTCTCGCAGAGCATCAACGACGTCCCCCGCACGAGTCGCCGGGGTGCTGCCGAGAAACGCGAGCGTGACGTGGAGGTTCTCCGCGGGGACGATGCGCAGGTCCCTCCCGGTCGCAGCCAGGTGATCGCCCTGCCACGCGACGAGGACGTCCACCGCAGCGGGAGGCAGGAGCAGGGCACAGAAGAGCCGAAGCCGCTCATCGCCCTCCACCCTAGCGATCGCTTTCGCGCGAATCTGTGGCTGTTCGTGACAACTCGCGGCGGAGCGTGTGGAGAGCCAGAGCGGTTGTGCGGGCGCGGACGGCTTCGCGGTCGCCCGGAAGGTGTAAACGCGCCGTGTGGGCCCCGCCGGGCCCGTCGATAGCCAGGAAGACGAGGCCCACCGGTTTCTCCGCGGTCCCTCCGCCCGGGCCCGCAATGCCGGTGTCCGCAACGGCCAGGTCGGCACCGAGCTCCCGGCGCGCTCCAGCGGCCATCGCCGCCCCCACCTCCGCCGACACGGCGCCGTGCTCTTCGAGCAGCCCGGCCGGGACGCCGAGCTGCCTCTCCTTGACCTCGTTGGAGTACGCGACCACGCCGCCGACGAACACGTCGCTCGAGCCCGCGATGCCCGTGAGGCGTGTGCCGATCAGCCCACCGGTACAGGATTCCGCGGTCGCGAGCGTCAGACCCTGCGCGCGGCACATGTCGAGGACGATCTCCTCGACGGACCGCTCGTCGTCCCGCGCGAACACCTCATCCGGAAACGCGGCGCTGAAAGCGTCCGTCACCCTTGCCGCGGCCGGCTCGCCTCCCGGCCGGACGACGAGGTCGACGTGGATCTCGAGATCGCGCGCGCAGATGGTCACTTCGAGGCCGTCGCTCTCTCCGCCGGCCTCGTCGAGCGCGCGTGCGACTGCGGACTCTGTCGGCCCGAAGAGCCGAAGCGAGTGACGCTTTGGCGCCTCCGCCCGCTCCAGAATCGCGCGAACGGCGGGATGGTCGACCGCGTTCGGCCACAGCCTCTGCAGCTCCCCCGGCGGTCCCGGAAGGACGACGGCGACGCGGCCGTCGTCGTGCTCGAGGAGAATCGCCGGCGCCGTGCCCGCAAGGCCGAGTGAGATGCCGCCTTCCGGCAGGGACGCCTGCTTGCGGATTCCCGGGAGGAAGTCCCCGAACGGACGCTTGAGGCGCTCGGCGACACCGCGGGAGAAGGCCTCGATCTCCCGCTCCAGGCCCTCGTCCAAGACGAGCGGGCACCCGGTCGCCTCGGCGAGAAGCTCCACGGTGCGGTCGTCGTGCGTCGGCCCCAGTCCGCCGGAAACCACGCAGAGATCCGCGCGCAGGCCCTCAGCAAGCGCCGCAGCGAGCTGCTCGCGCCGGTCGCCGACCATGACGACGCGGTCGGGCTCCAGGCCGAGGCGTGTCAGCTCACGCGCGAGAAACGGGCCATCCTGGTCCGCGAGGTCGCCGCGGACGAGCTCGCTGCCGGTGACGAGGACGACAGCGCGGGGGCGGGCCAACTAGGCGAGTGAGACGAGCTCGAGGCCGTCGGGCTTGACGATCGCGATCGCGGGCCCCTTCGGCATGTTTCTGATCCGCTCTCCGTTCACGGTGCCCTTGAGATATGCGGGCGCCCCGAGCTGGACCCAGATGCGCTTGTCGTCGACGAAGCGCTGCGTCTGGCCAGCCTGGAGCGTGCCCTCGTAGAGGAGCTTGCCGGTGGCCGACTTCGAACGGACGCGCATCCAGCAGTCGCCGCCTTCGGCGTAGAGCACGAGTCGGGTCTTCTGCGTCTTAGCGTGTGAGCCCCGGTTCGAGGGCGCCTTCTCGGTGCTCGTACCGGTCGAGTCCGAGGGTGAGTCCGAAGCCGGTGGACTGACCGTCGGGGTCTCGGCCCCCGTCGAACCGAACTTCCAGGCCACGACGACGAGGATCGTCACGGCGATGATCCCGGCGAGGGCGACGATGACGAAGTTGGACTCGACCGCACGGGAACGTGATGGCTGCCGTCGTGGCCGCGCAGGCGCCACCGGTTCGTCCTCCCGCGTGAAGCGCGAGTTGAACTCGTCCACGTAGAGCTGCCCGTCGAGGCCGAGGTACTCCGCATAGGTGCGCAGGAAGCCCTTGACGTACGTCTCGCCGGGCAGGACCTCGAAGCGCTCCTCCTCGAGCGCCCGCAGGTACTTCGCGCGGATCTTGGTGTCCGCTTCTACCCGGGGGAGCTCGTATCCCTGGCGCAGCCGAGCTTCACGCAGGCTGTTGCCGATCTCGAACACGAATCCTCGATTGTAGCGCCCGAGCCGTCCTCTCTAGCGCGAAGCGAGGGTCAGCACGGCGAAGACGCCCAGCGCGAGGAGCCCCGTGATAGCGAGCAGGAGCGCGAAGCCGCCCAGGATGCGCGCTGCCGCGGCGAGCGCGCGCCCACCGATTCGCCCCAGCGAGCGGTCGTACTCGAGGCGCGCGCGCCGGGCGAGGCGGACCGACATGAACGCGAGGAGAAGGCCGATCGGGATGGCGGGGATCGCCTGGTAGAGCCCCACGTCGCCGGAGTAATGGGCGGCGGCGAGGCCACCCGCGAGCACGCCGAGGGCGGCGAGGGCCAGGACGAAGGCCCATAACGCCTTCGGATTTCGCGTCACTGCTTGACGTACGGGCGACCGACCGCGGCCGGGCCGCGCGAGCGGCCGACCACGCCGACCAGCGCGATCAGCGTGAGGATGTACGGAAGCGTCTGCAGCAGGTTCGACGAGATGCCAGCCTCGTTCTGCAGGCGCTGGGCGAGGCCGCTGGAGAACCCGAAGAGGAGACACGCCGCGAAGGCCGGGAACGGGCGCCACTTCCCGAAGATGACCGCGGCGAGCGCGATGAAACCGCGGCCAAGCGTCATGTTCTCGTTGAACGAGCCGACGAAGCCGATCGAGAGGTATGCCCCGCCCAGGGCGGCGAGCATCCCCGAGACGACGACGCAGGCGTAGCGGATCCCGTACACCGAGATGCCGACGGTGTCCGCCGCCCTCGGGTGCTCCCCTACCGAGCGGATCCGCAGGCCGATCGGCGTCTTGAAGAGGACCAACCAGCTCAGGATGATCACGGCGAACAGGAGCCAGATCATGAGGCTCATCTCGCCGATGACGTCGCCGACGAACGGGATCTTGTCGAGGCCCGGCACGGTCACCGTGGGAACGCGAGCAACGTCGGAGGGCGTTCCTTCCGTGCCGTAGATGTAGCGGAAGAGGTAGCCCGTCACTCCGAGCGCGAGGAAGTTGATCGCAGTGCCGCTGACGATCTGATCGGCACGCAGGTGGATGGAGAAGAACGCGTGGATGAGCGCGAGCCCGCCGCCGAAGACCATGGCCATGAGGATCCCGACGATCCACGAGCCGCTCCATGCTGCCGCCCAGATCCCGAAGAAGGCGCCGGAGAGCATCATCCCCTCGAGGCCGATGTTGATGACCCCTGAGCGCTCGGAGAAGATCCCGCCCATCGCGGCGAAGGCAAGCGGCGTCGCGAAGCGGATGGTCGCGGCGAAGAGGCCCGCGTTCACGACTGCGTCGAGCGAATCCGTGTCCTTCGTCTGCGCCCAGAGCGCGGCCGCAGTGCCGCCGATCGCGACTGCGATCGCCCACCAGCCGAGCCGCTTTTCGTCGCGCGTGACCGCCCAGAGGCCGCAGGCGACGCCGGCGATGCCGAGGGCGATGGGCCCGCCCTCGAAGCGGACGTCCCAGGGCGGCAGCGCGAGCCAGAACGCGAGGAGCCCGAGCCCGATGCCGTACCAGGCGATCGTCTGCGTCTCCGCGAGCCTGCGGACCCAGCTTCGATCCTGGATGGCAGCGGCGACCGACACTAGAGCTCCTGCGGTTTGATGCGTGGTGTCGTCGATCCGCCGAAGCCCATCTTCTTGCGCGCGTTCCACGCGTAGACGACCAGGAGCTCTGCGCCGACGAAGAGGATGATCAGCGCCTGAATCATCGTCGAGAGGTTCGTCGCGAGCTCGGGCGGGAAGTCGGTGCCGGAGAGCTGGCGCGGCGACGTGCCGACCTGGAGCGCGCCGAAGAGGAGCGCGGCGAAGAGGATCCCGACTGCCTTGTTGCGACCCAGGAGGGCGACCGCGATCCCGATGAAGCCCACGAAGCTGACGTCGTAGTCGTTGATCGCCTGGTGGAACTTCCAGCCGAGGATGTCCACGGAGCCGGCGAGGCCGGCGAAGGCGCCGGAGATCGCCATGGCGAGGATGTAGTTCTTCGAGACGTTGATGCCGCCGTAGCGCGCCGCCTCGGGGTTGAAGCCGACCGCGCGCACCTCGTAGCCGAGCGTCGTCCGGTTGAGGAGGAAGTGGTAGACGACCAGCGAGAAGAGGGCGATGAAGATCCCAGCGTGGAGCGGCTGCAACGCGCCCCAGATCGGCCAGAGCTTGGCCGAGTCCGCAACGTCGTACGAGCGCGGAACGTCCGGCTCCGATCCCTGCATCCAGCCTCCCAGCTCGACGAAATACTTGCCGACCCAGAGCGCGATCCAGTTGAGCATGATCGTCGAGATGACCTCGTGGGCTCCGAACGCGGCCTTGAGGAAGCCCGCGATGCCCGCCCAGATCGCGCCGCCGAGGATGGCGCCGACGCAGCAGACGAGGACGTGCAGCGGCCGCGGCATCCCGACGAAGACGTGGCCGAGGTAGAGCGCGGTCAGGAGGCCGACGAAGTACTGGCCCTGGCCGCCGATGTTGAACATCCCGCAGCGGAAGGCGAACGCGACCGCGAGGGCGGTGAGCATGAGCGGCGTGGTGATGATGAGCGTCTGCTGGAGGTCGAGCGCGGCGCTGAAGCGCTCGTCGCCCTGCACCCAGGGAAAGAACCAGCTGAGTCCGGTCCCGGAGAAGATCGCCTTGTAGGCCGCGAACGGGTCGTGCCCGGTCGCGACGACCACGAGGCCGCCGACGAAGAACGCGAGCACCGCGGAGGCGACCGCGGTGAAGAAGCCGCCGAGCCCCGCGTACCAGCGGCTGACGACCTCGTAGCCGGAGTCGGTGCCCGTACCTTCGCTCACGCCGCCGTCGCCTCTCGCTTGCCTCCCAGCATCGCGAGTCCGATCTCCTCCTCGGAGACGTCCGGACCGTACTCCGCGACGATGTTGCCCTCGTAGAGGACGAGGATGCGATCCGAGAGCGAGAGGATCTCGTCCAGCTCGAACGAGACGAGAAGGATGCCGCGGCCCTCGTCGCGCTCTTCGACGAGCCGCCGGTGGACGAACTCGATCGCCCCCACGTCGAGGCCGCGCGTCGGCTGCGCCGCCACGAGGACGCTCGGGTCGCGCGACACCTCACGCGCGACGATCACCTTCTGCTGGTTGCCACCCGAGAGGGCCCCGGCCCGCGTCTCGGGACCGCCTCCGCGGACGTCGAACTCTTTGAGGAGGTTGCGCGCACGCGCCGTCAGCCGCTTCGGGAAGAGCCAGCCGTGCTTCGAGTCGGGCTCCTCGCGGTAGTCGTGGAGCGCGATGTTCTCCGCCAGGGTGAAGTCGAGGACGAGGCCGCGGACCTGACGGTCTTCCGGAATGTGCCCCACTCCTGCGTCGAGGCATTCCCGCGGAGAGTCGCCCGTCACCTCGCGGTTGTTGACGGTGATCTTGCCGCTTCTGGCCGGACGCAGGCCTGTGATCGCATCGATCAGCTCGGACTGGCCGTTGCCGTCGACGCCTGCGATGCCGACGATCTCGCCGGCTCGTACCTCGAAGGAGATCCCGCGCACGCACTCGAGACCGCGCTCGTCGTCGACGACGAGGTTCTCGACGACGAGGAGCGGATGGCCCGGCTGGGCGGGGCTCTTGTCCACCCGGAGGATGACCTCGCGGCCGACCATGAGGCGCGCGAGGCCCTCCTCGGTCGCACCCTCGCGCGGAACGGTGTCGATCGTCTTTCCCCGCCGCAGCACGGTGATGCGGTCCGCGATCTCGAGGACCTCGTTCAGCTTGTGGGTGATGAAGATGATCGATTTCCCCTCGCCCTTGAGCGAGGTGATGATCTCGAAGAGCTCCGCCGACTCCTGCGGCGTCAAGACCGCCGTGGGCTCGTCGAGGATGAGGATCTCCGCGCCGCGATAGAGCGCCTTCAGGATCTCGACCCGCTGCTGCATGCCGACGCTGATCCGCTCGACGAAGGCGTCGGGCCGCACGGCCAGGCCGAAGCGCTCGGAGAGCTCACGAACCCGCTCCTCCGCGTTTCCCTCGTCGAGGAAGGGGCCCCTGGTGGGCTCGGCGGCGAGCACGATGTTCTCCGCCACCGTCATCACCGGGATGAGCATGAAGTGCTGGTGCACCATGCCGATCCCCGCGTCGATCGCCTCACGCGGCGAGTTGATGCGAAGCGGCTTGCCGTTCAGCCGGAATTCGCCCTCGTCCGGGTGGTAGAGCCCGTAGAGGATGTTCATGAGGGTCGACTTGCCCGCGCCGTTCTCGCCGAGGAGCGCGTGCACCTCGCCCTTGCGCAGGTCGAAGTCGACGCCGTCGTTCGCGACCACTCCCGGGAATCGCTTCGTGATCCCTTTGAGCTCGAGAAGGGGCGCTTCCGCCATGGGAGGAGGGAAGTGTAAGGGGCGGGACCGAGCCCGCCCCTTACGGAACGTCCTTATCCGACCGTGTCCGGGATCTGGATCTCCCCGTTCAGGATCTTCTGCTTGTACTCCTCGACCTTGTCGAGGGTCTCCTGCGGGACTTCCGAGCTGACCTTGCCGAGCCCGACGCCGTCCTCGGCGAGGCCGAACGTCGTCACTCCGCCGCCCTCGAACGTGCCGTTCTGGACAGCTTCGATCGTCTTGAAGACGGCCACGTCCACGCGCTTCACGGCGCTCGTGAGGATGTGGTCGCCCAGGAACGACTGGTCAGCGTCGACGCCGATCCCCCAGACGCTTTCCTGCTTCGCCGCGTCCAGCGCGCCGAGGCCGCAGCCGCCGGCTACCTGGAAGACCACGTCGGAGCCCTTCGAGATCTGGTCGAGCGCGATCTCCTTGCACTTCGCCTGGTCGACGAAGTCGTCGGAGTAGGAGCCCGAGACCTTGATGTCGGGGTTCGCGTCCTTGGCGCAGAACTCGTAGCCGGCGATGAAGCGATCGACGGGCGGGATCTTCTGGCCGCCGACCCACGTGATCGTGCCGGTCTTCGAGGTGAGTGCGCCCACCACGCCGACGAGACAACCCGCCTCCTGCTCCTTGAAGAGGAGGCCCTGTGCGTTCGGGATCGCAGGATCGAATGCCGAGTCCACGATCGCGAAGTTCGAGTCGGGGAACGCCTTGGCCGCTTGCGCGGTCGCGTCCGTCATGAGGAAGCCGACCGACACGACGAGGTTCGAGCCCTTCTGGCCGAACTCGGACAGGTTCGGGATGTAGTCGGCATCGGACTTGGATTCGAGGACGTCACCCTGGACGCCCAGCTGGCTCTTGGCGTTCTCGAGCCCCTGGTTCGCCAGCGAGTTGAAGCCGCGGTCGTTGAGACCGCCGATGTCGGTCACGAGGCCGACCGAGACCGCCTCCCCACCCGTGGTCTCGGCCGGTGTGGTCCCTGCCGCACCGCTCGTGTCACCCTCGTCTCCGCCGCCACAGCCGGCCGCCGCAATGGCGATCGCAGCCGTCAGCAAAGCCAAGAGCGCAAGCCACGACGACCTACGCTTAACGTTCACAGAACCTCCCTTGTCGCCCGTTTCTCAGCGGTTTGAACCGGGACGATGCTATCCCTCCCGCCGCTTGAAAGCTAGGACGGACTGCAGGGGGCTTCGTTAGGAGGCAACCTCTGAGAGGACCCGGTCGAGGTCGCCTTCGCCGATGAGAACGCGGCGCGGCTTCGAGCCTTCGTAGCCGGAGATGATCCCGCGGCGCTCGAGCATGTCGATGAGGCGGCCCGCCCGCGTGTAGCCGACGCGCAGGCGGCGCTGGATGAGCGAGACGGACGCCGTCTGGGTCTGGACGACGATCTCGATCGCCCGGTCGAGCAGCGGATCCTCGTCCGGGTCGAAGTCGCCCTCCTCCCCGTCGTGCTCGCGGGCGCTCGGAGCTTCGAGCAGCGACTCGTCGAGCTCCTGCTCGCGCTGCCCGCGGCACTGCTCGACGATGAGCGCGATCTCCTCCTCGCTGACATACGCGCCCTGCACGCGCTGGAGCCGTGAAGTGCCGAGCGGCTTGAAGAGCATGTCGCCCTGACCGAGGAGGCTCTCGGCGCCGGAGGTGTCGAGGATGACGCGGCTGTCCGTCTGGCTCGAGACCGCGAAGGCGATCCGGGACGGGACGTTCGCCTTGATCATTCCGGTGATGACGTCCACCGACGGGCGCTGAGTGGCGAGGACGAGGTGGATGCCGACCGCGCGCGACTTCTGGGCGAGCCTGATGACGGCGTCTTCCACGTCCTGCGGCGAGACCATCATGAGGTCGGCGAGCTCGTCTATTACGACGAGGAGGTACGGGAGCGTCTGCTCGCCCCGCTCTGCGAGGACGCGGTTCATCTCGGGGAGGTTCCGGGCGCGCGCGAGGCTCATGCGCTCGTAGCGGCGCTCCATCTCCGTGAGGACGTTCGTGAGCACGGCCGCGGCCGCCTTCGGGCTCGAGACGACGGGCGTGAGCAGGTGCGGGATCGACTCGTAGAGCCCGAGCTCGACGCGCTTGGGATCGACGAGGATCATGCGCACCTCGTCGGGGGTCGCGCGGAGGAGGATCGAGCAGAGCATCGTGTTGATGCAGCCGGACTTCCCCGAGCCCGTCGTGCCGGCGATGAGGATGTGCGGCATGCGCGCGAGATCGGCGTTGACCGATGCGCCCGAGATGTCCTTGCCGAGCCAGACCGAGAGCGGGCTCGAGCCCGACGGCATGTCCGCGAAGATGTCCCCGAGGGTGACGACGTTCGGTGACAGGTTGGGCACCTCGACGCCGACGGCCTGCTTGCCGGGGATGGGCGCGAGGATGCGGATCTCCGTCGTCGCGAGCGCGTAGGCGAGATCGTCCTTCAGGGACGCGACCTTGCCGACCTTCGTGCCGGGCGCGAGCTGCAGCTCGTAGCGCGTCACCCGCGGGCCGACGACCTGGCCGATCAGGTGCGCCTCGACGCCGAAGTTCGCGAGCGCCTGGAGCAGCGCCTCGGCGGTGCGCTCGATCGCCTTCTCGGGCTGGCCCTTCTTGGAGTCCGTGCGCGAGCGCTTGAGGACGCCGGCGTCGGGAAGCTTGTAGCCCGCATGCTCGGTGGAGGGCATGTCGAAGACCGGCTCCGGCTTCGTGGGAAGGTCCGGCTCGAAGTCGTCCAGCTGGTCGACGAGCACGGGCGACGGCGCGGGAGTCTCGGTGACGACGTCCGGATAGGCCGCCTCGCCGTCCACGGGCGGCGCATCGGGCTGCGTGATCGGCTCGTCGTCGAAGGGGATGCGCACGCGCTCGACGGAGCGGCGCGCGGCGACGGCGGTCTTCTGCGCCGCCCGCGCCGAATGACGGATCAGCGCTCCCAGTGAGGCTCCGGAGACGAGCAGCGCGCCGGTGACGATGAGGAAGAAGCCGAGGATCTTCGTGCCCGTCTCGCCGAGCAGCCGGCCGAAGATGAGGTCGAGGGCCTCCCCGGTGGCACCGCCGCGCGTCTCGCCGAGGATCGTCATGACGCCCAGGCCGAGGACGACGAGGCCCGTACGGAACGGCTTCACATCGACGAGCTGGGCGCGCGCGACGAGCAGGCCGCCGAGCGCGAGCAGGACGAGCGGAACCCCCATGCGCCCGTCGCCGAAGAAGCTCGAGAGCGCCGCGTCGATCTTGTCGCCGACGTACCCTCCGTCCCAGCCGAGCCAGAGCGGGATGGCGAGGAAGATGCCCAGGAAGACGAGCGCGAGCCCGACGAGCTCGGGATGCTGCTGCGCGCGCCGGCCCTTCGAGCGCGAGCGCTTGGTCTTCCGCACGCGCGCTGGGGACTTCTGGCGTAGGTGCTTGGGACGCTTCTTCGGCGCCATGGACGCCATTTCGTCGGAACGGCGAGCGCTCCTGCCTCGTATCTTCAGAGCGTGAGAAGCGGAGCAACCCTCGTTCTGGTCGCCGCGGTGGTCATACTCGGCGCACTCGCGCTCGCCGACGCACTCCGGTCGAAGGGCGACTCGGCACCCGCTGCGGCGCCTCCCGCCGCCACGAGCACGCGTTCGGAGCCGCCCACGCTTCTCGGCACGCTGCGCGACGAGGCGATCTCGGGCTTCGTCCTCTACTCCGACCGGGACTGCCGCCTGCACTCGCTCCTCCTGCCGCGGATGGTCGACGACGTCGTCCGGGACGCAGCCGGCAGCGACGTCTTCCGCTGCCGCTTCGACATCGACGGCGGCCGGATCGTCCACGAGGGCCAAGGAGATGTGACCGGAGACTTGGCGTTTCGGGACGGCAGGATCGTGTCGGGCGACCAGGTGGTCCTGACACGCCGCGATCTCCTCCGCGCTGCACGCCGGCATCCGAACATTGCCGGGGGAGATAACCGGGTCTTCCCGCTCCACATCAGGGTCACGGGCCTGGCTTCGTTCGGGGTGCGGGAGCCGGTGGTTGCGATGGCGGTTTCTGCTCGCTACCTCGAGTCACAGTTCCTCGTCGCGCTCTTCGACGGGCGAGACGTCCGTGCGGTGGCGGCGAGCTTCCGCGGCTCCTATCGGAACCTCTTCAAGAGCAACGACGGCGCGCTCGTCGGCGCGGAGGACGGCACCGTGATCACGCGCACCGGCCGTACCATCGACCCGCCGCAGGGCGTTCCCGCGAGCCGCGCCGTCGCGTTTTCCCCGGATGACCGCTGGGTCGTCCGCGTGAACGGCACGAGCACGTTCCTCGTCGGCGCTCCGGGTGGCCCGCAAGGCCCGCGCGTCATCCGGCTGCCCATCCCTGCGCGGGACCTCGTCTGGGAGCCGGTTACCTCAGGGACTTCAGTCGGTCCACCAATACGTCGATGAACCCGGGCCCGTCGACGTCGACGCCGACGTGGCAGTTCGGCTCCTTGCCCGTCCGCTGCCAGAGATCGACGTAGGTGCGGCCCCGGCCCGGCTCGGGCCCGACGTCGACCTCGACGTAGCGGTGCTCGGTCTGCAGGAATCGGTCGCCGACCACGTGCGCGACGGCGAGCGCATCGTGGAGGGGCGAGCCTTCCCAGCCGTACATCCGCTGGTGGTGGCCGTGGTAGAAGTCGTAGAGGGCCGCGACGAGCCCGCCCACACGTCCCGCCTGGCGCAGCTCGTCCACCTTCTGCGGAACGAGGAGCGCCTTGTGCGTGACGTCGAGGCCGACCATCGTCACGTCGATCCCGCTCGTGAAGACTCTGTGCGCCGCTTCCGGGTCGGCCCAGATGTTGAACTCGGCCGCCGGCGTGACGTTGCCCTCGGCGATAGCGCCGCCCATGAGGACGATGCGTGCGATGCGCTCCTCGATGCCGGGGTAGCGCGCGAGCAGGAGCCCGATGTTCGTGAGCGGCCCGACCGGGACGAGGACGACGCCGTCGTTCTCCCCGACCGCCTGCGCGATGAAGTCGATCGCGTGCCCGTCTGCCGGCGCCGTGGCCGGATCCGGCAGGTTGGGCCCGTCGAGCCCGCTTTCCCCGTGCACGTACGCGGCAGCCCATTGCTCGCGCACGAGCGGCCGCTCGCACCCCACGTGCACCGGGATGTCGGTGCGCTCGACGAACTCGAGGATCTTGAGCGCGTTCCTCGTCGTCTTCTCGAGCGTCTGGTTGCCCGAGACAGACGTGACGCCGAGGACCTCGACCTCCGGAGAGGCGAGCGCGAGCAGGAGCGCGATCGCGTCGTCGTGCCCCGGATCCGTGTCGAGGATGATCTTGGTCGTCACGTCCCTGGCCGCCCTTGACTCCTGCCCGGCCAAGCCGGGCTCCGCCACGGGCTGACACCGCCGGCCGCACGATCCAGCGCTCGCGGCTCCTCACCGTACTTCGTCTGCACTGTCTCGTCGCCGCTCGCTCGGCTCCTTTGCCGGCGGCGCCCCAGGAACGTGACCAAGGCCATCAGGCGCGGAGTATCTCGTCTATCTCCTCGCCGGTGGGCAACGAAGGCTGCGCGCCGAGGCGCGAGGCCGCAATCGCTCCGGCGGCGCAGGAGCGGCGCAGAGCCTCTTCGCGGTCGCGCCCCTCGAGCAGCGAGACGACCATGCAGGCGGTGAAGGCGTCACCGGCGGCGGTGCCGTCGACCGCGTCCACCCGCGGGGGCTCGGCGCGCCCGACCTCCTCCCCCTCGTCGATCAGCAGGGCGCCTTCGGCGCCCAGCGTGACCGCACAGAGCGTCCCGAGCGAGCTCGACCCGAGCGCCTCGAGCTCGTACATGTTCGCGACGATCAGGTCGGCGCGTCCGAGGATGTCTTCGGACACCTCCCGCGCGGGAGCGGCGTTGAGACAGAAGAAGGCGTCGGTTTGCGCGGCCGCAGCTCTGATCGCGTCGTCCTCGATTTCGAGCTGGCAGACGAGGCCGTTCGGCGTCCCGACCTCGATGCGATCCGGCTCGAGCTCGTGGTTGGCTCCGGGTACGACGACGATCTGATTCTCGCCCTTGTCGTCGACGAGAATGAGCGCGATCCCGGTCGGCTCCGCCACGGTCTGCATGCCGGAGACGTCGACGCCGGCCGCGCGCAGGCCGCGCGCGGCAAGCTCCCCGTAGTCGTCGTCGCCGACGGCGCCGACGAAGCGGACCTCGGCTCCGAGCCGCGCCGCCGCCACGGCCTGGTTCGCGCCTTTTCCGCCGGGCACGCGCTCGAACTCCTCGGTGCTGACGGTCTCTCCCGGGCGCGGCATCGTGTCGACCGACGCGACGAGGTCGAGGTTGATGCTCCCGACGACGGTGAGAGAAACGCTAGGCGGCAAGCGCGCGCAGGTCGTCGACCGCGCCGTTCAGAAGGTTCTCGCGCAGGTCGAAGAGGCCGGCCCAGAGCGACCCGCGGTCCGGTACCGAGGCGAAGCGGGCGGATGCGGAGAGACCTTCGAGCGCGCGCACGAGAACGGCGAGCTCGAGGTAGGCATGCGCGACCCGGGCGGGCGATGCGCTGACTCCGGCGCGGCGCAGGACTCCCTCCCACTCCACGACCTCGCCGGCGCCGGGCTCGCCGTACCACGAGCGTCCTTCCGCCTCGTCGGACTCGAGCTCGAGGAGGAAGCGCCCCAGCGGCCTCTCCAACCCGGAGAGCGCTGTCTCGGCTCGCTCGGCCGCCCGACGAAGAGCGGCCTGGCGCTTCGGCGCGGTGCAGGGCTCGGGCTCGCCCTTCGCCCAGCGCTCGAGCAGGCGGCAGAAGGCCAGTGCGGCGACCTCGCTCGCCGTCAGCGAGCGAACGAGCCGCTCGGCGGTCGCGTCCGAGACGCCGTAGGAGCGCATGAGTCCCGCCCAGCCGTTGCCCTTCAGCTCGTTCATCTCTTCTACTAGTACACGAATTTCTCGTTGTGCATACGGTTCCGTGGATGAACACGTACTCACTCGTTTCCGACCTTCCCGTCGTGATCGATTCCTACGAGCTCGAAGGGCTGAGCGTCGAGGTCTCCCCGGAGTTCACGCGCCGGACGACCGTCATCCACCTCCACGGCGGCGGCCACGAGGGTATCGGCGAGGACCCCACCTACAGCGCCGAGGATCAGGAGGCCTTTCAGGCCGAGGGCACGGACATCCCGATCTCCGGCTCGCACCACACGATCGATTCCTTCTCGGAGCTGGTCGAGCGGCTGTCGCTCTGGCCCTCGGGCCCCGGGCTCGAGCAGTTTCGGCCGTATCGCCGCTGGGCCTTCGAGAGCGCGGCGCTCGACCTCGCGCTCCGCCAGGCCGGCACGTCGCTCGCCGGGGTGCTCGAACGGGAGCCGAAGCCGCTCACCTTCGTTGCCTCCATGCGCTTCGGCGACCCCGCGACGATCGCACCGCTCCGCTCCTGGCTCGACCTCTATCCCGACCTGCGGGTGAAGCTCGACCCGACCGGGACCTGGGACGATGCGCTCGTCACCGAGCTCGTCGAGACGGGCGCGGTCGACACGCTCGACTTCAAGGGCGCCTACGAGGGAACGCCCGTCGACCAGCCGCCGGATCCGACGCTCTACGCGCGCATCGCGCTGGCTTTCCCGAATGCCTGGCTTGAGGATCCTGCCCTGAACGACCAGACCGACCCCGTCCTCGAGCCCCACCGCGACAGGATCACGTGGGATGCGCCGATCCATTCCGTCGCCGACATCACGGGCCTCCCCTTCCCGCCGCGGACGCTGAACTTCAAGCCGTCGCGGTTCGGGAGCATCAAGCGCCTCTTCGAGGCGTATGACCACTGCGCCGAGCACGGGATCGCGATCTACGGCGGGGGCCAGTTCGAGCTGGGCCCGGGCCGCGGGCAGATCCAGTACCTCGCCTCGCTCTTCCATCCGGACACGCCGAACGACACGGCTCCGGCGGCCTACAACGCAAAGCCTGCGGCGGGGCTGCCGACGAGCCCCCTCGAGCCTCAGCTCGACGACGTCGGGTTTCGCTGGCAGAGCTAGCACGACCCTTTCGGCCATGTCCGGGGTCTGACCCCGGACATGGCTTTGTCGGCCGAAGTCAAGAGCTCGTTTCAGCCGCAGAGCCGATGAAGGAGACCGCGGAGCCGACCGGCGGCGCCTCGCGCAAAGAGCGCTAGAGAGCTACACCTCGAGGACGACGGGAAGAATCATCGGCCGGCGGCCGGTGCGCTCGCGGATGAGCTGCCCGACGGCGTCGTGAATGTGCTCCTGCAGGAGCTTCAGCTCGGAGATGTCCTCGGAGAGGCAGTGCGCGAGCGTGCGCTCGGCCTCGTCGCGCGCCTCGTCCAGGAGCGAATCCTCGGGTTCCGCGAAGCCGCGGGCGATCACCTCGGGAGCCGCTATCTCGCGCCCGTTCTGGGAGCCCACGGTGACGACGACGATGAGCACGCCGTCCTCGGAGAGGTGGCGGCGGTCGCGAAGCGCCACGTCCTGCACGTCCCCCACTCCGAGCCCGTCGACGAAGGTGGCGCCGCTGTCGACGACTCCGACGACCTCCGCGCGGCCCCCCGCGAGCTCGACCACGGAGCCGTTCTCGGCGAGGACGATGTGGTCGGCGTCGACGCCCGCGTCTCGGGCCAGGCGCGCGTGTGCCGCCAGCATCCGGAACTCGCCGTGCACGGGCATGACGTTGCGCGGGCGCAGGACGGCGAGAACCGTCCGCAGCTCCTCCGCGTGCCCGTGGCCGGAGACGTGCACGGGCGCGATTTCCTGGTGGAGCACCTCGGCGCCGGACTTCGCGAGCCGGTTGATCGTATCGTGCACCCGCAGCTCGTTCCCGGGCACCGGCTTCGCCGAGATGATGACGGTGTCGCCTTCTTCGATCTGGACGTGCTGATGGTCGTTGTAGGCCATCCGCGTAAGGGCCGACATCGGCTCGCCCTGGCTTCCGGTGCAGAGGATCATCGTCTCGTCGGGCCGAAGCTCCGGCAGGACGTCGGGCTTGACCAGGATGTCCTCGGGCACGTCGATATAGCCGAGGTTCCGCGCGATGTTGACGTTCTTGCGGAGCGAGCGACCGATGAGGCAGACCCTGCGCCCGTCCTCGAGCGCGACATCGATCGCCTGCTGGACGCGGTGGACGTTGGACGCGAACGACGCGATCAGGATGCGGCCGCTCCGTTGCGGGATGATCTGCCGGAAGACCTCGCCGACGGTCCGCTCCGACTGCGTCACCCCCGGCCGCTCGGCGTTCGTCGAGTCGCCGAGGAGCAGGTCGACGCCACGGTTGCCGAGATCGGCGAGCGCGCCGAGATCGGTGCGGAAGCCGTCCACCGGCGTGTGGTCGATCTTGTAGTCGCCCGTGTGCACGATGCGCCCGCCCGGGGTCTCGAGGACGATCGCGACGGCGTCGGGGATCGAGTGCGCCATGCGCACGAACTCGGCGGTGTACGGCCCGATCCGCGTCGGGCCGTCCTCCGGCACCGCCTCGACCAGTTCCGCGTCCTTCAGGAGGCCGTGCTCGTCGAGCTTCGACTTGACGAGCCCAAGCGTGAGACCGGTGGCCCAGATCTCCGGAACCCGCACCTCGCGCAGGAGGTACGGCAGCGCGCCGACGTGATCCTCGTGCCCGTGGGTGAGCACGA
>Ga0111538_10002906_pt1 | contig 24028 bp, 20 predicted proteins | sample SoiMethybrSBSTD1_FD_79669 | JGI IMG/M metagenome (GOLD analysis project Ga0111538, IMG submission 79669) | Bulk soil microbial communities from a Populus tree surrounding site in Tennessee, USA - Soil MetaG P. TD hybrid SBSTD1 (version 2)... | ecosystem: Environmental > Terrestrial > Soil >...
CGGACATGGCGCACCAGTGCGAGCAGCGCCGCCGAATCGAATCCGCCGCTCAGAAGCAGCGCCGCGCGCTCGTGCCCGGCCAGCGACGACGCGAACGCGGTCTCGAGAGTTGCCCGGAGGGCCTTCGCCGTTTCCCGGAAGCCGTGCGCCGGCTTGCGCCGAGCCGGTCTCCAGAACGCGTCGGGACTTGCACGCCCGTCGCGTATGCGAAGCAGCGCCGCCTGCGAAATGGAACGGACGTGCTTCAGGAGGCTGCGGCCCGGCGGGCAGCTGAACAGTACGAGATAGGTCTGGAGCACGTCGCGGTCGACGTCCGCCGGGCAATCCGGCAGTGCGAGCAACGCCTTGTAGTCCGACGCAAAAGCGATGCGGCCGGGCAACTCGACGTAATAGGTCGTCTTGAAGCCCTGGCGGTCGTTCGCGAGCGAGACTGTCTTCGAGTCCGCGTCCCAATGTGCGAGCGCGAAATGGCCGATAAGGTCGGTGAGCCCTGCGGAGCCGCGTTCGTTCAGTGCGCGCGCGAGCCGCGTCCGTTCCTCTGCGTCCACCACGGCCGCCGTCCGGGGGTCGTCCTGCGGTCGCCGGTACAGCGCGCCGTCGGCATCGAGGCAGAGGCCGAATGCGGAATCGGGGGCGCCGCGTTCGTGATGAAGTTCACCGAAGAGCACGCCGGGTGCGGGCTCCGCCGTGCGCAGATGCCGCCCGCGATAGGACATGCGGTCGGCCATGGCGCGCAGTTCGTCCAGGTTGCCATTACCGACGATCCCGACGATTCCTCCCACGCTGCAGCGCCCTCCTTCCTCAGTGCGACAGGAAACCCTGCTCCCGGTACCAGGCGGCCGTTTCGCGCGCGCCTTCGGCAAACGGGATCCGGGGCACGAATCCGAGGAGCTCCTCTGCTTTCTTCGTCGAGAACACGAACGTCTTGCGGAAGAAATCGAGTCGGCGCCGGTGAATCGGGGGCTGGATACCCAGCGGCTTGAAGGTGGCTTCGAAAACAGCTGCCGCCGCCACGAACGGCCAGAGCGGGAGCCGGAGTCTCGGCACCGGCTTGCCCAGTGCGCGGGCGACCGACGCGACCATTTCCATGGTCGTCATCACTTCTTGTCCGGGCATCACGAACACCTGGCCAACTGCGGCGGGATGCTGCGCGGCGACCAGCAAGCCGCGGATCAGGTCGTCGACGTGCATCGCCTGGCGCCGATTCTCGCCGTTTCCGATCATCATGAAGGCGCCCCGGTTGATCGCACGAAACAGCTTCAGGAGCCGGAAGTCGCCCGGACCATAGGTCTCCGAGATCCGCACGATGCAGGTCTCGAGCGAGCCGGCTTCCTGATGCACGAGCCGCTCGGCCGCGAGCTTCGTCTGCCCGTAGATGTTCTCCGGCCGGGTCGGGCTTTCCTCGTCGAGCTCGCCCGCTTCGGCTGATCCATACACGCCGATCGTGCTGCCGTAGACAAAGCGCTTCACGCCCGCCGCGCGACTCGCGTCGAGCAGGGCGCGCGTGCCGCCGACATTGACTGCCTCGAAGTAGGAATCCGGGACATTGGCCTCGTGCTGCGCCGCGGCAAGATGGATCACGAGGCCGCAGCCAGCGACGACTTGGCGGGAGAATGCGGCGTCCTGCAAGGGGCCGGTCTCGATCGAGATTCCAGCCCTCTTCATCTCGTCGACGCGCGCGCGCTCCGCGTCGTTGTTCACCTGTCCCGTCACCACGACATCTAGTTGCCGGCCACGGGCGGCTAGCGCGAGCCGCGAACCGATGAATCCGGAACCGCCGGTCAGCAGCACCCTCATTCCGCGGCCGCCATCGCCGCGCCGTGGCGGGCGAGCGTCGCCTCGGTCCCCGCGATCTCGGCCCTCAGCCGGGACTCGTCCCAGCCCAGCAAGGTGCGCATGTGCTCCGCGACGGCGCGCACCGCCCCCGTGCCGGGGTGGCAGCCAGAGCCGAGGTCCGTCCGCCGCAGCACGACGTCCTCAAGCTTCACCGCCATTTCGCTGCGAACGGCGTGCGTGACCTCGGCCACGAGGGTGTCGGTTCCCTCGATGCGCACGGCCTCGGCAGCGTCTGCGAGCGCTCGCGCCAGCACGTCGGCGTAGGCGGTCCCATGGTTGCGCACGAGCCCGTCCAGCGTCGCCTCGCCGATTTCGACGGGCCGTGAGCGCCGTGCCGATGCGTGGAACGCCTCGAAATCGTCGATCGCGCCGCCCGAAAGTGGCGTGCGGTCGGTCGGTGCGGTTGCCGGTGCCTGCGGAAGCTGCTCGAGCAGAATGTCGAGCGCGGTTGCGGCATCGCCGCGCGCAGTCGTGTAGCGGATTCCAATCAGCGTCACGAGTCCCTCGACGCCGTGCAGCCGGCGATGGTCGACATAGCGGGATTCCTTGCCGAAGCTGAGCTCCGCGGTTCCGGCTGTTCCGTCGCCGAAAGGCACCAGGCCGCAATTCCTGTACATGACGTCCTCGCGCGTGAGCCGGAAAGACGGGTAGCAATCATTGATCTCGTCAATCCAGGTCGCGAGCTCGCTTTCTTCCACGACCGTGCGATCCGGGTGATCAGTGAAGAGACGGTGCCAGACGCCGATCAGCGTGAAATCACGCCAGGGCACCAGGAACATGTGGCGTGCCTCGCGGCCGATTAGCGAATCGCGGTCGCGACTGCGGCCCTGGATCGCCAGCGCGTACTCTGAGCGCGGCTTGCGCCGCACGACGAAGCAGGCATCGCGCGAGAACGGGCCGCGGCGCCATTGGCCGAAGCGAGGATCGCGCTCGAGGAGGTACTCCGCCCCCGGCCCGGCGGCATTGAGGACGAGCCTGGCGCGGATGTCGATCTCGGAGCCGTCTAGGCGGTCGCGGGCCTTCAGGCCGCGCACGCGATTGGCATGCCAGAGAAAGTCCACGGCCTCGACGTAGTTGCAGGTGGTCGCGCCCGCGCCAGCCGCGGATTTGACGAATGCGAGCACGAGGCGCGGCGGGCTGTACATCTGGCCGTCATCGAACACCGCGCCGCCGGTCATCGCGGGGTCGTCGATGTCGGGAAAGAGCGAAAGCACCTGGCTCCGGCCGAGGAAGCGCGTGCCGGGGATGTGCCGCGACGGGTCCGGGATGCCGGCGTTGCGGTCAAGTGTCAGGAAATCGTACATGCGCATCCCGGCGCCGAGAAAGAGCTTGCCCTTGCGACCGCTGCCATAGGTCGGAATCACGATCGGCAGCGGCGCGACGAGGTGCGGGGCGATCCGGAGCATCGCGCTGCGCTCGCGGCATGAGGCGCGCAGGCGCGGGATATCCGCGTGCTGGAGATACCGGATCCCGCCGTGGACCATCTTGAAGCATTCGGCCGACGAGCCGCCGCCGAAGTCGTTGCGCTCGATCAGTACTGTGCGCAGTCCGCGCAACGAAGCGTCCCATGCAGCGGCCGCGCCGAAGGCGCCGCCGCCGACAATTGCAAGATCGAACTCGCATTCAGCGAGCGCGCGCGTATCACGCTGGATCGCCGTCACACCTGCAGTTTAGCGCAGTCGCCCGCGCTCGCAGAGCGCCTGTTGGGCAAGATTACGCTGGTCAAACGGCTGCAGGCGGAGGCGACTGCCATTACCTCGCGCACGAGGTGGGGCTCAGACCGCCTTGACGGCGACCGCCGCGATCTTCTTGCTGACGACCTTCACGTTCTTTCCGTACAGCTTGAACATCACCCGGAAGAACAGCTCGAACAGCCCCGTCACGGCGAGCCCGACGTAATTCAGGGGATTTTTCCAGAACACGTAGAGCTTTAGCGCAAACGGCCGAATCTGCGAGAAACCGCCGAGTTGCAGGAGCTGGGTGAGGCTGTGCTCGGTAACGTTATAGAAGTGGTCGATGTTGTGTGCGACGTTCTCCGAGCCGACGAGTGGGTTCGCGCCGTTCATTGCGTAGACGACGATGCGGCCGCCTGGCTTCAGCGCGCGCTGGCAGAGTCTCAGGAAATCAATCGTCTCGGCAATCGTCAGGTGGTTCAGCTCCTGCTCGGGGACGATTGCGTCGTAGCCGCCGGCGCTGTGTTCAAGGAACGGGAAGGCCTGCGCGGCCTCGCATTTCAGGCCGCGTTGCGTCGCGTGCGCAACCTTTTCCGGATCCGAATCGATTCCGTGCACATTCGTATAGCCGGCCTGTGCAAGCATGTTGACGAGGTAACCCGGCCCGCAGCTAATGACGAGGATCTTCGCGCCGCGCTCCTGCGGCAGGTGCGGCATATAGTTCGCGCGGTAGTACGCGAGGAAGGAGCTGTAGCCGCGCTCGACGTCCGCCGGCGCCTGCCAGTACGAGTCAAAGGGCTCGAGCCGCGCGTTCAGAACGCGCTCTCCGGCGGCGGATGAAGGCGGAGGCTGCGGCAAAGCGCTGAGGCTCATCGGCCCGTTACATTCTGTGTCATGCGCTCAATTCTAATGCGCACCGCCTTCCGGGTCACATCCTTTCGTCCAATCGATACATAAGCTTGGGATAGACTGGCAGCGGCGTGAAAATACTGTTCTGCAACTTCGAGTATCCGCCGCTCGGGGGCGGTGGCGGCGTGGTCATGGCAGCGCTCGCGCGCGAGCTCGCGAAGCGCCACGAGGTCACCGTACTGACGTCACGGGCCGCCGGCCTGCCCGCCGAGTCGGAAGATTCCGGCGTGCGCGTCATTCGTGTCCCCGTATTCTTTCGGAGAACGCTCGACACCGCGAATTTTCCGTCCATGCTCGCTTACCTGCCCTCTGCGGCCTGGCGCACGCCGTCGCTGGCACGGGAGCGGCCGTTTGACGTCGTCAATACGCACTTCGTCGTGCCGACCGGGCCAGTCGGCCAGTGGATCGCCCATCGCTGCCGCGTGCCAAACGTGCTGTCGGTGCACGGCGGCGACCTGTACGACCCGAGCAAGAAGATGTCGCCACACCGGCACAGTTGGCTGCGCCGGCCGATCCGGCGGATGCTGCGCAGCGCGGATGTGGTCGTCGCTCAGTCGAACGACACGCGGGACAAAGTGCGGCGCATCTATGGGGTCGCGCGCGAGGTCGAACTGATCCCGCTCGGCATCGACCGGCCGCCACCCATGGATTGCGTAGGGGGGAGCGCCTTCGAGCTGCCGCCGGGCGCGTTCAAAGTCGTCACGATAGGGCGCCTCGTCCCGCGCAAGCAGACGGCGCAGCTCGTCGCGGCAATCGCAGCGAGCGGCATCGCGCATGCGCATCTGCTCGTCGTCGGCAGCGGGCCGGATGAGGAACCGGTCCGCCGTGCCGCGGCCGACCATGGGATCGCGGATCGCGTGCATCTGCTCGGCCGCCTGGCCGAGGGCGACAAGTACCGGGCGCTCGCGGCAGCCGATCTCTTTGCTTCGACGAGCCAGCACGAAGGCTTCGGGCTCGTATTTCTCGAGGCAATGGCGTGCGGCCTGCCGATCATCTGCTATGACCACGGCGGGCAGGTCGATTACCTCGAGACCGGCCGTACAGGCCACGTCTTGAGGCTGAACGACGTCCAAGGCTTCGCCCGGGCCCTCCGGGAGATCGCGGAACTGCCGGACCGAGGCAGGGCCATAGGGGCAGAGAACCGGCGCCTCGTGGAGGCCCACTTCATCGATCGCTGCGCGGCGCGGTACGAGAGGGTGTTCGAGCGAGCCCTGGCCGACCGGCATAAGTAAAGTGGGATGCGAAACTGAGGCGCAGGCCACAAGCACCGGACGAAAATTCGATTATAATTAAAGACTTGAACACGAAACCAGAACTCTCCGTCATCGTTCCCTTCTTCAACGAGGAAGCGAACATCGAGCGCATGCACGCCGCCATCGTCGACGCCGTCGAGCCCCTCGGCGAGGCGTTCGAAATGGTTTTCGTGGACGATGGCAGCCACGACCACACGCTCGAGCGTGCTGTGGATATCGCACGCCGGGACAACCGCGTTCGCGTCGTGAAATTCCGCCGCAACTACGGCCAAACGCCCGCCATGGCGGCCGGCATCCAGCAGGCATGCGGTCGAATCCTCATCACGATGGACGGGGACCTCCAGAACGACCCGTCGGACATCGCGAACTTCCTCGGGAAGATCGACGAGGGCTACGACATCGTCGTGGGTTGGCGCTTCGACCGCCAGGACAAGCTTTTCTCGCGCAAGATCCCGTCAAAGATCGCGAACTGGCTCATCGGCAAGGTCACCGGCGTGCCGATCCGCGACAATGGCTGCTCGCTGAAGGCCTACCGGGCCTCGCTCATCAAGGAAATCCCGCTGTATTCCGAGATGCACCGCTTCATACCTGCCATGGCCTCGATCGCCGGGCCGCGCATCGCCGAGATCAAGGTGCGGCATCATGCCCGCCGGTTCGGGAAGTCGAAGTACGGAATCTCGCGCGTGTACAAGGTCCTGCTGGATCTGATGGTGATCAAGACTGTAGCTTCATTCACCTCTCGGCCGCTCCTGTGGTTCAGCATCCTCGCCACCCCTTTCGCCCTGATCGGAGCGGCCGCCATCGCATATTCAATGTGGCAGCTCGGCATGACCGCTGACGGCATTCCACTTCCGATCGCCGGCTCTGGAGTGTTGCTGCTGATGTCGGGCTTCATGCTGGTCTGCGGAGGTATCTTCGGCGAGCTGATCTATCGATTTGGCGACGTGCGGGACCTCGACTTCTCGCGGCTCACCGCCACGATAAGCGGGCCACCCGAGCGCCAACTCGCGCCGCAAGGGCCGGCGCGATGAGCAGGATTCCCGTGCCAGTCGCAGTATCGGTGATCATTCCGGTGGGGCAGCGGTATTCCGATCCCCGCGAGCTATGCGCTGATTATCGGGCTGGGCTGAGGGCGCTCGGCCGCCCTTTTGAGATCATCTTCGTGCTGGACGGACCGCGGCCGGTATTCGAGGCCGGGTTGCAGCAGATGGCCAGCCACGGCGAGCAATTCACGGTCGTCGCACTGACTCGCCCGTTTGGTGAGGCGACCGCAGTGATGGCCGCTTTCGAGCACGCTTCGGGCCAAGTCGTTCTTACGCTGCCCGCCTACGACCAGATCGACGGCAGCGAGCTCCCAAAGCTCGTCGCCGCGCTTGGCGACTGCGACATGGCGATTGCACGACGCTGGCCCCGCACTAGCGGATCTTTCGAGAAGTTCCGGCGCAATGCCTTTCACGGCCTGCTGGCGTGGGTGACCGGCCTGAGGTTCAGCGATCTGGGCTGCGGAGCCCGCGCGTTCGACCGGCGGGTGCTCGAAGAAATACAGCTCTACGGCGACCAGCACCGCTTTCTCCCGGTCCTGGCCGATCGCAAGGGGTTCCGGGTCCGGGAAGTTGCGGTCCGACAGTCGCCGAAGGACCGGTTCGAGGGCTTCTACGAGCCAAGGGTCTATGCGCGCGCGTTCCTCGACATTTTCACCGTCTTCTTCCTGGTCCGGTTCACCAAGAAGCCGCTGCGCTTCTTCGGGATGATCGGCGTCTGCCTGTTCGCGGTCGGAGCGCTGCTTGTCGCCTGGCTCGTCGCCGAACGCCTGTTTTTCGGCCAGGAGTTGACGCAGCGGCCTGCGCTGCTGCTGTCGACGCTGATGGTCGTCCTTGGTCTGCAGTTGTTTGCACTTGGCCTCCTCGGCGAGCTCATCATTTTCACGCACGCCAAGCAGATCCGTGACTATCAGATCGACAGGGTCATTGCCTTCGAAAAAGACGACTCGATACCTTCAGTTCGGAGCGGCTCATGAAAGCGGATTCAACGACGTTCTCGGATTACTTGCGGGTCCTCAAAAGGCGCCTCCGGCCGGCGCTGCTCGCCGCCTTCGGCGTGCTGATCGCCATGAGCGCATATGTCTTTCTCTCACCCGCCGTGTACGAGTCGTCCGCGAAGATGCTCATCGAGCAGATGGACTTGCCCGTGGAGCTCACGGGCGGCATCGGCGCCCAGGAATACGTCGAGCAACGGCTGCAGAGAACCCGGCAGCGCGTGCTCACGGACAGCAATGCCAAGGCGATGATCGAGCGCCACCACCTTTACGAGTCAACCTTCGGCGAGGGACTGCTCGAGGAGAAGCTCGATGAATTCAATGCGAACGTCCTGATCACGCCACAAGTGACCGGCGTCATCGACCCGAAGTCGATGCGTGCGGCCGATCTGACCTACGCCTTCGATGTCGCCTTTCGCGATTCCGATCCCGAGACTTCCCAGAAGGTCGCGGCCGAGCTCGCGGGCCTTTTCGTCTCCTCGAGCGCGGCCCAGGCCAAGGAAGAGGCCCAGCGCGAGATTGCGTTCGCGCGCGCGGAGTCGGACCGCACCGCCACGGAACTGCGCGAGCGCGAAGGCCGGCTTGCCAAGTTCCGGCAACAGCATCCCTCCGGCCTGCCGGACGATCGCATCCGGAACCAGGAGCGCGCGATGGCCTTCGAGCGTGAGCTCGCGACGGTGGACAGCGACCTCCGGGCGGCGCGGGCCCGCCAGGAGCTCTATACGGCCCAGCTGCGCGATACGCCGCGCGACAGCCCTGTGCTGGATGAAACGGGCCAGGTCGTGCTGCGCGGGCAGGACCGGCTCGCTGTCGCACAGCAGGAGTTGATGGCCGCGCGCTCGAAATACAGCGAAAACCACCCGGACGTCCGTCGCCTCAAGCGGGAGATCGCGTCGCTGACGGCCGAGGCTAACGCGAGCTCGACGTCCGCCCCGACGAATCCGGCGTTCATCCAGCTGCAGTCGCAGGTGAATGCCGCGGCCATCGAGGTCCGGGAGCTTTCAGGCAGGCGGTCGCAGCTGGGCAGCGCGCTGTCCGAGATCGAAAGTGCCATTTCGGTTTCTCCGCAGATCGAGGAGCAGTACGCGGACCTCGTGCGCGACTATGAGGTGATCAAGACCCAGTACGAGCAATTGCGCTCGCAACAGGCGAACGCCGAACTGAAGCTGAAGGCGGCCGACTCTGCCGCGGAGACCTACGTCCTGATCAACCCGGCGCGGGTTCCGGAGGACCCGGTGGAGCCGGATCGCGTGGCGCTGATGTTCCTCGGAATCGTGCTGGCGATCGCTGCCGGACTCGGGACTGCCTTCCTGCTGAATGCCGCGGATCCTACGGTGCGCGGCAGGCTGGACATCATCGAGCTCGCCGGCGCGGAGCCATTCGCGCAGATTCCGACGATCAGGACGCAGTTCGAGATACGCAAGCGCAAGGTCGGCAATCTCGCGCTTGCCACGGGCATGGCTGCGCTCGCGTTCGTGCTGCTGCTCATGGTCGTTTAAGCCGAAACCGACACGCCTGCCAACCGGCGCCGCCCGCACGTGAACGTGACCTCGTGGTTGCGGCGCTCGATCCGCCGCTTTCGATACGACCCGCTCCGGGCTCAATTTCACTTCATCCACATCCCGAAGAACGCCGGCGAGTCGGTCCGGGACGCCCTCTTGCTGCAGCAGGACGTGTCCCTGAGCGAGCCATATCACTACCGCTACGTGGACATCGCCGACCGGGTGGGCCGCCACCTGAAGTTCTTCGCGGTCATCCGCAATCCATGGAGCAGAACGGCATCGCGATACCATTTCGCGCGTCAAAACGCCGCACACTGGCCCACGAACGATCCCAGGCGGCTGTTCATCGCCGGCGCCTCTTTCGAAGACTATGTGCGCCAGCGGCCGATCCTGCCGATCCCGGAGCATCCTGGCCAGCCCTGGATGGGCCCGCTCAGCTCCTGGTTCAACCAGCTCGATTGGATCAGGGACGAGCGCGGGAGCGTCGCGTGCGATTGTCTGCGTATGGAGATGATCGAATCCGACCTCGACGCCTACCTCGGAAGGTCGCTCAGCCTGAGGCGCCGAAACGTGACGCAGGAACGCTACGACTATCGCTCGATGTACACGGACGAGCTCGCCGAAATCGTCGCCCGCCTGTTCCGGGACGACATTGAACATTTCGGTTTTGAGTTCGAGAGTCCGGCGGCGCGCAATACCTTCTGTGCCAGATGAAGATGTCGGTCCGGATGCGACACTGATGCACTCCAACGACCGCTGAACATGTTCTCGCCCTTCGAGTTCATCAAGCGCGCGAACGAAGCCCGCTCCCGGCCCGGCAGCCTCGGTGCCGCCCTCGTGAAGGGCGCCGTCGGAACCGCGGCGATCAAGGTCGCGAGCGCCGGCATTGCGTTTGCGACTTCCATCGTCCTCGCCAAGTCGCTGGGGCCGGCCGGCTACGGCATCTTTTCCTACGTTGTCGCGCTCGTGGCTCTGCTCGCGATCCCGTCCGAGCTAGGGATCCCGAGCCTGGCCGTGCGGGAAATCGCTGTCGCGAATGCACATAAAGACTGGGGGCGCATGCGCGGCTTCATCGCATGGTCCCACCGCACGGTCGCGGTCACGAGCGGGACACTCGTCCTGGCGGGCGCGATCGCGCTGTCACTCTGGGGTGACCGCTTCGGGGATGCGGAGCGGACCTGCATGTGGCTCGCATTGCTGCTGGTGCCGCTGGTCTCGCTGGGTGCGTTGCGCGATGCGATGCTTCGCGGCCTCCGAAAGGTACTGCTGGGGCAGCTTTCCCAGCCCTTCATCCGGCCGCTGATCCTGCTGCTCGTACTGCTCACCCTGCTGCAGCTTGGCGTCGACCTCACGTCGCCCGTGCGCATCATGACCCTGCACATCCTGTCGGTGGCGACAGCATTCCTCGTCGGGCTGTGCCTGTTTCTCGCCAACCGGCCGGCCGCGCTCGGCCGCGAGCCTGCCAGCTTCGATTCGGCGAAGTGGCTGAGAAGCAGCATTCCATTCGGCATGACGGCGGCACTTCAGCTGGTGAACGGCAGGACGGACATCCTGGCCCTCGGCATTTTCCAGCCCGACGCGCAGGTCGGAATCTACCGGGTCGCTTCCCAGCTGGCCGCGGTGGTGATTTTCGGGATGCAGGCCGTGGCGGCCATCCAGGGACCGCACATCGCGAACCTGTTCGCGAATGGGGACATGCAGAAGCTGCAGCACATGATCACGCGCAGCACGCAGGCCATCCTGATGATCGCCGTCCCCGTGGTTGTTATTATCACGCTGTTCGGAACGGTCATCATCCGGACCATCTATGGCGCCGCCTATGAAGCGGCGTACGTCCCGCTGGTGATCCTGTGCTTCGGCCAGCTGTTCAATGCTTCCATGGGCTCGGTCGCTTCGCTGCTCAACATGACGGGTCATGAGCGAGACACGACCAAGAGCGTCCTGGTGGGCGCCGTCGTCAACATCACCCTGAACGCCACGCTCGTTCCGATCTGGGGGATGACCGGAGCAGCAATCGCGACGGCCACCACGCTGATCGTCTGGAACGTGATCATGTGGCACCGCGCGCGCACTCGCCTCGGAATCGAGACTTCTCCGCTGCTAAGGCGCAGGCGATGAGCGAGGCTGGCGATACCACAATAATTGCATTCGTCCTGTCGGACATGCGGTCCGGATCGACGCTGCTCGACCAATTGCTGGGGACCCACCCGGCCATCCTGTCCGTCGGCGAGATTCACTGGCTCGCTGCCTATGCGACACAGGACCGGAGCGAATTTGACCCGGAATACGAACTGGTGTGCACCTGCGGGCAGGCTGTGACCGAATGTACTTTCTGGACTGCTGTAACCCGACGTCTCGGAAAACCGCTCGAAGCGCTGAAATTGAGACCGGCGTTTTCTGCGGCAGGCAAACGCATCGCGGAGCGCCTGCCCGGTCTGTTCCGCTTTCCGGCAGCGCAACGCGCTTTTGCCGGGCCCGACATGGTGCGCGACAGCCTCGCGCTCGCAGACAGCCTGGCTGAGGTTTCCGGCTGCCGTCTGGTAGTGGATTCTTCCAAGTCCGAGTTCCGGTTCCGCGCCATTTACGAGGCGCGGCCGTCGCGCGTCCGCGCGATCGTGCTGACCCGCGACTACCGCGCCGTCGTGCACTCCAAGATGAAGCGCGGGCACACGCTCGAAGACGCGGCGATCGGCTGGCGCGGCAAGATGTGGCGCATCGCCGCGCTCACCGACGACCTCCCGGGCGACACCCTGCACCGCGTGGCCTACGAGGACCTGTGCCAAGACCCGGCCACGGTGCTTGCGCGAGTCTGCGCTTTCCTCGGGGTCCCGTTCAGTCCCGCGATGCTGGAGCGCCCGACTTCCGGGCTCCATCACATCGGCGGAAGCCCGTCCAAGTTCGACCCGGCCCGCACGAGGGTTGTGCTGGATTCCGGCTATCAACAGGCCTTTACGCCGACTCAGCTCGCGCGGCTCCGCCGCCTGGTCGGCGACGTTCCCAGGCGCTGGGGGTACTGACTTGCTGCCGAACACATTCATTGCGGGCGTGCAGAAGTGCGGGACAACGGCCCTGCACTACTTGCTGGGGCAGCATCCCGACGTTTTCTTTCCGCGGGCGCCCCAGGAAATCCACTTCTTCGACGTCGAGAAGAATTTCAGGAAAGGTCTCGGCTGGTACGAGAGCCTGTTCAGCGATTGGAGCGGCCAGCGAGTCGTCGCTCAGACGTCCCCTTTGTACCTTTTCGAGCCACAGGTCCCCGGAAGAATCCATGCGGTGGTGCCGCACGCACGGTTCATCGTGATCCTCCGCAATCCCGTTGACCGTGCCTATTCGCACTACTGGCACGAGGTGAAGCACGGCACAGAAAAGCTGTCGTTCGAGGATGCGCTCGAACGCGAACAGGACAGGATCCGGCAGGGATTCGAGGAGCGCCGGCACTTTTCCTATGTCAGCCGCGGTGAATATGCGTCCCAGCTGTCGAGATACCTCGAATACTTTCCGCGTGAGCGCATCCTGACGCTGCGTTTCGAGGACTTGGCGCAAAACGTCGATGAACTGCTGCGCCGGTGCGCCGATTTCCTGGAAGTGGACGTGGGCGGCTTCACTGAGGCGAGGCGGCAGCATGGCGTGCGCAACACGGCGAGGATGCCGCGGAGTCCGCTTGCGCACTCGCTCGGCCGAAAGCTTGGCCGCCGCTTTCCGCGCCTGGGATACGCGATAGCGCACTGGAACCTCAAGCCGACGAAATACGAGGCAATGAAGGACGACACGCGAAAGGCGCTCGAGCGGCGATTCGAGGACGACATTCGCCGGACCGCTTCGCTGACCGGAATGGAGCTTGGCGCCTGGCTTCCGTGACTTCTCGCCGGGCGCGGCTGCCGCGCTAGCGCAAGGACTTTTTCTGCCGAAGTGCGCCGAGCACGCGCCGTGTCAGGTACGAAAAGCGGTTCGATTTGTGCATGTCCGAGGCCGTGCTGAAGGAGTCGAACAGACGCCGCACGTCGTCCTGAGCCTCCCACCAGCGTAGCCGCCACGCGGGAGGATCATCGTCCCCTTCGACGTAATTTGGCGGATAGCCGCACGCAGCCAGCTGCCGCCCGGCGACGCACTCGAGCCGTCGCAGCTCTTTCGGGCTGAAGTAATGTTCGGCACGCCGTTCATTGCGCGCAATGGATCTCTCGGAAGATCCGGTCATCTGCGGCCTGACGCGGGCCGGGTTCAGGATCGACGGCTCGAATGGCACGCCCAGATAGCCGCAAAGGTCGCGAAGGCATTGTTCGGGCATCGCCGTCAGCCGCTCGTAGCGGACTTCGCAATACCGGTTACCGAGGCTCGCGCCCTGCAGGCGTCCGGCGGCAACCGCGCGCTTCCAGCGGAATATCGTGCGGATTGCGTTGAAGCGCCATCGGCGGTGGAACGATGCGGCACAGTCGCGGCCGTCCCGGATGATGTGCACGAACCGGGCATCCGGGAACGCGTTTGCGAGCGTCCGGAGGTGGTGAACGTACATCGGCGTCTTCTCGCACCAAATGTCTTTTCCCTCCGCCGTCGCCAGCGACGACATGATCGCGTCGAAGACCGCCGCAACAGACTTCGCCTTTGCGCCCCAGCTTTCGACCGATGGGCCGGCGTCACGGCGCCATCCGCGGCCACCGATAGCCTTCCGCAAGTCCCGCCACAGGCGACGAAATTGCCTGTCGTCGGAGAGGTCACCGTACCGCGGTTCCCGCTCGATAAAGTACGGCAGCACCTTGGTTTCACCGCGAAATCCGTACAGCATCGAATGTCCCGCGAGGCAATCAAGCAACAGTGTCGTGCCGGAGCCGTTCATGCCGACGATGAAGATTTGCTTCGTCCCGGTCATTTCAGGCCTCCGCGGGCAGTCCCTCTAATTCCCGCAGTGGCACGCCGATACATCGACTCGTAGACCCGGATCGTCGCGTCCGCGACCCTGGCCGCGTGGAAGCGCTCAAGTGCCGCTTTCCGGCCAGCATCCCCCATCCGTACAGTCAGCGACGCATCGTCGGCGATGCGGGAAAGAAATCGTGTCAGCTCATCGATCGCGCCTGCCTCGTAAAGCAACCCGGTGACCTCGTGCTCCACCTGGTATGGAAGCCCGCATATCCGCGTGGCGACGACCGCAAGTCCTGCCGCCATGGCCTGCTGCACCACCATGGGCGCCGTTTCTTGGTAGGAGGGCAGCACGAGCGCCTCCGCGAGCGAGAATTCTTCCAGCATGCTCGCTTCATCGAGAAGCCCGCGAAACTCGATGCGATCGACCATGCCGAGCCGGCTCACTTCCTCTCGCACGAGCGATTCGTAGCCCGGATCCGACGCTGCACCGGCCAGCACGAGCCGGGTGTCCGGCCGGCGGCTCGCGGCGACTGCGCGGATCAGGTCGAGGACGCCCTTGCGCTTGATGATCCGACCGGCGAACAACAGGCGGCCCCGCTGCGCGGACCGCCGAATGCCGAAATATTTCGGGGCAATCGCATTCGGAACGTCGTGAATGCGCCCGCCGATCAGATTGCCGTAATGCGCCGTCACGTATGGGCTGATCGAGATCAAGTCGCTCGCACGCCGAACCGTTGGGCGTTCCAGCAACCAGCCGGACAGGAACGATCGCGCGCGCGACTTGAGATCGGCGCCGTATCGCGTCTCCTCGCTGAGGATGCCATGCACGGTGACGACCGATGGCACGCCGCTGTGCACGGCGATGAAACCCGGAAGGTCGATGCCTTGGGCATGGATGATGTCGGGCCGGAAGCGATCCACCAGAGTTTCGAGGGATTGGCGCTGCTGCCGATACTGCGTCGCGAGGCCCAGACGCCCGAGCGGGAGATCGGCGATCGGCCACCCGAAATCTCCCATACTTTGCGAGGCCGTGCTGGTATCCGCGATGCGAATGCCGACGAGATCGATGTCCGCACGACCTGCCAGTTCCTGAGACAAATACGTAAGTGCCGACGCGGCGCCGCCATCGATTTTGTCAGGCGAGCCCGGATAGGGCCCGATCATCATGACGCGCAGCGGGCTACCCCTTGCGCAAATGCGTGGCGTGTCGATTTTCGGACCGCATTCCGCGATGCAGCCTTATGTCGGGTGCAGAATTCATGATGAACGGCAGGCTATACTTGCCGCTGCACGTGTGTCCAGTGGCGGGCAATGGCGAGCTCTTCGCATACCTCGATCGCATACCTGGTCAACCAGTACCCCAAGATCAGCCACAGCTTCATCCGGCGTGAGATCCAGGCAATCGAGGAACAGGGCTTCGAAGTCCTGCGGCTCGCCATGCGGGGATGGGACGGCAAACTCGTCGATGCGGCGGACATCGACGAGCGCAGTCGCACGCGGTATCTCCTCAAGGGGGGCGCGTTGCCGTTGCTCCTTGCCCTCTGCAGGACGTTGCTGCTCCGGCCGGTGAAGTTCCTGCGCGCACTTCAGCTGGCAACGCGCATGAGCCGCCGATCTGACCGGCCGCTGTCGGTTCATGTCGCCTACCTAGCCGAAGCGTGCGCCGTGCTCGGGCGCCTTCGATCGACTCCGGTAAGGCACGTTCACGCGCACTTCGGCACGAATGCCGCGGAAATTGCGACCCTGCTGCGCGCCCTCGGTGGTCCGACCTACAGCTTCACCGTGCATGGTCCCGAGGAATTCGACAAACCCGAAGGGCTGCATCTCGCCACAAAGGTCCAGCAGGCCAGCTTCGTGGTCGCCATCAGCAGCTTCGGCGCAAGCCAGGTCCAGCGTTGGGTGAAGCATGCGGATTGGCCGAAGATCCGCGTCGTCCGGTGCGGTGTCGACGAGGCTTTCCTCGGGTGCGACAAATTGCCGCGATCGGATGGCAATCGCCTGGTTTGCGTCGGCCGGCTCTGCGAGCAGAAAGGTCAGCTCCTGCTGGTGATGGCCGCCGCAGAGCTGGTGCGTCGCGGCCAGGACTTCACATTGGTGCTCGCCGGCGACGGCGACATGCGCGCCGAAATCGAGTCCCTCGTGAGTCGCTGCGGGCTCACGGGCCGCATTCGCATCACCGGCTGGCTCAGCAGCGAAGGGGTACGCGAGGAGATCCTCGCGAGTCGCGCGCTGGTGCTGCCGAGCTTCGCCGAAGGGCTTCCGGTCGTAATCATGGAGGCGATGGCCCTAGGTTGCCCGGTGGTCAGCACGTTTGTCGCCGGCATTCCGGAGCTGGTCATTCCCGGAGAAACCGGCTGGCTCGTCCCCGCAGGCGACGTCGCTCAGCTGGTGAACGCGATTCAGTCGGTTCTGCAGATGCCGGAGACGGAGATTGCCGCCATGGGGAGACGGGGCCGGCAACGAGTCGCCGCGCTGCATTCAGCAACCAGGGAGGCGCAGAGGCTCGCGGGATATTTCCGGGAGGTCACCGGCCGCGCCGGGTGATCACGCGCCGTGACTGACCCCACGCGGTTTCTCATCGCCGGAACCCAGAGGACCGGCACCACGTTGCTTAGGACCTCGCTGAGCAGCCACCCCGCGATTGTTTGCCACGGCGAGGTCTTCAAGCTGGGGCGCGTGCCGTACGCGCTCCCAGGAGGCTACTGGGCATATTCGCGCTCGAGCTTGTCCAAACGCATGTCGTCGATCTTCACGCCGCGACGATCGTGCCAGGACTTTCTCCGCCAGCTGTACGGCGCCCGTGACACCGCAGCCGTCGGCCTCAAGCTGATGCTGAATCAATGCGACGAGCGGTCGTACTTGTGGCCATTGCTCGCCGCCATTCCGGTCCGATCCATCCTGGTGACACGGCGCAACTACCTCAAGACGCTCCTCTCCCGTCGCACGGCTGCGGCCACCGGCATCTATCACGTATCCGAGACGCTGCCCGCAAAAGCGGCCGTTTCCAGCTGGGAAGCGCGTCCTATCCGCCTCGATGCGGCCACGATCGTCGCGGAGCTCGACGCCATTGAATCCGAGGCCGGCAGGTGGCGCGAGCTCCTCTCGGACATGCGCTGCATGGAAATCGAGTACGAAGGCTACGTCCGGGATCAGCCATCGTGGAATGCGCGGGTGCTGGAATTCCTCGACGTAGTGCAAACGCCGCTCAAATCCGATCTGAAGAAGGTCAATCCGGATCGGCTCTCTGACCTCATCGTCAACTACGACGAGATCGCCGACGTGGTCTCGCGCTCTTCGCACGCTGCCTGCCTGGTCGCGGACGGGTAGCCGCCGTGCCGGAGCTGTCACCTGTCGTCATCGGAGGCAATGGGCATTCCGGGACCCGAGTCTTCCTCGAGATCATCGGACATGCGGGACTGCGCTGCGGCGTGCCATTTCTCACGCAGCGGCGCGACAGCGAGGACCTCCGGATCCTCGGCCTGCTGAATCGCTGGGCGCGCCCGTACCTTTATCGTGAGCTCGACGCGGAAGCGACCGGTCGCATGAAGCAGGCCTTTGCGAGGCGACTCCGGCTTTACTTTCCGTTCCGCGGAAAGCCATGGGGATTCAAGAATCCGCGCTGCATGTTGATCCTGCCGGTGCTCCACGAACTGTTTCCGGACATGAAGTTCGTTCACGTCATCCGGGATGGCAGGGACATCTCGCTGGGTAATCAATTCGTCTCGCGCAACGAATACGTGGATGCGTTCCTGGAGCCAGACGAGTCATCCCTCCCTCCCGAGCAGAAGATGATCCTGTTCTGGGGAAGATCCAATCAGCGCGCGCACGAATATGGAAAGGTGGCGATGGGCGACCGGTACCGCCTGATCCGCTGGGAGGACCTCTGCAGTGACCGGTCGCGGGTCACCGCGGACCTCATTCGCTTCGCTGGCGGAGACTTCTCTGCCGCGCCGGGCGCATCCCGCCTCGTTCGAACGCCAGGATCGATGGGGCGCTGGCAAGCATTCCCGGAGCAGGTTCGCGACCCCGTGAACCACCGCGGTGCGCCGTGGCTGGAGCTGTTCGGTTACGCCTGAGCGCCAGCGGCAGGCCGTGGCGAACTCACTCTACGGCCAGGTTAGCTGGTGGCTTTGGCTTCGAGTCGACGCTCGCGCAGCCTGTTCCGCAGGGCGATCCCGGGAGGACGTCGGCGAATGTAGTTCCGTCGCGGTTCACGAGACCCTGGCGAATTTCGTCGAAGCCGAACCATACCGGGTGAGTGAGCGAGGTTGGATTCGACAGCCAGCCGAACTTGTAGATACGCCAGTAGTGCCGGATCTTTTCAGTCGCGTCCGGCACAAGCCCGACCGGCCGGTCGACCCGGTCCACTTTCAGCTCCAACTTGCGGTTTCCGTCGCTGTCGACGCCGCCTTCCGATTTCCAGACCTGAAGGATGCCTTTGTTGCCTTCGTAAACCTGATCCTTAGCCTCGGCTATTCCCTTCTCGGCCGGATTGGTCGTCACCGAAAACGGGTTGAACCGGTAACGAAACACGAAATCAGACCATTTTCCGGTATCGGCATTGACCGGACCCAGATCCATGAGCTGCATGTGGTTCTCGTCGTCCCGCACCGACTGGTCATTCGTGTAGATCCGGAGGAACCAGTGTGCCTCCGTGGCCGGCGATTGGACCCACACGCCGAGGTTCATCAACGACCGGTGATCATCCGAGTTCATCTCGAAGAGGGTCGCGGCGCCCCGATGGTCTCGGACGGCCAGCTCGTTCTCGAAGTTCTTTGGTGTATAGATTGAGAAGCCGACGTAGCCTTCCTGGTCGAAGTCAATGCGGAATGTCGGGTCGCTGAGGTAGATCTTCGAGCGCGGCCTGTTCTTCGACCAGTCGTTCAGCTCGAGGTAGTTCTTGTCGTGAAATACCTCGGTGCGCAGGAAGTAGCTTCCGCTGCGCGGAAGCACCTTTTCGCCGCCGACCATGTCGCTCGAAACCACGCGGGTGTCGGCGGCCGAACTCGGGCCGAAAGTACTGTCACCGTTGTGCAGCGTCGTCGACCCCGACTGCGGATCGGGCAGGGTCGCCAGGTAAAACCCGTCGTGCCTGGAGGATTTCGACGCGATTTGTCCCGACTCGAAGTCGCCGGTGAAGTACACCTTCCGGTCGCTGGCAAGGGTCGGGGCCGACAAGGCCAGCGCCAACAGGAGGACGGCGTAGCGATTGACCATAAGATTCCCGCGGTTGCGCATTCGTGTCGTCAGCGCGCCGACACGTCCAAAAGCGTAGGCATGGCGGGCACTTGAGTCAACGACGCGCATGAGCGATCTGCGATCAAGTTCACGCAATCCGCCCGCCTTCGCGATGTGGCCGACGGCCGGCCGGCTCAGCGCGATACGCGGTGCGCCTGGCACCACCTGATCAGCACGAATATTGACCACAGCCGGGACCAATAAATTCCCGGCGCACCGGCCTGGAATGCGGTCCACAGCCTCGAGACCGCTTTGTGCGCGAGCCCCACGGCTGAGCACGCGGCAGGGTCGGCGAACGCGGCATCCATCTCGTCCCGCAGTACGTCCCGGCACCACTCAGCCATCGGCAGGCCGAACCCCTGCTTTGGGCGGTCAAACTGCTCCGGCGGGAGGCTCGAGAGCGCCAGCTTCCGGAGCAGCTGCTTGCGCCCAAGTGGAAAGAACCGACGCTCGGTCTCTACGGTGGCGACGGCCTCGACGACCTCGTGATCGAGCAGCGGTACCCTGACCTCGAGCGACACCGCCATGCTTGCCGCGTCGGTGTCGCGCAGCAGCCGCTCACCAATGAAATTCGCGAGCTCCAGCACGCAAATCGAGTGAAAAATCTCGTCGCCGGCAACGTCTCTCCGGAGCGCATGCGCCCGTTCCGGTGGCAGCCCGTAGGCCTCTAGCTCCGCGCGACGCGCGCCGAGAATCTCCCTTGCGAAATCCGCCGTGAAAAGCGCGTAGGTGGTCTGGTACAGCCCGACCAGGTCGCCCCGGGTGCCGAGCACGTCGCCGAGCTTTCCCCAACGCGTCTGCGGCGCGACCGCGCCTGGAGTCCCGCGCATGCGCGCGCTTGCGAGCTGCGAGAGACCCCCGACCACTGCTCGGGGCAAGATTCTCAGCGCCCGCGCCGCACGCCGTGCCCTCGGAATGTCCACGAAACTGCTGTAGCCACCGAAGAGCTCGTCGCCGCCCGTTCCCGCCAGCGCGACGGTCATGCCGGCATCCCGGACTGCACGGCTGACGAAGTAGGAGTTGATCGCGTCGAAAGTCGGCTGGTCGATGCTCGCGAGAGCCGGCCCTAGCTCCGACTTAAAATCGGACTTCGACAGCCTGACTTCCGTGTGGTCCGTACCGAGCGCCCGGGCGACCGCCGTGGCATACCTCGACTCGTCGTACTGCGCCTCGTCGAAGCACAGGTTGAAGGTACGCACGCCGGACCCGGCCGTCTTCGCCGCGAGGGCTGTGACCGCGCTGGAATCTATTCCGCCGGACAGGAACACACCCAGAGGCACGTCGCTGACCAGGTGCTGCCGTACGCTGGTTTCGAGCGCCTCGGAAACCCGTTCTTCGCCGTCGGGAGCCGGCGCATGCCGGGGGAATTTCCAGTACGAATGCGTCTCGTACAAGCCGTCGAGGCGTACGACTGCGGTACTGCCGGCAGCCAGCAGCTCGACACCCTCGACAATGGTCTCCGGCCCCACGACGAAGCCGTTCCAGACATACGTGGCGACTGCCCGCGGATTGAGCCGACGCCCGGCCAGGTCGGCCGCCAGCAACGACCTGACCTCAGACGCAAAAAAAACGGTCTTCCGGCCGCCGGGGGTGTTGCGGGTGCATAGATACAGCGGTTTGATTCCCAGTCGATCGCGCGCCAGTACTACCTGCCGCCGCCGCTCGTCCCAGATGGCGAGCGCAAACATGCCGCGCAGGCGTGGCAGCACCTGCATTCCCCATTTCGCGTACCCCTTCAACAGCACTTCGGTGTCCGACTGCGACTTGAACGTCGCGCCGTCCGCGGCCAGCTCGCTTCGAAGCAGCTTGTAGTTGTACAGCTCGCCATTGAAGACGATGACGTTTCCTGTTTCGCGATCGACCATCGGCTGGTGACCATCGGGGGAAAGATCGATGATCGCCAAACGGCGGAAGGCGAACGCCGCGCCGCGACCCCCGCTCGTGTCGACTGTCTTCCAGGTGCCTTCGTCGTCCGGGCCTCGATGGCGCTGAGCGCCGTTGACCCGCGTCAGGGCGCTTTCGATATCCGTGTCGATCCATCCAACGGCACCTGAAATCCCGCACATTTATGACAGGCCTTGGCTCAGCGAGGGCGGATCAGCGCGCGAGGCAGGTCGCGAAGCTTCGATAGCTGCCAGTTCCGCAGATCCCGGATGAACTCGCGGTCCTCGTACTGCGGGTCGTTGCGGATTGCGGCGTACAGGTAGTTCGCAATGATGGTCAGTCCCCCGATCACGTAGGGACGCTCGTGCATCCGGAACAGGCCCGACGCGATGGCATAGAGCGGGTGATAACCCATGAACCAGATGCCGCGACCGAGTCGAGCCCTTCCCGTGTGAATGCTCTTGTCCGACGAGCCCATCTGGCGGTGATGGACGAGTCGCGCCCGGGGATCGTGGAACGACAGGGTCGTATAGCCTTTCATACGACAGCGATGGATGTCGATACCATCCCAGAGGATCGTGCGGGTGAACCCGCCGATAGCGTCGAACGCGGCCCGCTTGTAGAGCTTGAACTGGCCCGCGACCATCTCGTCGATCATGAATTCCTCGACCTGACCATCGCCTTCCGGTCGAAACACCTTGCCGGATACGGCGGCGAGCCTCGGCTCCCGCTCCAGCCTTTCAAGCATGACTTCGAGGTAGGTGGACGGAAATGACATGTCGCCGTCGAGCTTCGCGATGTACTGGTAGTCCGAATGGCGGAGCCTCTCCCTGCCGTATTCGAAAGCGGCAATGACTCCGGAGCCCAGCTGGCGAAATCCGCGGTCCTCGCGGCTGACGACGCGGATCCACGGGTGGTCCTTTGCGTACGATTCGAGGATCGATCGCGTGTCGTCCCTCGACCCGTCGTCGACGAACAGCCATTCCTGCGGGCGCACCGTCTGCGCGAGCATCGCATCGAGCGTATTGCGGACGAACTTCGCCTCATCCCGGACGGGCGAGATCACCGCGAGCGGCGCAATCCGCGTTGCTGTCATAGCCCCGCGGCTTTTCGCTCGTGCGCGACCCGCAGCACCCTCGAGAATCCCTGTTCCAAGCTGATCTGTGGTACCCAGTCCAGGGTATTCCGCATGTGGCGGATGTCGGCATAGCGCGAATGGACACCGACCGGCTTGCCCTCGAGGGGCTTGATCTCAGCTGCGTAGCCCTCGAGCTTCGCGAATATCGCGGCGACCTCGCGGAAGTTGACCAGCTTGCCTGAGCCGATGTTGACGGCGCTGCCGTCGTGAACGCTCGCGAGTATGCGGAGCATCGCCTCGATGCAATCGTCGATGTGCACGAAATCCCTCCCCTGCAACCCGCTGCCCCACACAGTCAGGGGGTTTTCGCGCTTGGCCGCCCGCAGCGCGATGCTGGGCACCGGATAGCTGAGATCCTGCTCCTCGCCGTAACCCGAGAAGGGCCGCACGCATGCAGCGTGCAGGCCGTAGTGCTGGTGTGCGATGCGCGCGAGATATTCTCCGGTAAGCTTGGACCAGCCGTACGTCATGTCCGGCTGGCCCAAGCGGCCGCCGAATTCGATGTCCGACTCCTTCAGCGCGACAGCGCCGTCCTCGCCCTGGAGATCGATCGGATAGGCGGCCGACGACGAGGCATACAGCAGCCTTTCCGGCTTCTTCGCGGCTGCCCAATTGAAGCAGAGCGCATCGAGGGCGAGGTCGATCGCGACCGCCAGCGGGTTGCCATCGATGACGAGACGGCCCCCCACGATCGCCGCGAAATGGAACACGTCCCCGAACGGCGGCTCCTGCAGGTTCCCGAGCCCGGCGCGACCGGAAAAGAAGTCGCGCGCGTCCCCATGTACGAAGGTGACGCGACCGCCGTCGTACTCGATCACGCCGCGCGAAACTTCGCGGCGCTTCTCTCTCCCCGGAAGCCACTCGTCGCAATGCCGCCCGATCGAGCAGTCGTCGACGATCCAGAGCGAATAACCTTCCCTGAGGAGACGACGCGTCATGTTGCGGCCCACGAAGCCGCAACCGCCGGTCACGAGCGCAGGTTTCGACTTATTCAACATCTTTCCTCTCAGTGCCTGGCCGCCCGGGCGGCGATGGTTTTCCGGTAGAAGTCTTCCAGCCTCTCGGCCATTGCATCCTGCGAGTATGTCGTCAGCGCGACTTCGCGCGCGCGGTCGCCCATCGCGCTTGCCTTCTCCGAATCCGACAGCAGTTCATCCAAGGCCGACGCGAACTCGGCGGCCTCCGGCCGGACAAGCAAGCCGATCCCGTTGTCGCGCAGGAACCCGGCCACGTCGCCGACTTCGCAAGCCACCGTGGGTCGTCCGACGGCCACGTACTCGTTGACCTTGGAGGGCCATCGGCCGCGATTAGTGATCGTATCGGATAATGGCAGGGCCAGCACATTGCATGCCGACAGATGGTCGAGCATCTGCTCGTACGGCAGCCGGCCAGTTATCAGCACGCGGTCCTTCAGCGCAGCCGGCACGCGGCAGCCCGGGTCGCCAACCATCAGCAACCGCACGTCCGGCGTCCGCATTGCGGAGACGGTCGCGAAGATCAGGTTCGCGTCGCGCTGGTAGATATTGCCGAGATACCCGACGAGCGGGAACCTGACATCGATGCGGCACTTTTGCCGCGCTTCTCCGACCGACGTATGTCGGATGGCGTCGGGATCCGCGCCGGGTGGCAAGCAGAGGATCTCGCGCCTGTCGATGCCGAGCGATTCCGCGCGATGTCCGAGGGCTCGCGAGATGACGACCGTGCCG
>Ga0111538_10002907_pt1 | contig 24028 bp, 14 predicted proteins | sample SoiMethybrSBSTD1_FD_79669 | JGI IMG/M metagenome (GOLD analysis project Ga0111538, IMG submission 79669) | Bulk soil microbial communities from a Populus tree surrounding site in Tennessee, USA - Soil MetaG P. TD hybrid SBSTD1 (version 2)... | ecosystem: Environmental > Terrestrial > Soil >...
GCCGCGACCGCGGAGAGGACGACCAGCGCACCGAGCAACAGCCGGACCACGCCTCAGTATGGATCGACTGGCCCTCGATGGCCCGCCATCCAGAACCAGCAGATTGCACAGGGAGGGGGCGAGCTGGGGGAGACCAGAGTTTCTTCTGGTTCAGAACCCAGCAAGATCGGCTTCCGATCTCCCCCTCTCACCATCTCCCTGTGAAAGATTCTTCTTCTGGGTTCTGGCGCCACGCGGCTTCCGATCAGGCAGGCTCGACGAAGAGGAAGTCCCGGCCGGGCGTGAAGCGGTAGCCGTCCTCGCTGACCCGGATGAGCTCGGCGCCGTCGCGACCGAGCAGGCGCCGGATGCGCATGATGTTGGTGAACAGCGCCGCATCGTGGCGGAGCGGGTGGTACTCGACCGTCCACACCGTCTGCACGATCTCCTCCTTGGAGAAGACGCGGCCGGGCGCGGCGGCGAACAGGAAGAGCAGCCGCTTGAGCAGGCTGCGGCGGCGCAGGTCGGCGACCGACTTGCCGGCGCGGACGATGCACTCGCGCACCCCGTCGACCACCAGGTCGCGCTCGGCCATCCGCAGCCGCTCGGGGCTGGCGTCGGCCACCCGGCTCTCCTGGCCGTCGTGATCGATGAGGCGGAACGGGCGGACCGCGATGAGGCCGAGGTCGGCCAGCGCGCGGGTCGCCATCTCGCGCGCCGTCTCGCTCATCCCGGCGGCCGCGCCGCCGAGCGCGCGGCGCCCGCCGGGGCCGGCGATCGCCTCGAGCGCGTGCTCCGCAACCAGCCGCTCGACCATCAAGCCGGCGGCGGCTGCCACCTCGGCGGCGTCGCGCGCGTAGCTCGAGGCGGCCACCAGGTCGCCGTTCTCGCGCGAGGCAGCCGCCAGGACCAGGAGGGCGGCTGCCCGGGCCCAGGTGGCGCCGGACGCCGCCGCTTCGCGCGCGGCGCGCGAGGCCGCCAGCTCGGCCGCGCCGCGGTCGCCGCCCGCCATCTCGAGCCGGCCGCACCAGGCGAGCGCATCGGCCAGATCGGCCGGGTTGCCGCTCCGCTCGGCGGCCCCCGCCGCGGTGCGCGCCAGCGCCAGTGCGGCCCGGTTCTCGCCGCGCAGAGCCGCGTCGGCGATCGGGCCGTGCCCGCCGCTCCGCACCAGCTCGCCGGCCGCCGCGCGCCGCCAGGCGGCGATCTCGACTGCCGCGGCGATATCGTCGCCGCGCCGGGCCAGCGCCGCCAGCTCGAGCCGGCGGGCTGCGGTCGCCGCCGCCCGGGCCAGCTCGGCCGCCGCGCGCAGCTCGCCGCGCCGCTCGTAGAGCGCCGCCAGATCGATCTCGCTCCTGAGCGCCGCCAGCTCGTCGCCGCGGGCGCGCCGCGCCTGCACCAGCTCGTGCAGCGTCTGGCAGCCGTCGGCCAGCTCGCCGCGCTCGGCGCGCATCAGGGCGCGCACCGCCCGCGCCTCGTCGGCCACGCCGCCGGCGTCGCCGTCGCAGGCGGCGCGCTCGGCCTGGTCGAGGATCGCCTCCGCCTCGCGCAGTCGGCCTTCGGCGACCAGGCAGGCCGCCCGCCGCGTCTCGATGAGGGCGACGAGCGCCGCGTCGCCGCGGGCCGCGCCGAGCGCCCGGCTGAGCGCCACCCTGGCCGATGTCATCGATCCGCCGCGCTCTTCGATCAGCGCCAGCGCCAGGTGAAGCCGGGCGCGCGCCTCCTCGCCGAGCCCGGGGTCGAAGGCACCGTCGACCAGCCCGCGGGCGCGCGCGAGGTCGCCGCGCTCCGCCTCGATCTCGGCCAGGAGCGCCGCCGCGCGGGCGCCCAGGTCGCCGCCGCCGCCGAGCAGCCCGTCGAGCGCGCCGCACGCCAGAGCGACCTCGCCGCCGCGGAAGCGGAGCTCGGCGCGCGCCACCGGATCCTCCGGCCCGCCCAGCTCGATGGCCGCCGCCACCTCGCCGCGCCGGGCGGCGACGGCGGCGCGCAGCTGGACCAGCGGCGCCGCGGTCCCGCCGACGAACCCGATGAGCCCGATGAGCTCGCCGCTCGCCGCCCGTTCGATCGCGCTGGCGGCGCGCGCGGTCAAGAGCTCGATCGCCGCCGGGCGATCGCCTGCGGCGCACAGGTGGCGAACCGCCGCGCGCAGCCGGTCGACCGGCTCGCTCGAGCGGAACGCGCCGTCGTCGCTGGCGCCGCGCAGGACCAGCCCCGCTGCGCCGCGCTCGAGCCCGGCTCGCCGCTCGGCCGCCAGTCCGCTCAGCACCTCGTCGCGCACCACGTCGTGCATCTGGAAGCGCCCGTCCTCGAGCGGCTCGATGAGCTGGCGCGACACCAGCTCGATGAGCGCGGTCTCCACCGAGGCGCGCGCGGCCAGCGCCGCCACGCCGGCGGGCGCGATGGGCTCGGCGGCGACCGCCACGATCTCGAGCGCCTCGCGAACCTCCGGCGCCAGCTTGTCCAGGCTCCAGGCCTCGCCGCCGATGGCCGCCTGGGCGTACTCGCGGCGCATCGCGAGCGGCAGGCCGCGCGTGCGGCACAGCGCATCGTCGCAGGCCCCGGCCGGGGTCGGACCGTAGGTCTCCTCGAGGTGCGCCCACAGCTCGCGGGCGGCGGCGGCGTCCAGCCCCTCGAGCGACAGCTCGGCCTGCGCCGGCGCGCTGCGCGGCAGGGCGGGCGCCTCGCGGCTGAGCAGGACCAGGCGGCCGCCGCCGGGGCGGCGCGCGATGTCGGCGAACGCGTCGCCGGCACCGCCCGTGATGTGGTGGGCGTCGTCGACCACCAGCACGCGGCTCTGCTCGCGCAGCGCGGCGTCGAGCGAGCCGGGCGCGATGCCGAGCGCCCGCTCGGCGCGCCCGCGAACCGCCTCGCTGCGGTCGCCCGCCCAGCAGCGGACGTAGGCGCCGCCGCTGGCGCCGAACTGGCTCTGGCGGGCGAGCAGCTCGAGGCCGAGACGTGTCTTGCCCGCGCCGACCGCGCCGAGCACCACCGCCACCGGGGTCTCGATGAGCTCTTCGGTGAGCTGGCCGAGCTCCGCCTCGCGGCCGACGAAGGGCGGCGGCAGGGCGAGGCCGAGGCGCTGGAGTGCGGGAGAGAAGCGGGCCGGCTTGGAGACGCGTCGTCGCACGGGCGGGCTCCTGGTCGAGAGGCGCGGCCATTCCTCGCAAGGGACAGGCCAAGCTCTCCCTAGCCCGAGGGAATCGTTTGCGTTTTAGCGAGATACCCGAAATCGTTAGAAGTGGTTAGGCATCGGCAGTGGCCGGGGGCGTGCGAGCGCCGCACGGGAGAAAGGTCGGCGCATCGGTGAGGCGCGGGGGCATCGATGCCCTGCCGTCTCAATGGGGCCAGTTGCCCCACGATTGTCTACCCCACTCGAAGGGTCAGCTGCCGGCGGTCTCGGCGCGCCGGCTGCGACCCGAGCCGCGGATGCGATCGCGCAGCTTGTAGCGCAGCACCTTGCCGTTGGGCCCCTTCGGCAGCTCCGGCACGAACTCGATCCAGCGCGGGTACTTGTACGGCGCCAGCTCCTGCTTGACGTACTCGCGCAGCGCGCGCTCGAGCTCCGGGCCCGGCTCGTGGCCGATGTTCGGCACCACGAACGCGAGCGGCTTGATGAGGCCGTCCTCGTCGTCGGCGCCGACCACCACGCACTCCCACACCGCCTCGTTGGCCAGGAGCGCCTGCTCGACCTCGGCCGGCGACACCCACTTGCCGCCCACCTTGAACAGGTGATCGACGCGGCCGCAGTGGTAGTAGTTGCCGTCGCTGTCGACCATGAAGCGATCCCGCGTGGTGAACCAGCCGTCGCGCAGGGTCATGCGGGTATCGTTCCAGTAGCCGAGCGCCATGGTGGCGCCGCGGATCTCGAGCGTGCCGATCTCGTCGACCCCGACCGAAGCGCCGTTCTGATCCACGATCTGGAGCTCGAACCCGGGCATCGGGCGCCCGCAGGCGCCCGGCCGTCCGGTCGCCGCCGGCCCGCACAGCACGAACTGGAACGCCTCGGTCAGTCCGTAGCCGACCGTGACCTCGACGCCGAGCGCCTGCCGCACCTTCTCGACCACCTTGGGCGGCATGTCCTCCGCCCCCGAGACGCAGTAGCGCATGGCGGCCAGCGGCTGCTTCATCGTGGCGGCGTCGGCATCGCGCGCCAGCTGGCCGTACACCGACGGGGTGGCGAGCAGGATGGTCGGCTGGAAAGCGGTCAGCGCGCCGAACACCGCGCGCGAGCTCGGCTGCTCCGGGAGGAGCAGCGCCTCGGCGCCGGCCGCGAGCGGAAAGAGCAGCCCGGTGCCGAGCCCGTAGGCGGTCCACAGACGCACGACCGACAGCACCCGGTCGTTCTCGTTCATCACGATGGCGCCGCCTTCGCGCAGCGCCTCGAACGCGCGCAGCGGCGTCATGTGCGAGTGCGGCACGCCGCGGCGACGGACCGCACCGTTCTCGTCGGCGCCCGCGTGAGCGCCCGCCGAGTAGAGCACCAGAGCGATCGACTCCGGCTCGACCTGGGCCGGCTCCGCCACCGGCGACGAGCTGCGCAGGAGGCTGGCGAAGTCGCGCTCGCCGGGCCCGCGCTCGCCGACCACGATCACCTCGCGCAGGCTCGGCACCTCGGTGCGTACCTCGTCGATGGCGGGGCGCAGGCTCGAGTGGACGATGCAGGCCGAGGCGCCCGAGTCGACCAGCAGGTCGCGCACGTCGTTGGCGCGGCCCAGCTCGGACAGCGGCACCGCGATGGCGCCGTGGTACATGGCGCCGAGCAGCGCGATGGCGGCCTCGATGGTGTCGGGCATCAGGACCGCGACCCGATCGCCGCGCGCGATCCGCAGCGAGCGAAGCGCGGTGGCGGCCCGCGCGACCTGGTCGCGCAGCTGGGAATAGGTCGCCACCCGCGTCCCCTCGCGAAGCGCCACGCGGTCGCCCCACCCCGCGGCGACTGCATCGTCAAGCAGCAGAGACGCCAGGTTGTTGTGCGGAGTTGGCAACACGTTGATGGTACCGCCCCCCGGCGCCGGCCAGCAAGGCGCGGCAGCACCGCCGACCAGGCAAAACAACGTGCTATACGAACCACATGCGAGTCATCGCCGGCAGCGCGCGAGGCCGGCGTCTCGCCGCGCCGCCCGGGTCCGACACGCGGCCGACCGCCGACCGCGTGCGGGAGGCCTTGTTCTCCATCCTGGGGCCGCCGCCGGCCGGTGCAGTGGTGCTGGATCTCTTCGCCGGTGCCGGAACGCTCGGCATCGAAGCCCTCTCGCGCGGCGCCGAGCGCGCCGTGTTCGCCGACCACGCGCGCGCCGCCGCCCGAGTCCTCCGCAAGAACCTCGAGGAGCTGGGGCTCGCCGCTCGGGCCGAGGTACATGTCGGTGATGCGACCCGGTTCGCCGGGCGCCTGGCCCGGGAGGGACGCTCCTTCAGCTGGATCTTCCTCGACCCGCCCTATGCCGCCGGGCTGGCCGACGCCGCGCTCGCCGCCATCGGCGCCGGCCGGCTGCTCGCGCAGGACGGAGTTGCGGTGGTCGAGCACGACCGCCGCGCTCCCCCCCTGCCGGTGCAGGCTCCTCTGTTCAAAGCCGACTCTCGCCGCTACGGTGACACCGAACTGACCTTCTACCGGACCGGAGCCCATGACGACAGCTGAGCCCAGGAGCATCGCCGTCTACGCCGGCACCTTCGATCCGATCACCAACGGTCACGTCGACATCCTCGAGCGCAGCCTCGCGCTGTTCGACGAGGTCATCGTCGCCATCGCCGGCAACATCCGCAAGCAGCCGCTCTTCACGCTCGAGGAGCGGATCGGCTTCATCCAGCAGGCGACCGCCAACAACCCGCGAGTCATCTGCGACGCCTTCGAGGGGCTCCTGGTCGAGTACTGCGCCCAGCGGCGCGCCCGCTTCATCGTGCGCGGACTGCGCGCCCTGGCCGACTTCGAGTACGAGTTCCAGTTCGCCCACATGAACCGGCGGCTGGCGCCCGGCGTCGACACCGTCTTCTTCATGACCGACGAGAGCCACCACTACGTCAGCTCGTCGCTCATCAAGGAGGTGGCCAGCCTGGGCGGCGACATCGACGGCCTGGTGCCGCCGGCGGTCGCCGCCGCCCTGGCCGCCAAGTTCCGACGAGGAAATCCATAGACCCATGACCACCACTCCATCGCGTATTCGACTCTCTTCGCGGCTCGACCCGGTCAAGCCCTCCATCACGCTCGCGGTCTCGGCGCGCGCCGGCGAGCTCAAGGCCAGGGGCATCGACGTCATCAGCTTCGGCGCCGGCGAGCCCGACTTCGACACCCCGGAGCACATCAAGCAGGCGGCGCGTGCCGCCCTCGACCGCGGCGTCTCGCGCTACACCCACGTGGCCGGGCTGGTCGACCTGCGCCGCGCGGTCGCCGCCGAGCTCGGCCGCGCGCACGGGATGGACATCTCCCCGGATCAGGTCCTGGTGTCCACCGGCGCCAAGCACAGCCTCTACAACCTGTTCATGGCGCTCCTCGACCCCGGCGACGAGGTCGTCATCCCGGCGCCCTACTGGGTGTCGTATCCCGACATGGTGCTGCTGGCCGGCGGCAAGCCGGTCATCCTGCCGACCGAGGCGTCGCGCGCCTTCGCCCCGGACCCGGACGCGCTGGCCAAGGTCCTCACCGATCGCACCCGCGCCATCGTCATCAACACCCCGTCGAACCCGACCGGCGGCGTGTTCGACGCCGATACGCTGCGCGCCATCGGCGAGCTGTGCGCGGCGCGCGGCGTGCTCATCGTCTCCGACGACATCTACCGCTCGCTGGTCTACGGGTCGGCGCGCTATACCTCGATCGCCTCGCTGTCGCCGGAGATCGCGCGCCAGACCGTGCTGGTCGACGGCGTGTCGAAGAGCTACGCGATGACCGGGTGGCGGATCGGCTACGCCGCCGGCCCGATCGAGCTCATCCGCGCGATGGGGACCATCCAGGGCCAGTCGACCTCGAACCCGACCCACATCGCGCAGGTGGCGGCGCTGGCGGCGCTGACCGGACCGCAGGAGTGCGTCGCCGAGATGCGGGCGGCCTTCGACACGCGGCGGCGCGAGATGGTCGCGCGCCTGCGCGCCATGCCGGGCGTGGTGCTCGACGAGCCGCTCGGCGCGTTCTATTGCTTTCCCGACCTGTCGGCACATGTCGGTCGCCGGGCGCCGTCCGGCGCCGCGCTGGTCGACGACGTCGCGCTGTGCAATTACCTGGTCGAGGACGGGCGGGTCGCGGTGGTGCCGGGCTCGGGCTTCGGCGCGCCCGGCTTCGTGCGCCTGTCCTACGCCTGCTCCATGGACGAGATCCGAAATGGTCTGGATCGCATGGGTGAGGCGCTGGCGCGGCTCGTCTAGCCCCGATAATTTTGGATAATCCGGGGAGGTTGCAGCCCCTCCACGAGCGATACCGCGTCATCGAGCGCATCGGTGACGGCGGGGTCGGCGCGGTGTTCCGCGTCGAGGACGAGGCGAGCGGCCGCATCGTCGCGATGAAGGTGCTGCCGCGCGAAGCGTCGGGCGGACTGCGCGGCGAGTTCATGGCGCTGGCCCGGCTGCGCCACGACAACATCGTGTCGGTCCTCGATTACGGCCGCACCGCCGGCGGGCAGGACTTCTTCACCATGGAGTACGTGGTCGGGCCGCCGCTGCTCGCCGCGGTCCGCGATGTGCCGTCGCCGGCCTTCTACCGGCTGATCGGCGGGGTCCTGCGCGCGCTCGCCTTCGTCCACGCCCGCGGCATGGTGCACGCCGACATCAAGCCGTCGAACATCCTGGTCGACGGCGAGGAGCTCGACGGCGACCCGATGGGCGCGGCGCGGCTGGCCGACTTCGGGCTGGCGGCCCACGTCACCGACCCGACCTCGCAGGCGGCCCGCGGCACGCTGCTCTACGCGGCGCCGGAGGTCTACGCCGGGCGGCTCGACGCACGCTCGGATCTCTACGCGGTCGGGGTGGTCCTCTACCAGATGACCACCGGCGTCCTGCCCTACCCGCAGGCGGACGCGCGCGCGCTGATGGCCGCCCAGCGGCGCGGCCCGCCCGGCGACCCGCGCACCCACCGGCCGGACGTGCCGGTCGGGCTGGCCGAGCTCCTGCTGGGTCTGCTCGATCCCGCCCCAGGCGCCCGGCCACAGAGCGCCGACGAGGTGCTCTCGCGCATCAACGACATCGCCGGCACCGACTTCGCCATCGCCGACTCGCGCCCGCTCATCGACGTCGGCGGGACGATGTTCGGCCGCGAGCGCGAGCTCGAGCTCCTCGACCGGCTCTGGCGCGAGGCGCGGGCGGGGCGCGGCGGAGTGGCGCTGGTGCGCGGCGAGCCGGGCCTCGGGGTCTCGCGCCTGCTCCGCGAGCTCAAGCTGGCGGTCCAGCTCGACGGCGGGCGCGCCCTGGTCGCCAGCGCCCGCGACCCGCGGCTGGGCGGCATCGCGTCCATGTGGTCGGCCGACGCGCACAGCGACGACGCCCTGTTCGCCCGCGCCGACGCCGCCGCCGAGGCGCTGTTCGAGATCGCCGGCGATCAGCCGCTCCTGGTGGTCATCGACGAGCTGGAGCTGGCCGACCCGGCGACCGGCCGCATCATCGCCTACCTGTCCCGCTCGGCCCGCGGCAGCCGGGTCCTCTTGTGCCTCGGCCTGTCGAGCGACCAGGAGCCGCCGGCGCCGGCGCTCGCCCAGCTGGTCGACGACCTCGAGCTCACCCGCCACATCGTCCTCGCCCCGCTCGACCGCACCGCGCTGTCGGTGCTGGTCGAGCACGCCTTCTCGCCCGACATCGCAGCCGGGCTGGCCGGCCCGCTCCACCGCGCCTCGGGGGGAAACCCGGCCCACGCGGCGCGCGCGCTCGAGGCGCTGGTCGAGAAGGGGCAGCTCGCCCGCCAGCGCGGCACCTGGGTCCTGCGCGACGAGCCAGTCGAGGTCACCCCGCCACCCGACGCCGACTCGGCGGCCCTCGCGCGGCTCGACCGGCTGGGCGCCTCGCCGCGCGCCGCCCTGCGCGCCGTCTCGGTGCTGAGCGGCCCGTTCGACCGCGAGGTGGCGGCGGCGCTCGCCGCCGAGCTGGGCGGCGACGCACCGGCCGACGCGGCCCGGCTGGACGCCGCGCTGGCCGACGCGGTCGCTCTCCGGCTCCTCGAGGTGGACGCCGCCGCCGGCAGCTACGAGATGGCCAGTGCCGCGGTCAGCGACGCGCTCGAGGGCGAGCTCGATCAGCCGGCGCGCCAGCGGCTGCACCGGACCGCGGCCGAACTGCTCGAGGCGCGCGCCACCGCCGGACGGCCGGTGACCGCCGCCACGCTGGCCGGCCACTACCTGGCGCTCGGCGACCGGGCGGCCGGCTTCCGCTGGGGACGGCGGGCGGCCGAGGAGCGCGCCGCCGAGCACGACCTGCGGGGAGCGCTCGAGTGGTACCGGCGCATCGAGCCGCTCAGCCCGAGCGACAACGCCGGCCCCATCCACGAGCGGCTGGGCGAGCTCCTCGCCCAGCTGGGCGAGAACGACCAGGCGCTGACCGCCTACCAGCGCGCGCACGAGCTGTCGCCCCACCCGGCCGATCGCATCCGGCTGGCCGGCCTGGCGGCCGATCTCCTGCGCCGCCAGGGCGAGGGCGATCGCGCGATCGAGCTCCTCATGTCGGCGCTCGACCTGGCGCGGCAGAACGGGCTCGGGCCGGCCGAGATCCAGACCCATCTGCGCATCGGGCAGGTCCTCTGGTACCGCGCCGAGTTCAAGTCCGCGCTCGAGCACGCGGTGGCCGGCCAGCTCCTCGCCCGGGTGCGCGGCGAGCGGCGGGCGCTGGCCGACCTCGCGCGCCTCGAGGCGCAGATCGCGGTATCGCGCGGCGACAGCGCGGCGGCGCTGGAGCTCTACGAGAGCGCGCTGCGTGAGGCACAGGCGATCGGCGAGCCCTTGCTCGCGGCGGACATCCTGCACCAGATCGGGCGCGCGGCGGTCCACGCCGGCGCCTTCGCCCGCGCGGTCGAGGCGCTCGAGGCCTCCATCCCGGTCCAGCGGAGCGCCGGACGGGTGCAGCGGGTGGCCGCCGCGCTCAACAACCTGGGGGTCGCGCGTTATCACCGCGGCGAGTGGGCGGCGGCGCGCGAGGCCTGGGAGAAGTTCCGCCACCTGTGCGAGCGCCTCGGCGAGAAGAGCGAGCTGGTCTTCGCGCTCAACAACCTCGGCGCCCTCTACCGCGACCTCGGCGAGCTGAGCGAGGCGGCCGCTTCCTTCGACCGCGCCGCCCGGCTGGCCGCCGAGACCGGCAATGTGCACATGAGCGCCATCATCCACGCCAACCGCGGCGAGGTGCTGGCCCGCCAGGGCGAGCTGGCCGCCGCCGGCGAGCACTACGCGCGCGCCCGCGGCGAGTTCGAGCGGCTGGAGGCGCGCGACGACCTGGTCGAGACCGCGCGCCGGCAGTGCGAGCTCGGCCTGGCGTCCGGTCGCATCCGCGAGACCACCGAGCAGGTCACCGTCGTCGCCCGCCTGGCGCGCGAGGCGGGCGCGCGCCTCGAGGAGGGGATCGTGCACCGGGTCGGCGCCTCGGCGCTGCGCATCGCCGGTGACCTCGAGTCGGCCGGCTGGTTCTGCGACCGCGCCGCCGAGATCCTGTCCTCGCTCGGCGCCACCTACCAGCTCGCCCTGCTCGACGCCGAGCGCGGCGAGATCCTGGCGGCGGCCGGCGACCTGCCAGCCGGCCAGAACCGGCTGGAGAGCGCGGCCGAGACGCTGGCAGAGCTCGGGGCCCGCTGGGACCTCGAGCGGGTGCGCGGCCGCATGCGCGTCCTCGACCGGCCGCGGGTGCCGCTCGGCGGCGCGGTCGGGCCGGCCGAGCAGCGCGGCCTCGCCTTCCTGGCCCAGCTGGCCCGCGCCTCGTCGCACCTGCCGATCGACCAGGTGCTCGAGCACGCCCTCGACGGGCTGCTCACCCTGACCGGCTACGACCGCGGCTTCCTGCTCCTGCTCGATCAGGACGGCAAGCCGAGCGAGCGCACCCGCCGGGTGCGCGCCGGCTCGCGCGGCTTCGCCCGCGACGAGGCCGAGTTCTCCGGCTCCATCGTCAGGCGGGTGGCGGCCAGCGGCGAGGCGGTCGCCATCGACGACATCGCGGGCGAGGTGGACTTCCGCCAGCAGAAGAGCGTCATCGCCCTCGGGCTCAGGCGCGCCATGTGCGCCCCGATGCGAGCGCGCGGCCGCGTGCTCGGCGTGGCCTACGTCGACAGCCAGAGCGCGCGCGGCCTCGACAGCTCGATCTCGATCGAGCTGTTCGAGTCCTTCACCAGCCACGTGGCGCTGCTGGTCGAGGGGGCTCGGCTGAGCGGCGAGGACGCCCGCAAGAGCGAGCTCCTGGCCGTCCTGGCCCACGAGATCCGCAACCCGCTGGCCGCCATCCTCGGGTTCGCCGACGTCGGGCGCGAGGAGAACCCACCCCCGGAGGAAGCCCACGACCTGTTCGGGCGCATCCGGCGCGACGGCGAGCGGCTGCAGCGGCTGCTCAACAACATCATGGACCTGGTCCGCCACGACACCGGCAAGCTCGACTGGAGCTCCACCGCGGTCGACGTCCACCAGCTCCTCACCAGCGCGGTCGAGTCGTTCCGGCCGATCTGCCGCGACAAGGATATCGAGGTCGCCCTCGACCTCGAGCGCCTCGACGCCCGCGCCTTCGGCAACGAGGACCGCCTGATGCAGGTGGTGTCGAACCTGCTCGGCAACGCCTACAAGTTCACCCCGCGGCGCGGCCGCATCGAGGTGGTCGCCTGGCGCGAGTCGGTCGCCGACGACGATCCCGACTCGCCGCCCCCGCCGGCCAGCGACCTGCGCGCCTGGACCCCGCTGGCCGGCGGCGAGACCCACGACATGGTGCGGGTCGACATCCGCGACACCGGCCCCGGCATGTCGGCCGACGAGTGCCGCCGGCTGTTCGACAAGTTCGCCCAGGGCCCGGGCCAGCGGCGCTCGACCGGCGGCGTCGGGCTCGGCCTCTACATCAGCCGCGAGATCATCCAGCGCCACGGCGGCTCGATCTGGGCCTCGAGCAACCCCGGCGCCGGCGCCACCTTCTCCTTCCGCATCCCGGTCGCCCCGTAGGGCCGCCGGCTACTGCCAGACCGAGGAGCCGGCGCCCAGGTGACCCGGCTGGTGGTCGCTGTAGGGCGCGGCGCCGATGCCGGCGGCCTCGAGCGCGTCCGGGTAGGCAGCCACCGGCGATCCCAGCGGGTCGGAGGCGAACAGGACGTAACCCGACATGGTGTCGACCAGCTGATCGAAGGCCGCCTGGCTCACTCCCATCGACAGGCTGTAGGTCGGCATCACGCCGCCGTCCTCGGGGGCGACCGCGGCCCACAGCCGGTCGACCAGCACGCGGTAGGCGTCGCAGCTGGCGTCGGTCCGGCAGCTGCCGTCGGGGTCGGGGAAGATCGGTATCCGCGGGCTGGTGCCGAAGCCGGAACCGAAGGTGCCGACCTCGAGATCGACGCACTCGTCGCCGACGTCGTCGAGCGGCAGCGGGAAGGACTCGGTGGCGGAGAAGCGGAGCGATGTCTCCGTGCGGCCGCCGCTGAGACCCGTGACCCGGACCGCCGGCGCGTCGGGATAGGTGGTGTCGAACCAGGTCCGGTCAGCCACCACCGCCATCGCCGGCGTGGCGCCCGACCAGGAGAAGTTGAGCAGCATGACCGACGACACCTCGTCGGGCGCCAGCGACGGCAGCGCGAGCGAGATCGGGCTCGGGCTGGTGCCGAAGCCGGATCCGGCCAGCTCGGCGAACTCGGACAGGAGCTCGAGCGAGCAGCTGTCGATGCGGACCAGGCCGCCCGGGCGGTCGATGTAGGCCTTCTTGTGGTGGTAGGAGAGGACCGCCTCGACCTGGAAGGCGACGACCTCGAGCGATGCGACCGTGCGCGAGGACAGGACGACGCGCCCGCTGGCGTTGCTGGTGCCGCGGACCGACTGGTAGACCCCGCCGGTGAAGCTGCCGAACACCTCCACGCCGGCGGCCGGCGCGCCCTCGGCATCGACCACGTCGACGGTGGCGCGGGCGAAGCGGCCGCCCGCCGCGTCGTGCAGCGCCAGGTGGATGGAGGTCGCGAAGCGCGCCCGCTCTCGCCGGCCCAGCGCGGTGCCCGCCATGGTGAGCGCATCGCGCGCGCGCACCAGGCCGCGGCCGAGCTCGGCCGTGAGCGGGTCGGCGGTGCCGTAGGCGCTCTCGCCGAGCACGGCGCGCAGCTGGCCGCGGTCGAGCTCGGGATGCTCGCTGCGAATGACCGCCGCCAGGCCGCTGACCTGAGCCGCCGCCTGCGAGGTGCCGGCGTAGTTGACGTACTCGAACTCGGTCGGGTCGTCGATGAAGCTCTGGGCCAGGATGGCTTCCGGGTTGCCGTCGCCGTCGATGTCGACATTGAGGGAGCCGCCCGGCGCGGTGACGTCGACGAGGTAACCGCGGTTGGCGTAGGCGGCGCGCTCGAGGTTCTGATCGGCCCGCTTCCACGGCTCCGCCGCCGAGGCCGGGTCGAACGTGGCGGCGAGGCTCGAGGCGGACACCGCGATGACGTCGCGGAACGCGGCCGGGTAGGTCACCACGTTTCGGTTGTGGTTGCCGACCGCCGCCACCATGATGGCGCCGGTCGCGCTCACCTCGTCCACCGCGTCCTGCAGGAAGCGCGAGGGGAAGAAGGCGGGCGCGAAGCTGAGCGACAGGTTGACGACGTCGGCTCCGCTGTCGGCCGCGTGCAGGAGGCCCTCGGCCAGCCCCACCTCGGTGCCGAGGTTGTCGGCGCCGAGCACCTTGATCGGAATGATCCCGACGTCGGGCGCCAGGGCCAGGAGCTGGCCGCTCGACGCGATGATGCCGGTCACGTGGGTGCCGTGGCCGTGGTCGTCGTTCGGGTGCGCGTCGTCGTTGACGAAGTCGTAGGGATCGGAGAAAGAGACGCCGGCGAGATCGGGCGCCTGCCGGTAGACGCCGAAGTCCTCGTACGCGACGCCGGTGTCGAGCACGGCGACCTTGACCCCGCCGGCGCTGCCCCAGCCGGCCTCGACGCTCAGCGACATCGCGCTGAGGTTCCACTGCCGCCGCGGGCCCGGCGAGGTGCCGAAGCCGGAGCCGCCGACCACCAGGTTCGCCCTGACTTCGCCGACCGCCGGGTTGGCCGCCAGCTGCTCGAACGCCCGCGCCGTGCTGTCGCCATCGGCGAAGCGGATCACGTAGGCGCCGGAGCGGGCACCGCGCCAGACGACCGTGCCGCCCAGCTGGCCGGCCAGCTCGTCGGCAGCCGAATCGATCGGGCCGGCCGCCAGCCGGATCACCAGCTCGTCGGCGATTGCCGGGCCGAGCGGCGAATCGATGATCGGCTTGTCACCGACCCCGCCGGGGGGCCGCGAAACCTCGCCGCCGCCCTGGTCCTCGGAACAGCCTGCGAACACGACCGCTGCCCCGGTGGGCGCGAGAAGGAGAAGGAGGTACAGCAGTCGTGTTCGCATGGCCAGGACCGAAGGAGTGACCTCCTGGACTGGACCGAACAGCAAGCGCCGCGCCATCGGGCGAACGAGCCCCAGCGCCGCGAGAAATCGAATGAATCAAGCAAGATGGCGAGCGATAGAGGTGTGGGGAACCGCCTGCAGTCGCGAAGGTTCCACGGCTAAATAACCACTCTCTACTTCACAATTCTCGCTTCCAGCGTCACTTCAGGGCGTTGAGTAATAATAGGCAATCCCCGTTACCAAAACGCTTGAGGCATCTTTGCCACAATCATGGCTGATTCGCCCCGCCATCACTCGTCGTCGCGTAACGACTTGAGATTGATTCGATATTTTCGGGCGAAGGCCCACAGGTTCTTGCGATCCATACCAGCCTGGCGCGCCGCCGCCGCCAGGTTCCCGTGGTGTGCCTTGAGCACAGCCCGGACGTACTCGCTCTCGAAGCTCTCGATCACCTCGCGCTTGAGGTCGCGGAAGGGGCGGCTGAGGTCGATGCCGTGGGTCGGCACCGCGAGCCCGCCGGAGAGCTGGATGTCCTGTGGCTCGATGTACTCCCCCTGGGCCAGGACCAGCGCGTGGTGGACCTTGTTCTCGAGCTCGCGGACGTTGCCGGGAAAGTCGTAGGCGCTGAGCTTGGAGAGCGCTGCCGGGGTGAAGCCCTCGATCCGCTTGCCCACCTTGGTCCTGTGCTTGAGCAGGAAGTGATGGGCCAGGAGCGGGATGTCCTCGCGGCGCTCGCGCAGCGGCGGGAGGGTCATCGGGAAGACGTTGATGCGGTAGTAGAGGTCCTGGCGGAACACGCCGGCGGCCACCGCCTGCTCGAGGTCGCGGTTGGTCGCGGTGATGACGCGGACGTCCACCTTGCTGTCGTGGTCGTCGCCGATGCGGCGGAACTCCTGCGACTGCAGCACCCGCAGGAGCTTCACCTGCAGGGCCAGCGGCATCTCGCCGATCTCGTCGAGGAAGAGGGTCCCGGTGTCGGCGGCGGCGAACAGGCCCTCGCGGTCCTTGGTGGCGTCGGTGAAGGCGCCCTTCACGTGGCCGAACAGCTCGTCCTCGAGCAGGTTCTCGGGGATGGCGGCGCAGTTCACCACCACGAACGGGCTCTCGTAGCGATGCGACAGGTTGTGGATGGTCCTGGCCACCAGCTCCTTGCCGGTGCCGCTCTCGCCGTAGATGGCCACCGTGACGTCGGTCGGCGCCACCATCGAGATGCGCTCGTAGAGGTCCTTGATCCAGCCGGCGCCGCCGATGATGACGTCGCTCTTGCGCGGCCGCCGCTTGCCGGCGTCCGGCCCCTTGGTCACCGGCTCGCTCGCGCGGCGGTCGCGCAGGGCGCGCTCGACCCGCAGACGGAGCTCGGCGCGGCTGATCGGCTTGGAGATGAAGTCGAAGGCGCCGAGCCGCATCGCCTCGACCGCCACCTCGCCCGGGTCGCGGCCCGACATGATGATGACGCGCGAGTCGACGTGCTGCTGGTTCATCTCGCGAAGGACATCGACCCCGCCCATCTCCGGCATGTAGTAATCGAGCAGGACGACGTCGAAGGCGCGGCCGCCGCGCTCGGCGTCGACCACGGTGCGCACCGCGTCGGCGCCGCTGTCGAGCGCCGTCACCTCGGCCCAGCCGTCACCCAGCATCGTGCGGATCTGATCGGCCGATGCCGGCTCGTCGTCGACGACGAGGAGGCGAGCCCGTGCCACCACGGGTCGAATCTATCACATGGCACGCTCAGAGCTTGCCGATGGCGGAGTCCGGCACCCAGCCCTCCATGCCGTTGGCCAGCCGGATCCGGAGCCAGCCGGCGTCGCGCCCGCGCAGACTGACTCGCACCCCCGGATGCAGCTTGCCCTTCTCCGCCGAGCGTGCATCCGACCCCTCGCGGATCACCACCTGGTCGGCGACCACGACGCCCTGGTGGACCTCCTCGAGCACGTAGATGTGGCCGCGCAGGAGCAGGAAGCTGCCGATGAGCGCGATGAGCGCGAAGCCGGAGGTGGCGATGAGCGCGGTGCGCAAGAAGCCGGTCGCCAGGAACCTGACCGCGATGAGCAGCGCGAAGAAGAGGACATCGAGGGCGATGAGCCCGATCGTGAGCTGCGAGACCGAGAAGAAGGTGGCGAGCCGCACCCACCATGGCTCGCTCTCCGCCCCCTTCAGGCGGTCGACCACCCGCTCGGCCACCACCTGGCGGGCGACGTCCATGTTGAAGCGGGCGTCGCTCATCGAAGGATCGATGCGCAGGGCCCGCTCGTAGTTGAAGATGGCCGGCCCCATGTGGCCGGAGCGGAAGTAGGCGTTGCCGAGGTTGTAGTACAGGTCCTCGTGCACCACGCCGGCCGAGACCAGCGCCTCGTAGCGCTTGATCGCCTCGTCGAAGCGCCCCTCGACATAGGAGCGGTTGGCGGCGCCGAAGGTCGACGGCTCCTCCACGATGGTCGGGGCGGTCCGGGCCGGCTTCGGTTCCTGGGCGACCGCCGGGGCTGCGGCGGCCAGCACGAGGAGCGCCGCGGCCAGGCCGATCGCGCCGCCCCTCACGCCGCTTCCTCCACGTCGTGGACCAGGCGGGTCTTCTCGATCTTGCGCAGGAGCTCCTTGAGCGAGCGCATCTGGGCCCGCATCTCGCCCGGCCCGGCCTGCGACGGGGCGAAGCGGGCGAAGTCGAAGGTCTCCAGGCTCTGGTCGATCTCCTGGATGGTCTGCTTCTCGAAGCCCTTGTCGGTCAGGAAGCCGCGCAGCTCCTCGCGGGTCATCGACAGGACCGGCTGCCCGGTCCGCTCCTCGATGTAGTCGTACAGCACGCGGGCCAGCTCGCCGAAGAACTTGGCGGGACGGTTGCCGCGGATGTGGATCTCCGCCACCCGGAAGCGCTTGCGCGCCCGGCCGCGCGCGCGGCGCAGGCGGGCCCGCGGGGTGTCCTTCTTGAGCCGCTGGCGCAGGCGGTCGCTGGCGATGACCAGCACGAAGGCGAGCGGCGCCACCCCGAGGAGCGGCCAGAACCAGCTGCTCCGATAGAGGCGATGCACGGTGCGCGACGAGATCCCCTCGCCGCCGTGGATGAGGCGGATGTCGCGCGGGACGATGTTCTCTCGGGTGTCGCGGTCGTGGCCGGCGATCTTGCTGGGGTCTCCCTTGACGGTGATCTCGATCGGCCGCGAGCGCGCGACATCGTACTTGCCGCTCCTCGGGTCGAAGAACGGCACCTCGACCGCCGGGATGGTCAGCGCCCCGCCCTGCTCCGGCGTCGTCCAGTAGCGGTAGATGCGCTCGCCGCGCACGGTGCCGGACGAGGTATCGACCGTGTCCTGGGTGTCGCGCGGGGCGCGGAAGGTGAAGCCGGGGAATGCCAGCTTGGGTGGCTGGGTCCGCCGGATCGCCCCGATGCCGGAGACCTCGACCGTGAGGGTGAGCGACTCCGAGGCGTCGATCTCGTTGCGGTCGACCGACGACTTCACCTCGAACGATCCGACATAGGTGGGATCGAACCCGGGCGGCGCGCCGGGCGGCAACGCCTTCACGGTGAGCGGGATGGCGCGCGAGGTGAGATCGCGCGAGCGGCCGACCGAGGTCGACAGGCTGGCGACCCGCGCCCTGAACGGCTTGATCTCGAGGCGGCCGGTGGCGGTGGGGAACAGCGCCCGCTTCGACACGATGGCCACCACGAACGGCGTCCCGCCCACGACGTCCTCGTGATAGGTGAAGTAGGCGTCCGGCTCGTAGAGGATCTCGGTCCACAGGCCGTCCAGGCTGGGCGGCTTGGGCTCGAACTTGAGCACCTCACTCCTGGTGTAGAGCATCCAGGTCACCGTCACCTGCTCGCCGAGGTAGACCTCGCTCTTGTCGGCGACCACGTGGAGGAACATGTCGAGGCTGCGGTTCTTGGGATCCGGCGCGACGAAGCCGGGCACCCCGATGCCGCCGACCGCGGTCGGATCGGCGCCGCCCGGCGTGGGCGGGGCGACCGGCACGCCGGTGCCGCCGGCGGTGGCGCGGCCCACCTGCACCCAGACCTCGTCGGTCTGGTACTCGTCCTTCCCGATCTTGAGCTTGGCCGGCTTGATGCGGAGCCTTCCGTTGCGCTTCGGCTTGAGGTCGTAGCGCCGGATGATGACGGTGCGGATCTGCTGGCCGTGCGCCGGGTCGATGACGCTCGAGGTGCCCTGCTTGACCTGGGTCCCGACCACCTCGAAGTCGCCGAAGTCCGGGTGCCAGTAGCGGTCCGGTCCGGTGACGCCGCCCACCTCGATCTGCACGGTCGCGGTGTAGGCGTCGTCCGGGCCGCCGGCCATCGGGCTCACGTCGAGCGTGAAGCGCAGCGGCCGCGCACCGGCGTGGGCGGAGCCACTGGCCATCGCCAGCGCGGCGACCAACGCAAGCGAGGAGGCGCTCTTCATCGCGGGCCCGAGACTACCCCGCTACCAATCTTTTCTGGAAGGCAGGCGAAGCGGGTCGCGCGTCCGGCTGCCCTTGCGCAGGAGGCGCTTGCGCAGATCGCGGGAGCGCCGCTCGAGCGCGTCCAGCTTCTGCTCCTCGTCGGTCGGCGCCTCGCCCTCGTCGTCGTCGCCGTCACCCGGCCTCTGTCCCTTCTGGCCGTCGGGGCCGTCGGGCTGCTGCTGCGGCGGCTTCTGGCCCTGCTGACCCTGCCCCGGGTCCTGCTTCGGCGCGTTCGGATTGCCCTGGGTCGGGTCCTTCTGTTGCTGCTGCCCCTGGCCCTGCCCCTGCTGCGGATCCTGCTTCGGCTGCCCCTGGCCCTGCTGCGAGGGATCCTGCTGCTGCTGGCCCTGCTGCCCCTGCTGGCCCTGCTGCTGATCCGGCTGCTGGCCCTGCTGGCCTTGCTGCGGCTGCTGCTGCTGGCCTTGCTGCTGCCCCTGCTGGCCCTGCTGCGGCTGCTGCTGTTGCTGCCCCTGCTGCCCCTGCTGGCCCTGCTGCGGCTGCTGCTGCTGGTTCTTCTGCCGCTGCCGGAGCGCCATCTCGAGGTTGTAGCGGGAGGCGTCGTTCTGCGGGTTGGCCCGGAGCGCGCGGCGGTACTTGTCCACTGCCTCCTCGTACCGCTGCCGCTGATACAGCGTGTTGCCGAGGTTGTGGTAGGCGTCCGACTTGAGGCGAGCATCCTCGGTGTCGGCGGCTCGCTCGAAGGCCTGCTCCGCCTGCTCCATGAGCTTGGCCTTCTCGGCCGGGTCCTTCGCCTGCTCACCCAGCTTGTAGAGCGCCGTGCCGCGGTCGAACTGGATGCGCGGATCGGCCCCGCGCGCCTCGGCCGCGTCGTAGTGGCCGAGCGCGTCGGAGTACTTGCCGTCCTTGAAGGCGCCGTTGCCCTTGTCGACATCGGGATCCGGTGCGCGCAAGACGTCCCAGCGCCAGCCGCCGCTGGCGAGGAGCACCAGGGCCAGGGCGAGCCGCCTCACGCCGGCCGCCTCCGGCGCCGCTCGCTCGCGCACGCCTCGATCACCAGCAGCATGAAGGCGGGGAACAGCACCCATTGAAACCTCTCCTCGTAGGTCTTGATCGCACGCTCGTCGAGGTTGCCTTCCTTGAGCCGCTTGAGCCGCGCCGTGAGGCCGTCCAGTCCGCGCGATTTCGAGTCGAGAACATAGTAGCGACCGTCGCCGCCGGCCAGCTGGGCCAGCTCCTTCAGCTTGGCCTGATCCAGCCGCGTCGTCACGAACGACCCGTCCGGCTGCTTCTTCCAGCCCGTGATCTTGCCCTCTTCGTCCACTTCCGGCACCAGCTCGCCGGCCACCGTGCCGACCCCGACGATGAAGACGTCGATGCCGAGCCGCACGGCTTCCTGGACCTCGGCGCCGGCCAGGTTCTCGGTGTCCTCACCGTCGGTGACCAGGATGATGGCCCGGGCCCGGTCGGTCCCCTTGTCCTCCTTGGGGTGCGGCGCGGCCGCCGCCGGGTCGTTCCAGGTGGTCTCGGGCCCCAGCGGGTCGCCGCCGCGGCCGCGCCCGCCGACCCGCGCGCAGGCCCCCTCGACCACGTCGGGCCGGAGCAGGCAGCGCGCGACCCGCAGCGCCTCGCCGACGTCGGAGCCGGGCGGCAGGTCGGCCGGGGTGAAACCGCTCCACAGGAGCTTGGCCGCCTTGTGGTCGTGGGTCAGCGGGAAGTGAATCGCCGCCCCGGCGAACAGCACGGTCGCGATGCGGTCGCTCTTGAGGTCGTCGACCATCTCGTCCACCTCGAGCTCCATCCGCTCGAGGCGAGTCGGATAGACGTCGCGCGCCAGCATCGACTTCGAGTAGTCGAGCACCAGGGCGATGTCGATGCCGCGCTGCTGCCACTTGGTCTCGCCGCTGCCGAGCGGGTGCGCCATCGCCGCGACCACCCCGGTGGCGCCGAGCGTGTAGAGCACCACGCGCACGGTGCGGCGCCGGTTCGACAGCGACGCGGTCATCTTCTGCAGCATCGGCGTGTGGCCGATGCGCTCCATCTGGCGGCGGCGCCGGGTGGTGTCGAGCGCGAACAGCAGGGTCAGCGCCACCAGCGTACCGAGCGCCGCCCAGGCCCACGCCGCGCTGCCGAAGATCTCGCTCACGGGAACCTGCGCCAGCGGGTCATCACCATGACCAGCTCGAGGAGGAGGAAGATGACCGCCGGGATGAGGTAGCGGTGGTAGAGCTCCTTGTCGGGGGTGCGGCCCACCACCTTGAGCTCGGTCTTCTCGAGGGTCTCGCGGATCTGCTCGAAGCTCTGCTCGAGCGCGGCGTCGTCGTCGGCGCGGAAGTAACTGCCGCCGGTCTCGCGCGCCATGTCGCGCAGGAGCTCGGGGTTGACCGCGTACTGGGTGCCACCCATGGGGAAGCGGCTGTCCTCGCGGCCGACCAGGACGCTGAAGACGCGGACGCCCATCTTGGCGGACAGCTTGGTCGCCTCCTCGGGATCCATCTTGTAGGCCACGTTGGAGTCGCCGTCGGAGACCAGGATGATCACCTTCGAGCGGGCCTCGGAGCGACGCAGCTGGGCCAGCGCCAGCCCGACCGCGTCGCCGATCGCGGTGCCGAGCTCCGGCACGTCGCCGATCATCAGGTCGGCGACGATCTGGTCGAGCGCCCGGTAGTCGAGGGTGAGCGGGCACTGCAGCAGTGCCTCGCGGGCGAACACCACCAGCCCGATGCGATCGTTCTCGCGCCGCGAGATGAAGCGGCGGATGGTGCGCTGCCCGGCGTCGAGCCGGTTGAGCCGGAGGTCGACCTCCTCCATCGACTTCGACAGGTCGAGGACGATCATGATGTCGATGCCCTCGACCGTGCGCACCTCCTCGCGGTAGGTCTGCGGTCGGGCCAGCGCGACGGCGATCAGGCCGATGGCGCAGACCCGGAAGACCCCGGGGAGCGGGGCGAGGCGCGCGGTCCAGCCCGGCCGCGGGATCGAGAGATCGTGCACCCGCGAGAAGAAGAAGGTGGCCGAGCGGCGGGTGCGCAGGTGGAACTGGACCCAGGCGACCAGGGCGCAGCCGATGAGCAGGAGGAAGGCCCACGGGTTCTTCCAGGCCAGCTCCTCGCCGGCCTTCTGCTTGTCGAGATCGCCCCAGACCGCCAGCGCGATGGTGCCGCCGACCAGGAGGAGGGCCCCCCAGGCGATGAGCGCCTGCTCGCCGGCGCGCCGCCTCATGGGCGCGGGCCCCTCACGGGCGGGCTCCGCTCTCCGGCGGCGGCGGCCCGGCCGCCGGCGGGGCGACCACGGTCGGCTGCCGGGTGCGGTCGATGAAGATGCGCGCCTCGTAGAGCGCCTGGCGGGCCTCCTCGGGGCTGGCGTCGTAGCGGGCGAACTTGACGACGTCGCTCCGCTCGAGCCAGCCGCACACGAGATCGGCCGCCACCACCCCGTCGGGCCGTGCGATCAGGTTGCGCCGGATCTCCTCGGTGGTGAGGTCGAGCGCGGAGAAGCCGTAGCGCCTCCCGATGTAGGCGCGGATGATCTCGGACATGGTCAAGTAGGCCGGCTTGCGGTCGGGGTCGTCGAGCGCGCCGGACGCCTCGACCTCGGCCAGCCGGGCCAGCGCCTCGTCGTGGGCCGAGCGGACCAGCGCCTCGGGCAGTCGCGCCAGCACCCGGCGGCGCCGCCGGCGGAACACGCCGCGCAGCATGAGCACCGCGATCACCAGGACGAGCGCCCCGGTGAAGACGGCGGCCACCCAGACGAGGGTGTAGTCGGGTCGCTCGAGCCCGACCGGGCCGCGGATGTCCTTGAGCGCGGCCTCTCCCTCGCCGATGGTGCTGGTCACCTCGATCGGCACCGACTGGGTGAGGACCTCCTGCGCTCGCCCCTGCGCCGCGTAGGTCACCGGGATGGGCGGGATGACCAGCTCGCCGACCTCGAAGGCCTGGAGCGCGATCTCGAAGTCGCGCGTGAGCGTGCCGTCCTTGCTCTTCTCGATGGCGTCGGTGCGCCCGGTCTCCTCGAAGCCGGGTCCGAGCGGCAGCGAGGCCGGCAGGTTGACCTGGGTGCCCGGCTCGTAGACCACGCGGACGAACAGGTAGAAGACCTGGCCGAGCGCGACCTGCTGGCTCGAGGCGGAGGCCGACACCGTGGGCGCATCCACCGGCGGAGCGGCGACGCCGGGGCCCGGCGCCGGCACCGTCGGATCCGGAGCGCCGGGCGCCGGGACCGTTCCCTTCGGCAGGGGCGGCGCCGGGTTCTGCGGCTGGCCGGCCTGCGCCAGCACCACCAGGATGGGCAGGAGCGCGGTGCTCATACGACGTGCTGCCTCCGCGCGCGCGCCCGGAAGAAGGCGACCAGCGCATCGACGTACGGCTTGTTGGTCACCACGTTGACGAAGTCCATCTTGAGGCGGCGCAGCGCCTGCTCGCGCAGGTGGCGCTGGCGGGTCACGCTCTGGCGAAACAGGTCCGCCTCGGGCCCCGAGGTGTCGAACTCGGTCACCTCGCCGGTCTCGACGTCCTCGAACGTCACCAGCCCGACCCGGGGCAGCGCCTCCTCCATCGGGTCGGTGATGACCACCGGGACCACGTCGTGGCGGCGGTTGGCCATCTGCAGCTGCCGCTCCCAGCCGTAGGCCAGGAAGTCCGACACCAGGAAGGTGACCGACTTGCGGCGCGACACCTTGCCCAGGTACTCGAGCCCGACCGCGATGTTGGTGCGCGGCGAGGTCGGCTGGAAGGTCAGGATCTCGCGCACGACCCGGAGCACGTGCTTCTTGCCCTTCTTGGGCGGGACGTAGAGCTCGACCTGGTCGGTGAAGATGAAGAGCCCCACCCGGTCGTCGTTCTTGATGGCCGAGAAGGCGACCAGCGCCGCGATCTCGGCCGCCACTTCGCGCTTGGCCTGCACGCTGGAACCGAACAGCCCGGACGCGCTCATGTCGATCATGAGGTTGACCGTGCGGTCGCGCTCCTCGGTGAACAGCTTGACGTGCGGCTCGTTCATCCGCGCCGACACGTTCCAGTCGATGGCGCGAATGTCGTCCCCCGGCACGTACTGCCTGACCTCCGAGAACGCCATCCCGCGGCCCTTGAACACCGAGTGGTACTGCCCGGCCAGCTGGTTGTTCACCAGCCGGTTGGTGTAGATCTCGATCTTCCGGATCTTCTTGAGCAGCTCGCGCGGTATCGCCA
>Ga0111538_10002909_pt1 | contig 24018 bp, 27 predicted proteins | sample SoiMethybrSBSTD1_FD_79669 | JGI IMG/M metagenome (GOLD analysis project Ga0111538, IMG submission 79669) | Bulk soil microbial communities from a Populus tree surrounding site in Tennessee, USA - Soil MetaG P. TD hybrid SBSTD1 (version 2)... | ecosystem: Environmental > Terrestrial > Soil >...
AGTGAGGAAGACATAAAAAAAAGAAAACTTGTACTGGGCAAATTTCTTTAGAAATAAAGTCAGGTAGACCTAAAGCTAAATCAAGAAAACGCCCTAAGTCAAAGACACCTGTTTTTACAACGGTTTTATGCCCGACCTTTTCACAAAAACTATTCGAATATTTATGAGACAATTGGGAAAATTAATGTGGACTTATAGTATGATATAAAGAATCATGATGGCCAAGGCTATTTGTTTAAACCATCTTGGGCAGCAGGTTGGAGTATGAACTATACGGCAGAAAAACAATTTGAATCAGAGCTTTTGAAGCCTAAACCGGCCAAGACTTTGACCCTGAAGCAGCTGACAAAAAAAGATAAGTGGTGGAAAATGTTCAAATAAACGGCTTATAACAATGGATAAGCCGCCGCAATTTAAATTTGTTGTTATTATTAAAGGTCAATTTAAACTGCGCCGATACTGACGTTGTGTGCAACCCCATCAATTGACATTATGAGTCCAAGGACAAAAAAGATACTGACAACAATTGCAATAGTTCTCGGTGGACTATTTTTCGTTTATAAACTAGCTGACATGTTTTCTACTGGTAGCTACGGACACGCAGAAGAGTATGAATTGAATTATCCTGAGGACAAAGTAATTGAGGCCATAACTGAATTAAAGAATTCTGACTCTGGACTTAAAGTTCCAAAAGTGACAATTCAAAATAGCGGACAGTACGAGTTAGACGATGGAAAGCAAAAAGAATCAGACCATATTTACAAGTTTTACTTCTATGACAAGAAAAGCAACAAGGTACTGTTCACCTGGACTAGACCATCAGGACGTAAGACAACTACATTTGCTTTTGTGTCCATAAATGATGGACTCGACTTGGGACATTGGAAAGATGTAAATGACGACTTTGGATCCCTTGAGAATGGAGAAATCTTAAAGGATTTTGAAGTGACTATTTTGGAAAGGATAAAAAGGAATTTGGAAAGTAATAAGTACAGTGAAGATGGGGCAGCACACAGCATTGGCTATAAGTCATGCCGGCACGGTTGATGATAATTTGTTATTTTGGTCTGCCGGCACGCCTTATAGCCAGACGTTATGCGACGTTAGACGGATTATAAGCTACTATTATGGAGTTCAAGAACATTGAGGAAATAGAGGCCGGAGTTGTTCAGCATGATTTTGACATTTGCGTAGCAGGTGAAATGGTTCCAAGTGTTCTCTGGACACCTGAACGAAGCACGGCTTCACCAGCACTTATTGCTATGGGGCATGGTGGCTCGCAGCATAAAAAAAGTGGGAATATTCGTACACGAGCAATACGCTATGCAAAAGATTTTGCTTGGGCTACCTTGGCAATTGATGCTCCAAAGCATGGTAGCCGCATAGGACCCAAAGAAGCTGAGTTTGAACGAGCGAGGACTTTGGCCCGGATCCAAGGCAAGCCAATTGTACCGTCTATGAACATAGAAGAAAAAATCAAGTACTTGGATGATCTCACAACACAGGCCGTCCCAGAATGGCAGGCAGCTTTAGACATTGTTTTTGAGTCAAACATTATTGGGAAGCACGTTCCTGTGGCTTATTGTGGCATCTCCCAAGGAAGCAGTATTGGCATCCCTTTACTTGCAACAGACAAACGCTTTTGTTGCGCAGTATTGGGGCTTGCTCATTTACATCCGAATCATATTAATTTAGGATTGGCCGCCAAAAAAATAACTATACCACTCCGATTTGTGTTTCAGTGGGATGACTCTATTCGTGATCGAAATTATGGGTTAGCTCTCTTTGATGCATTTGGAAGTCGCGAGAAATCTATGCACATTAATTCTGGCGGACATGAAGAGATTCCAGCATCAGAAGCTGATTCATGGGATCAATTTTTTCTCACACATCTACATTAGCTCATGCTGTGTAATTGCAAAAAAATCGCATAACATTGTATAAGCGTAATGCGGGCGAAAGTGATAAAATTAATCGAATCGCACATAAACAAACATATCGGCAAATTAGAGTTTGACAATGGCCAGGCGCTAACATTTTATATACATCATGCCGGCAGCGTTTGATTTTTAATTTATTAAATTGGTCTGCCGGCACGCTTTATATGCGGGACGTTGGTGGCCATATTTTTGGACAATGGAACACTCAATTGAAAAAATTATAGAGTCAAAGGAGACAAAGGACTTTTTACGAATCGTAAGAGAATTTTGTGCTTTTGTTGAATCGAGTGAAAAGACTGACAAGGAATTTTTAAGGCAACTTCAAAGCTTACTTTTGGTTCTCTACTATCACGCAATTTCGCTTTCATGGACAAGTTTGGATCATAATGAGGAATTTGCGGACAAGCTTTCAAAAGAAGAGCAAAAAAATATTCTAAAGATAATCTCTGACAAAATTGGAGAAGGTAGATTCTACTGGGATGTATTTGACCCGACTAATGATAAGGATATTGAGCCTGTGTGTGGTGACCTGGTAGACGACCTTGGCGACATTTATAAAGATGTAAAAAAGGGACTGTTGAATTTTGACTTAGGGACAATTGCGAGTAAAGATCAAGCTGTTTGGGACTGGAAATTTGGCTTCGAAAAACATTGGGGACAGCACGCAATCGATGCACTCAGGACAATCCACTATTTACTAGAGGAATGAGCTGAAAAAAATACGGCCACCAACGACAGCTATAAACATGTATAATACGGCTACTATGAAAATGTGCAAGTAAACTTCACATAGCAACATTAAACAAGAATCAGTTTTTATAAAGAGCCACGAGTGCCGATTGCTTCTATTTTGGACTAGCTTGTCTTATATCTGCCAATATCTTTTTCCTCCCTGACTTGTTAACAACCAAAAATTCTCTTTTAGAAATACCTGGAACAGTTACTTATTCTGACAGCGTTTTTATTTCACCCCTGCTTTCTGACGAAGTTGCTTCAACTCCCGCCACGTGGTGAGAATTATTTTCTCATCCGTCAGGAATTTTTTGAAAGCGGGGTCTGTCATGGCAAGCATATCGGCTTTCCGGACACGACCTGAGCTGCCAATATGTTTGAAAACCTCGCTGGGTGCTGTGCAGTGCATGATCACCATCGAAAGGCCTGGTTTCAATTGACGCATGGTTTCTATGTACTGCGCGGTAGAGAGCTTCTGTAGCTGTTCGTCTGAGAGATTTTCGTCTTTCGGGTATTCAAAGTCATAACTTATATTGTGCAGATCATCCAGCACAGGCAGGCCTGCATCCCAGATCCTTTTTCCAGTGGCTTTCAACTGCTCGTTCCACCCTTCAGGAACCCCGTGTGTTTTAGTGATCATGGTAGCGTGGCCGCCTGGAAACATCACCGGGATTTTGGTTTCAATGCCTACCTTGACATAGCGTTCCATAAACTCCAGGGTTGCAAATAATGTCCCCATATGAGAGTCCAGATGAGTCGGCTCAAAACCCATCTCGCGGGCGCGCCTGACTTGTTCCCTGATTTCCGTTTCCACTTCATCAGGCGAGGCATTTTGTGCAACCAGCTTAACGGAGCGCCACAAAGCACCTTCCTGATCGACCAGACCCGGAACAGCGGGCCTGCCCGATAGGGGCGGCCATCGATAATCTATCCATTCTGATGTTAACGTCAGGTGCAACCCTGCGTCAACGTTAGCGTGCTCTTTCATATAGTGCACAAATCCGGGTACCCACGGACAAGGCATCATGATGCTAAGGGAATTGGCAACCCCGTTTTCCATCGCCTCGATCGCACCCTGGTTTGAGTCCCAGGACATGCCCACATCATCGATGTGCAGGATGACCACTTTAGATCCTTTAGGGAATCCAAGTCTTTCAGCATAGGTGAGCTCCTGAGACTGTACCGCTGAAAATAAAAATGACAAAATGAAAACAACTACCAGGCGCTTTTGCATAATCTTTTAATAAAATTGAAATCTCTCTGTTGAATCCATGTGCAGGGTTACTTTAGAAACCAGCACATCGACTTCATTTTCTGTTTTACTTGCATACCGGACACTGGACATAATCTCTTCAAAGCCACTCCTTTAAAGATTTACACATTCGTATCCTTCATGGCGACCGAATAATACATGTTTACCACTTCACTTTACGACCAAATCGCGCAACCGGCCACTTCATTCGCGTACATCTTAACAGCTGCTAACAAATGCATATAAGTCATGTCGGTCCAAAGGACTCCTTCGGAGCAGGGTTTAGTTTATAATTATTAATTTCGTCTGCCAGCACGCTTTATCTACACGCGCTATGCGTCATTCTTGGCAGCAGTGCTAACTGGAGCTTTCTGCAAGAAAAAACAGAAAAAACATAATTGCAATTAAAACAAAATATGAGAAAACTAATTGCAGCAATCAATATGACGCTTGACGGGTTTTGCGACCACACAGCAATGATTGCAGATGACGAAATACATCAACATTATAATGAGCTATTAAGGAATGCAGGCACCCTTTTGTACGGAAGGATAACATATCAACTAATGGAGAGTTATTGGCCATCTGTCGTAAAAAATCCTACCGGTAACAAGCCAATGGATGAATTTGCAGTATTAATAGACAATATTTCAAAGATTGTTTTTTCCCGCACGCTGAAAAATGTTGACCCGATAATTATCGGGTGGAGAAATACAGAATTGAAAAATGAAGTCATTAAAGAAGAAGTTTTAGAACTCAAGCAACAAGCGGGTACAAACATTTTAGCTGGAAGCCCAAGTTTAATAGTAGCCTTAACGCAACTTGAGTTAATTGATGAATATCAACTCTCTGTTCAGCCAACTATTTTAGGAACGGGTTTACCATTATTCAAAAACATCACGGACAGCGTTAACCTTAAACTTTTAAAAACAAAAACATTTGGTTGTGGTGCAGTAACGCTTTACTATGAACCGACAAACAAAGGAGTGCATAGTTAAAACGGCAGATCTTCGTGACGACAACTGATTTTAGTCAAACGCCGAAGTTAGAACGGTTCCAGAGTAGCCGGAAAAAAAGAATAGGAAACGAAAGACAAGAATTGAATGAGCGAAATTTTGATTGGAATCGGACTCGTAATATTTCTTGGTGGACTATCCTACTTCTTAGCTCGAAAACAGAATCGACAACTAGAGAATGTGGGTGAGGGAGTTTATAGGAAGCAAAGACAAGGGGACTTGAAATGAAAAGCATTGTTAATCCATCTTTTCAACAATGGCCGGCGTCATCTTTTGAAAGCGAAATAAAAATTGGGACTTTAGGATTTGAAGGAATTCCATACGACAGAGAATACTACAGAGTCCTAAAATGTCTGGAGACGAAATCAAATTTAGACGTGACACCTGGTTATTGAAATAGCGGAAATACTCCTGGACGACCGAGAATAATATTTAAGAAAAATTTGCGCAAGTGAATACTTGCATTTATATTCGCAAGTAGATACTTGCATAATGGACACAAGACGAGACATATTTCAAGCAATTGCTGACCCGACAAGAAGGGGAATAATTCATTTAATATCCGGCAAACCGGAGAACCTTACCTCAATTTCTGAAAACTTTGATATGAGCAGACAAGCTGTTACGCTACATATAAAGATTCTTGAAGAATGTGGACTTATTACTATCAAGCAACAAGGTCGCGAAAGGTATTGTGAACTTATTCCCGAAAAATTAAAAGAAGTGGATGAGTGGGTTTCATATTACAGAACTTTCTGGTCGAAAAAGTTTATGTCCCTCAAAAACTTTATTGATAATGAAAACAAAACTAAAGGAAAAACAAAATGAATATGAAAATGAAACAGGAGGAGCAGGTATCACCAGGCAAAGTTCTTGAAATGACAGAAGTATTTAATACTACACCTGAAAGGCTTTTTAAAGCATGGACAAATGAAAAAGACTTTGTTGCCTGGTATGGTCCTGAAGGTTTTGAAGTAAAGTATTGTAAGCTTGATGTGAGAGTTGGCGGAAATTGGAGGACAGGCATTTCTAATAGGGACGGCGACCAATATTGGATGGAAGGAAAATATATTGAGATAATAGAAGGCGAACGCCTGGTATTCACATTCAACGATGGGAGTGAGAACAAAAATGCTGATTTAGAAACGGTAGTAACTATCATTTTTTCAAAGTCAGGGAATCAAACGATAATGAATTTCAACCAGTCAGCTTTCAAAACTGTTGAGTCGAGAGACAGCCATTATGGTGGTTGGTCGAGTGCATTTAATTGTTTAAGAAATCACATAGACGACAAATCAAAATAATTGAATATGCCATCTCTTTCAAAAACCTCTTTTGATGCGCACCTAACTCAGGTCGCCTGGGTAGTAAAAGATATTAAAGCTGCATTAAAATTTTTTAAAGAAGCAATGGGCATAGCCAATTTTAGCAAAGCTGAAGTCATTCGTTTGCAAGAATTTGGAGCAACGCACTATGGAGAGCCATCTGATGCTGAAAACCTCGTTTCTATAGCTTACACAGGTGAAACATTCATCGAACTTATCCAGCCTCTTTCAGGACGCAGTATATTTCAAGATTATCTTGATAAAAACCCAGCCGGCGGCGTGCAGCATATTGCTTATAGCCTGCCAGTTGCTAATCTTGACAAATTCATTTCCGAAATGGCAAATAAAGGGTTCGGGGTAGTAACCAGCGTTAATCACCCAATCGCCAGGATTGTTTTTTTCGACACATCTAAAGACATTGGCGTTTTTACGGAAATAATGGGTATCACAGAAGAAGGCGAAAAAGCAGTTGAGAAAATGAAAAGCGGAAACAAGTAAATTTGATGATTAGTTATAAAAGTCTGGACGCGGATTCGGAACGAGAGTGGAACCGTATAAACCAAGTGTATTAAATGATGAAAGCGAATGATCTTTTCGCCAAAGAAAAAAGGGGAGTACGTGAGAATGCTCCTCACCTAATCGACCCTTCCATTACCCCTGGCGTTATAAGAGGGATCATAGTTGGCATCATTCTGCTGATAATTTTGGTGCACATCGGTTTCTCCAAAACCTACATCCAGTTTTTTCCAAAATTTGATGGCTTTAAAGCTGCGCAACATTTTCATGGCATGATGATGATGGGTTGGTTACTGATGCTGTTAGTGCAGCCTATTCTCATCCTGAAAGGAAAGACAAAACTCCACCGGCGCATTGGTACCCTGAGCTATGTGCTGGCCCCATTGGTATTACTGTCAATGTATTTAGTTATTCAGTCCCGTTATGATGTTTATTTGGAACGAGGAAGGGAAACAAAAGCTGTTATAGCATGGCTATCGCTCAACTTCCGGCTCATGGTGTTCTTTGCCATATTGTATTTCCTGGCCATTTATTATCGGCATAGACCGGCGTTGCACATGCGCTATATGTGCAGTACCGCGTTGCTGCTGATCGCTCCTGCGTTGGTCAGGGTGTTGATAAGCTACCAGGAATTGAGTAATGCTGATAGTCATTCCATTGATAGAAATGCTAACATATTGATTGCTGGAGTCATTACCATCGTTGATTCGTGGCGAACTAAACGTCTCAGTCCTTTCACGCTGGTGTTAGGTTTCATGGTGCTACAAAAGATTCTCTGGGATATGAGAGAAGCTCCGCTTTGGCAGGCAGTAGGAAATGTGATTGCAAAGATGTTTTGAAGAGAGAATAGGCTGTTGGAATTTCGGGATAAGGAGGAGAAGGTAAAACGGCACTAACGTTGTATATAAATCATGTCAGCAGAGTTTAGTTTAATTATCATATTAGCCTGCTCCGAAGGAGTCCTTTGGACCGGCACGAGTGACACTCCGCTGAGAAATGGCATCCGCAAGACAATTAAAACTAAAAACACACGTGATTCATCAGTAGATGTAAACACTGACCATGACTACGTTTCTGCGACTGATTTTAATATCTATTCTGTTCCTGTGGATAAGCCCAATATATGGACAACAGAAGATAAAGTATGGCTCGAACAATGGTAAATACATTTCAATTTTTAATACGAAAATTTATTACGAAGAATATGGAAAGGGTACACCGTTAATATTGCTTCAGGGTGGAATGGGAAGTATTGAGGATTTTGCATTGTGTATTCCTGAACTTTCAAAGCATTTCCGGGTCATTGCACCTGACACGCCTGGACAAGGCAGATCGGAGTTAGCGGACAGTATGAGTTATGAGCTGATGGCTGCATACATTTCTAAATTGGTTGACATCCTAAAATTAGATAGTGCCTACGTTATTGGATGGAGTGACGGAGGAAATACGGGCTTGATATTGGGAAACAATAGACCGGATAAAGTAAAAAAGGTGTTGGCTGCCGGCGCTAATTACAAGCTAAGCGGTTATCCCTCTATTCTAAATGATACTTCAGACTGGGAGAAGGAATTAAGAAGTCCGGAATTTGAAATCAAGAATAAAGAAGCGATTAAGGAATACATAAGTCTTTGTCCTACCCCAAGAGACTGGCGCAAAATGCTATTTGATTTGAATAAAATGTGGCGCAAGGAGATCTATTTTTCGCCAACAGTGTTAGAAGGTCTTAGAATTCCAGTCATGATAGTCCTTGGGGACAGGGATGCCGTGACACTGGAGCATGGTATTGAAATGCACAGATTAATTAAGGGAAGTCAGTTTTGTGTTTTACCCAACACATCGCACGCAGTTTTTCGTGAAAGACCAGAACTTATTAATGAGATGGCCATTACTTTTTTTTCAAAGCAGATAGCGATTGAGTGAAGAGAATGGTTTCACTGCCATGTTAGGGTGCGGGCAAGTGAACCGGTAAATTCATTTGCTCAAGTATTTTGTTAAAACGCGGCGTTGAATACAGATCTCTGAAAGCATAATAAAACGCAAATTCCGCATTAAATTGTTGTTTCTGAAATGCTTTCTCTAACATTTCGAGTGCCTTTTCGTTCTCGCCGAGATAAGCATACCACTCTGACTTGTGAATAGGCGAGTCTGAAAATTCTACTCCCCATCTGATCAAGCCGTTTAAACCCGAAGTTTGGTAAATGCTGTCTGCCTTAGATGGATCGGTCACGCCGATTATGCTTGCGTAACGTTTGAAACCTGCAAGAGCTTCAGGGCCATTGTCTAAGTATTTGTTGATGATGAAATCGTAAAAGGCGGGCCATCTATGATCTTTATTCAGCTCATTACACCGTTGATTTTCTGCAAGAGCTTCGTGAAACTGTCCCCTGCCAAAATATAGCTTTGCGCTGACGTGACGGATCACGAATGAAAGGGGATCGAGTTCAAGCGCTTTATTGATATGCTTGCGTGCCTCTTCATGTTTTCCGACAATGCTCAGGTGCTCCGAATAGTAATGATGGACTGTTGAAAAATTTGGATTGAGATCGAGGGCCATCCTGTATTCCTTCTCTGCTGCTTCCCACGACCAATCGACGTTCGTATAAATCGAGCCTAACACAGTATGTGCTTCTGCCAGCCGATCATCCAGTTCCAATGCCTTTAAAGCCAGGGTTACAGCTTTATCTCTGCCTGTTTTCAGATCCATAAACTCCTGGAGTGCCATAAGATTATAGGTATCTGCCAGCCCCGAATACGCTAGTCCGTAGTTGGGATCTTCGGCGATGGCTTTTTCGAAGTAGCCGATGCCTGTTTGATAGCCATTGATTGTTCGCTTGTTCCAATAAAACCGTCCGAGCTGGTAAAGTTCATAGGCCTTGATATTTTCTGTCCGGTTTCGTTGAATGTCCGTCGTCTGCTGAGGCGTTAAAACAGTATTCAATTCATGGGCGATATCAATAGCTATTTCACTTTGTATTTTAAAAATATCTTTAAAATCCCGATCGAAATATTTTGACCAGATGTGAGCATCAAGGTGAGCATCAATCAGCTGTATGTTAATTCGCGTTTTATTGGAGTCACGTTGTACACTGCCTTCAATGATATAGGAAACACCAAGTTCCTTCGCGATTTGTGGTAATGATTTTTCATTTCGCTCACGATATCTTTCGGATGATGTCCGTGAAATTACTTTGAATCCTTCGATGGTGGAAAGCCGGTTGAGCAGATCTTCCACAATTCCATCGGCAAAGAATTGGTTGTTCGGATCCGCGCTCAAATTGTGCAGGGGTAGCACAGCAATGTATTTTTCCGCATCCGAAACTATCACATCTTTTTGTGAAAATAAGAATAGGATCCTACTCCCCCGAGGATACAAACAAGCATAAAAAGCAGCCACTTCTTTACACTGGATTTCTGTTTTACTGGCAGGTGTTCATTACTTCTTGCGTGGGTTTGACTTCCAGGGCTAACGCGCTCGGATCTGTGATCCCCATTTAATGCCATGGACTTCATTGCTATAATAATTTCTTTAATGGCATTGGCAACTTTGTTGATCTGATCGCGATAGAATGTTTTGTTGAGGTTGTCATGCGGGTGATCTTCATGAGGCCGCAAAGGCCTGTTGACTCCCGCTGATTTGAAAATAAATTCAATCGCTCTTAACACTCCGCCTAATTCACTTGCCAAAAGTGCTTTGTCTTCAGCATCGAGATCATGAATCTTTATCGGAAGAATTCTACTGGCTACGTTTCCATTGACAAGTTTGATGTCCCTGCCGAACTGATCTTCCTTTGCTAATTTGTTAAACGCACATAACTCGTGCTGCCATGCAAAGCTTTTGGCGTCGCAATAGGTTTGCGAGACGATAGGAATGAAGATAAGGCACTCTAGTTTACCTTCCAGGCTCTTGTCTACGTTGTGAGTTTCCAACAATCCATCGTGGGGATTTTCATCGAAGTAAATGGAGATATCTTCTTTGAAGGTGGCTTCAAGTTCTGTTTTTAACGCATCGACAAAATCCGTTACCCAGTGTGCGCCTTTGTTGTCTTTGTGACGGTAGCTGATAAAGATATCATACTCAAAACCTGGGATCAACGAGGGCATCATTAAATATAAATAAAGTAAAGTGATTTTTAATTCGACGGATATTTAATGTAAATTTTAATCGGAGAACACCGGCTGATGAATCGACTGTTATGTAGTACAATCCTGATATTCCTGATTCATGCCCTATCAGCTCGCCTGTCCGCACAAGAGTCGAAGCAGGCGATCCTCTTTTCGAGTCAGGAACCCTTCTCCATCCGGCTTGACGTCTCGCTAAGTAAGATCAGAAAACATACTGACGACTCCACCTATATACCTATCGTGGTTCATTATAAGAATCATGAGGGACTGTGGGATTCCATTCCTTCTTCTGTACGGACCAGGGGACACTTCCGTAAAGAACACTGTTTCTTTCCACCGTTGAGAATCAAATTCAAGAAAAGAGATACCGAAGGAACGGTATTTGAAGGAACAAAGAGCCTGAAACTGGTAATGCCTTGCCAGAATGTTCAAATCAATAATGATTTAATTCTGAAAGAGTTCTTGTGTTACCAGCTTTACGAAGCCGCCTCCCACTATGTATTCAAGACCCGGCTGGTTGATATTACATTAAACGACCAGGGTAAAAACATTAAGACACACCAACTTCAAGGTATTTTTATTGAAGACGATGACGCTGCTGCAAAGCGATACGATGCAAAGGTGTTTGAAGTCACGAGGTTTGACCCTCTTCGATTTCAGGATACAAGCTCACTGCGACTTGACTTTTTCCAGTACATGATCGCTAATACGGATTTTTCTACACAATTTCTTCATAACATCAAGGCTATCCAGACAAAGAATGGCCATTTTATCCCCATCGCATACGACTTTGATATGTCGGGGGTTGTCAACGCTCACTACGCAACCTTTGATGAAAAATTGGGGATCAAAAGTGTCAGGGAAAGGTATTATAAAGGATACTGTCGTGATGAGAAAGTAGCACAAGCTATACGGGAAGATTACATAAATCGTGAGCAATCCATTATTGCAGTGGTCGGTGCGTTTGATAAGTTTTTTGAGCCGAAAGAAATTGAAGCACTTAGAAAATATTTGAATGAATTTTTTGTAACGATCAAGAATGATCGGGCATATTCCGAGAGGTTAATTGGCAGGTGCAGGTCGCGGTAGAATTTTGGTGACGTAATTTCCTGAGCGAAAGTTTTACAAACGCGAAAGGTGGTTTAAACCTCGATTATTAAGCATGCGTGGAAGAAGTCAGGCGTAAAGAAGCCAGCGATCTTGGATACATTGAAGCATGGTTTTGCAACGCATTTACTTGTAGGTATCTAAGCGCATACGTTTTATAGCCGAACGTTGTGCGCACCATCAATAAAATATGATGAAATATTTAATATTCGCAGCATTACTAACGCTACATCCTGACAAACTTACTCAGGACAAAGACCTTCAAAGGGACTGGGACGTCTTAACTATTACAAAAATTTGCAGCGTAAATGGAAAGCAATGTCATGATAGATTGAATATCAAGAAGGACTTAAAAGCAAATTACAGACTGTGTGGACAGCCATCGAAAGATGTAGGTAGTTAAACGCATACGTTTTATAGCTAAAATGTATAGACAAGCCAAAAAGAATAGATAACTGAATACTGTAAATTAAAAGGAATATTATAATGACAATCTCAAAATCTTTAGCCTTACCAATCTTTGTTACCTTGAATCTATTGGCAAATACGAATTCGACAGCTCAGAATATTAAATCGAAAACTTCAAAAAAGGAGCAAATAAAGTCATCCTTGACATCGTATGAAAAGTATATTGATGCCAATAATGATGCGCACTTAAAAGAATTTATGGAGTTGATAGCTATACCAAGCATATCTTCTATTCCAGCAAATAAACCAGATGTCGACAAGGCCGCTGCATGGATAGTAAATAAATTGAAAGCAATTGGAATGACAACAGCCCGAACAATACCGACTGACGGAAACCCTATGGTATATGGATGTTGGGACAAAGCACCTGGTAAACCCACCGTTTTAATTTATGCTCATTATGATGTGCAACCCGTAAAGGAATCGGAATGGGATAATCCACCTTTTGCACCAAAGGTTGTAGACGGTAAAATTCTTGGGCGGGGTTCAAGCGATGATAAGAGTGGCGTGATGGTAACTATTTGGGCAGTGGAGACCATGTTGCGTACAGACGGAGAATTGCCTGTGAATGTAAAATTTATCTTTGATGGTGAAGAAGAAAAAGGTAGTCCGAGCTTTAAAAACTTTCTTGATAAACACAAAGAATTACTAAAGGCTGATTTTGCTTTAAATGCAGACGGCAGTCAATACAGCGAAACTACACCGTCAATTTTGATGAGTTTAAGAGGCGCTACAACTTTTGAATTTAGTGTAAAAACATCGAATACTGATTCACATTCGGGGCAATATGGTGGCAAAACGCCAAATTCCGCTGTCATCATGTCGCAAATTATTTCTTCGTTTTATACCAAAGAAGGCAACGTAGCCGTGGAGGGATTTTATGATAAAGTAGTGCCCGCCACTTTACAAGAAAAAGAAATGATAAAAAAAATGTCTTACGATAAATTGGACGATATTAAATTATTAGGCACAACGGCAGAAACTGGCGACACTACTTTTTCACCACTTGAAAGAGTTTGGTTTCGCCCTACGCTTGAAATCGTTGGAATGCAAAGTGGTTATACAGCATCAGAAGGACATTCAAATATTATTCCCGGGAATGCCATGGCAAGAATAACCTGCAGATTGGTAAACAATCAAAACGGGGACGAAATCAAAAAAATGATAGTAAATCACATCAACAAAAACTGCCCAACCGGAGCATCGGTTTCTTATAAGTATAGTGAAGGTTACGGAAGACCTATGAAATTCCCAGCAGATACTAAAGCGTATAATTATGTATCAGATGCTTTGTTCAAAATTTATGGCAAACGGCCTTTGCAAATTGGAACGGGTGGAACTATTGGACCATTAATTAATATTAAAGAAACGTTGGGGATTTATGCCTATTCACTGGGTTTTCAGCAGGCAGACGAACATTGGCATGCAGCTAATGAATATTTAAGGTTATCAAGTATTCGTAAAGGACAATTACTCTATTGCTACTACTTACAACATGTAGCTGACGAAGAAAGTAAATTGAAAAAGTAGAAAGGCTATTATAGCCAGCCGCTAACAAAATGTATGTGCCATTGCGTGGTTTTGTTTAAAGTTTTTGTTTTATATTTCAAGCAACGTTTGGTGTCGTGGACAATTTACCAATCTTAAACTGCAAACGTAACATACATAAACGTTGGCAGTAATAGAGCCCGGACAATTTTGGTCATCTAAAAGGGCTTTCGGGAGCACATGCCGTAGCCGCGGATCACGATAAGCTATCGGGACCACCCCGAAACAAAAGCTATAGCAAGAGCCAAATCCCAACGCAAAGTAACTATCTAAGGTGTCCTAATCTGACATGCCTATGTTCGGTATTGAACGGGACAATTAAATTCGAAATCGAGTGGCTTAGGAGATTGAGATTGGCATGATTGTTATCTTCCGTATTCACTAAACCTATGAATAACTTAGATTTGTTATATGCTTAAGAATTACCTGAAAACCTCGTTCCGTAATCTACTTCGTCATAAGAGTTACACATTTATAAATGTTCTTGGTTTGACGGTAGGACTTGTCACCAGCATTTCTATTCTGCTTTGGATAATTGATGAATTGTCTTTTGACCGGTTCCATTCGAATGCCGACCGCATTTTTAAAGTATTAATCAACAATACGTATCCCGATGGAAAGATTGAAACGTATCCTGCCAACCCAGCTAAACTGAAGGATGTAATCATACAGGAAATTCCTGGGATAGAATTAGCAGCCCAGTATAGCTTTGAAACGGAATTGTTAGTAAAGCATGAAACCACAGCGTACAATGAAGTTGGTATTTATGCTGACCCGGCATTATTCAAGATACTCAGCTTTCCTATTGTACGAGGTAATGAGACCAAGCCGCTGATAGACATTAAATCAATTGCTATTTCTGAAAGACTTGCTGAAAAATTATTTAGAAACGAAGACCCTATTGGGAAATCGTTAAACCTGGGAGCATCTCATGAACTTATTATTACAAGTGTCTTTGCTGACATCCCCCAACATTCAACTCTTAAATTTGACTTTGTTGCTTCGTTCGAACTGTTTACAAAAGAAAATCCGTGGACACAACATTGGAAAAGTGGTGGCACTATGACAGCGGTATTGCTGAAATCAACCACCTCCGTTGAAATTGCAAACCGGAAGTTTGCTGATTTAATTAAGAATAACTGCCCCGATTGTTCCACCGCCCCATTTCTATTTCCGTATGTGAAGTCGCGATTATATAATGAGTTTGAAAACGGAAAGAACGCGGGAGGAAGGATACAGCAGATTTACCTTTTCGGGGCAGTGGCTATCCTAATTCTTGTGATGGCTTGTATTAATTTCACAAATCTTTCGACAGCCAGGGCAGCAAGTCGAAGCCGCGAAGTAGGAATTAGAAAATCAATAGGTGCTCAAAAAAATAGCCTTATTATTCAATTTATTTCCGAGTCGATGCTTCTGTCTTTCGTTGGACTGGCATTCGCAATTGTAATTGTTCAGCTTCTTCTCCCATTCTTTAATGAAGTCACAACCAAATCTATTCGGTTAGACTTAAGCAACCCAATGTTCCTAGCAGGAGTTTTGGCTATTACATTGATTTGCGGATTGCTTGCGGGAAGTTATCCTGCTTTTATTTTATCAGGATTTAACCCTGTTAAAGTTCTGAAGGGAAATACTCAACTCGGAATAACTGGAAATACGCTTCGTAAATCGTTGGTCATAGTTCAGTTTACAACTTCTATAATACTGGTTGTTGGGAGCATTGCGGTGTACAAACAAATAGCTTTTATCAGTGAAAAAAACCTTGGGTTTGATAAAGATAATATTATAGTGGTGGACCAAAATGAAGGTATTGTAAAATCGTACGCGGCCATTAAAAATGATTTGCATCAATTAGCCGCTGTTAAAGGGATTGCCTTTGGCGGGAACAACATATTTACCATTCCCATTACCACTACAGACCCGGTTTGGGCAAGCAAGCCGGACAACTCTTCCATCCTCTTCAAAATATATCGATGTGATGCGGAATTCATTCCAACTATGAATATTAAAATCCAAAGTGGTAGAAACTTTATGGATAGTCAGGATGCTTCCAACTACATTATAAACAGGAAGGCTGCGGAAGTTATGGGATTATCAAGTGAAAATGCTGTGGGAAATGAACTTGAAATGTGGAATGGAAAAGGAGAAATAATCGGCGTTACAGATGACTTCAATAATGATAACTTGAAGTTTGGCATTGAACCTATGATATTCATGTATTCTGAAAATGTTGGCTCTCACTATTTCATTAAGTTAGGTAACGAATTGCCCATAGCTGCTAACATAGAGCAAATTGAGAATGTATTCAAGAAGCACAATCCTGATTACCCGTTTGAATATATTTTTCTTGATGACGTATTCAACAATGAATATCAAGCAGAAGCGGTTATTGGAAAACTATCTTTAGTTTTTACTGTCATTGCTGTTCTTATTTCATGCCTAGGACTATTTGGCTTAGCTTCTTTCGCTGCTGAAAGAAGAACCAAAGAGTTAGGAATCCGAAAAGTGATGGGGGCATCCGTAGGAAATCTGGTTATTATGCTTTGTAGTGATTTTACCAATCTTGTTTTGGTAAGTTTGTTCATTGGCTTTCCAGTCTCTTGGTATCTTATTCGTGAATACTTGTCAGACTATGCCTTCCACGCTGAAATCAATTTGGGCATTTACATTTTAACGTCAATTGTTATGCTGTTTATTGTGCTACTTTCTGTAGGTTACCAATCTGCTAAGGCTGCGATATCAAATCCGGTAGACTCATTACGCAATGAGTAGTTGGAAACTTTTAGGTTTTTAAATAGTCGCACACATTTTGATTGGCAGTTGATATAACTGCCACAGATATCATTTCAACATTGAATGAGTAAGAATGCCACTAACATGGTATGTAAATCATATGCCGAGTTATTTTGTTATCATAAGTTCTGCAAGTAAATTTATTGATCAACGGTTGGAGGTGATGCAGGTTTTAAGCCGCATACGCTTTATATAGCAACCGTTAGCGGTCATTGTAAAAAAGACAGTAACAACCATAGACAACAATAAAAAAGAGAACTATATGAGAAAAATAATTTCGTTTATGCACATATCGCTTGACGGTTTTGTAGCAGGACTGAATGGAGAAATGGACTGGATTAAAGTTGATGAAGAAATTTTTGATTTTGTCGGTAAGCGGATTAGCGAAGGCGACACAGCATTATATGGACGAGTAACTTATCAGATGATGGAAAGTTACTGGCCCACCGCAGGAGACAAGCCGACGGCGACCAAGCACGCCATTGAACATTCAAAGTGGTATAAAAAAGTTCACAAAGTTGTTTTATCAAAAACAATGCAAGACGCGGGTCCGATAGCTATCGGACTGACTAACACAAAAATTATTAGCGACAACCTTTCGGACAGAATAAATGAAATAAAACACCAGGCAGGTAAAGACATCTTGCTTTTTGGTAGCCCGACAGCAACACATTCACTTATTCAACTGAACTTAATTGACGGCTACTGGCTATTTGTTAACCCAATTATTCTTGGACGAGGCATTCCATTGTTTGTAGATATTAAAGAAAAAATAAAATTACAGCTATTGACTACTCGACAATTTACTTGCGGGGTAACTGAACTGAATTACACCGTCGACAGACAATAACTATGAATCGCTGACACTGAACGTTAACGGTAATTTTTTATGGCGAGATTTGCATTTCCGATCTTCGAAAACTTGATATCCTACTTTGTCGTTGCCTCATAAGTTTTTACATCGCCGAATAGAATGGCCTAATAGGCGAGTAATGTTTGTGTCGCGTGTATGCCTTTGGATTACATTTGGCTATCTGTTATTTTCGTTCGCATGTGGCCTTAAGGAAGTCTTTCGTCTCTTTAGCACAGATCGTCAGAAGTGCCATTCATGACGCTAACCACTATCGAGCAAAACTTCTATGCGATATGGTAGGCATCGATGGCTTTGGTTGTAACGTTTGGGTAGCCCGGCCGATGTTCCTGCTTCGCCTGTCTACCAATGTTGTGGCCCGACGCAGGAGCTCAGGAGTTGCAACTGAGCTTCAGAATTTGTCCAAGTTGTTCTTACACCTTTTTTCCAAAGTCGCTGTGATATATTCGGCAGGAGGGATCATGCTGCGAGCGAATGTCTTTAAAAAACATAGACTTTAATGAACCAGAGAAAAGGTATAACGCTAACTTTTTTAATCAATCAAAGATTTATCCAAGGGGGTATGTACGGAAAGAAGACGACATTGACGGACTGTGGAAGAATTTTGTTCGGCTCAGAGAATTTATTAACATCACGTTTAAGAAGGGATTGGGTTTATGTTTGGCTAAAAAATACTACCGCCAACAAAAGCCAGCCCTTGTAATGCCCTTATACTTGTGGCCGAATGTTTATGGAAAATACAACGTCAGACTTTCGAAAGTGGCTAGCCTACAACAATGAATTGACTTCTGTGGAGGCGATACATTCCCTCTTTGAATCATTGCGGAAGGCAGGACCTAGTGGTAAAATTCAGTTCAATACGATCGTAGAGGGAGGTGAGTCGTGCTATATGCTCCGATGTGGAGATTCGCATATTTTGAAACTGAGGGAAGCGGAGCGACTTGAATTTCTGCGTTATATGGGTGAACACTACTTAAATTCGGAGAGCTCGGTAAAAGAGCTATTGCCTGAAACGACAACGCAGCAAATGCCAATTGACAAACCCTGGGCAGTGCGCACATTTTCCGGCGAGTCCGGAAATGAATCACGAATCACCGGGATGGCTAACAAAATGGTCAGCGCAAGCACCTTCGTCCAGGCGTTCCGGTTCAGTCTCGCAGGATTACTCATATTTCAGTTGGTAGTCATTCCTGAGTATGTGCTGGACGTCGACATTCCGAAGAACGTGATTATTGTATTTGCCTTTATTGTCCTCGGAGTACTTTCACACACAAGCGTGAGATTGTATCGAAAATACTTTACGTCTGATGACAGAGTTCGTTACCGTTTTGTATGGCGACTCGTAACGCTTTTTTCGGTAATGTTGTATGTCGAATTCAATGCTGAAGTGACACTGTTGAAATTGATGACAGGTGCTTCAGACCTGGCGACACTCTGGCTATTCATCCCTTTCCTTGTGTTTGGAGCATTCATTGGGCTGTTTTTTTCCGGTATTGCTTATTTCACCAACGGAGGTAAAGTCATGTCACATCCGGGTGAGGCTTAATTTCAACAATAAACAGAGATGAGTTTATCAATGCAACTAACCCATTCTTGCTGGTATTTATTATTCTGACAGTAACCCTTGTGTGCACTGGACTAGTCAGACTTCTTCGGACAAAATCCAACTCAATCAATATTATTTTCTGACTCGTAATTCTGATCGTTCTTAATGGACTAAGTTCTTCTATAATCGTTTTTTTCCTTTTCGAAAATATATTACTTAGAACTCAACGAGACGACTTTCGTTTTAATTATTTCAGCATAGTTTCAATCTATTGCGACAGCTCCATGTGTCCAAGTAATTAGGACTTCAAGACTTGTCACATTTTGCTCCTGTAATTGTCGCGATCGCCCTGCAAGCGGGCTTGTATTGTTGCCGACATTTGTTTTGTAACTATACCAATTCTAAAGAATAAATTATGAGAAAAATAATAGTCATATCAATGATAACCTTAGACGGAGTCATTCAAGCGGTTGGTAGCCTGAGGAAGATACATCAGGCGGTTTCAAATATGGCGGTTGGAGCGCACCATATAGCGACGAAGTTGTTGGTAAGGACATGCAAAAACTTACGCAACCTGCAGATTATCTTTTGGGTAGAAAAACCTTTGAGATTTTTGCTACCTACTGGCCTCAAAATGCAGAAATGTGGCCTGGCATCAACAATAGGTTTGGCAGATGTCAAAAAGCTCAAGTCCCAAAAGCTTTCGGGATCAGAAGGTTCCGACATTCAAGGTTGGGGTCGTGGCAAGGTAATCCAGCTGCTGCTGAAGAATGATTTAGTAGACAACTTCGACTCCAAATTCATCCTTTGATTGTTGGCACAGGAAAAAAGTTGTTTGACGATGGCACGATGGCAGCCTTTACGTTAACAGGGAGTTTGTCCACGCCAAGTGGAGTAATTATCGCCAATTACAAGCGGGCTGGAGAAGTCAAGACAGGTACTATTGGAGAGAAATAAAACCTAACCCGTTTGCGGAAATTTTACAGACCGACCAAGAGAGGTATAATTTCATATTTTATATGAACGTACAAGAACAAATCAAAGAGTATATTGCCAGTCAACCTGAACCAAAACGCAGCGACATGCAAGAGTTGCACCGCATCATTCTGGAAGTAATGCCAGTATGTAAATTATGGTTCTTGGATGGTAAAGACACTGAAAATAAAACTGTTTCTAATCCTAATATAGGATATGGACTTTATACCATAAAATATGCTGATGGAAAAACGAGAGAGTTTTATCAAATTGGTATCAGTGCAAACAAAACCGGAATCTCTGTCTATATCCTTGGTATCAATGATAAGACATACTTAGCCAAAGCGTATGGGAAAAAAATAGGAAAGGCGAGTGTGACCGGGTATTGCATTAAGTTCAAAACCCTAAAAGATATAAAGATTAAAATACTTGAAGCGGCAATACGATACGGGTTTGAGGCGCAGGCCAGATAGCTCCCGATAGCGATCGGGACAGGAGGAAGAGGTGAGCTACTGAAATAATTAAACTTTAATGCAATTGTTTCAAAAGCCCACCAACGTAAAGCCCGAAACCGTCAGCGGCCACTTCTACGGTTACCCAGCTGAAAATGAGATAAGCTCTGAAATACAATGAAAATTTCAAGAACAAAATTCGTTATTCTCTTCCTCGTTTCTGCGTTTGCCTTTCAATTTATCACTAACGCACTTTTGGGATCGGAAGTCGGGCTCTTTCCGGGAAAGGGCGAGTCTTTCCTGGGAACGGGATCACCCATAGCCTGGAAGAGCACCGTATCCACAATTTTATTACCTGTCAAAATTGTTTTGATTGGACCCTTGTTGCCTTTTGTTGAATTTTTGACAAGACCCGAATCCGATCCGCCGCCCCCATTTTTTGTTATCGGGTTTGCTTTCTATTGGACTATCCTTGCGCTGGCCATCCATTATTTCCTCAGTAAAATAAGGCGCTCGTAAATAAAAAATCCTCGCTGGCTTTGAAAGGTGGGTATATAACATTTAATATAAAATAGAAGGCGGCACAACAACTGCACTATTGGAATACAGATAAGGAATCCAGCCGATAATACCAGCTATAAGGCATTGGCCTTTTTTGTTTATTTTTAAATGAAGGTAAGGTCAACGCCGCATAGCAAAACGTTATGCACAAGCATGACGGACAGATTTTTACACCAAACAATAGCGATATGAAACTGCCATTCGGACTCATTTTAATTTCACTCCTATGGGCCGGTTGCACCACGGAGACAACAAAAATAGACTATGGTTCTAATGACGGTAGGCATATAATTATAAATAATCGAAAAATATACTTTGAGGAATATGGACAGGGAACTCCCTTACTATTGCTTTCAGGTGGTGGGATTAACAGGAGTATAAGGGACTTTGGAAAATGTATCCCCGGCCTTTCAAAACATTATAGAGTTATTGCGCCTGATACCCCAGGACAAGGCAAGTCTGAACAAACTGACAGTTTAAGCTACGACTTATTAACGGAGTTCATGTCACAACTAATTGACTCACTAAAGATTGACAGTGGCTATGTCATGGGGTGGAGTGATGGTGCTATTGTTAGTCTTCTATTGGCTGACAGCCGGGCTGACAAGATTAAAAAGGTAATTGCAGTCGGAGCAAACAACGGCTCAAGAGGATTTGTACTCCCGGACGGATTTGCCCTTGACTCGGTTAGGCCTCCCACGTTGGAATACTGGGCCTCATCCAATAAGAAAGACATTGAATGGTATAACACACTGACTCCAAAAAAAGATTGGAGAAAAATGGTTAACAACATGAACATGATGGTGTACGAGAAGGAGTATTTTCCGACTAGCGTCTATGACAGCATAAACATTCCAGTGATGATTGTGCTCGGGGACCAGGATATGATTTCAATCGAACATGGACAAGAAATGCACAGACTAATAAAGAATAGTCAATATTGTGTTTTACCGAATACGACACATGAGGTATTTGCCGAGAGACCTGACCTTATAACTAATTTAGCAATTGAATTCTTCTCGAAATAGTTTACCGGATGCCATGCTTGTGCATAACAGTGCATAAGTCATGCCGGCAGGGAGGAGAAAGTGTCGGTTGACAACGATAAATATAAATGACAAGCCTTACCTAAGAGTCTACTCCAACATGAAAACAATAGTGTACATCGGAACAAGTCTTGATGGCTTTATTGCAAGAAAAGATGGTGACATAGACTGGCTGACCAAATTCGCCAACGAAGAAGCAATTAATGCCTATAAAGAATTGTTGAACAGAATTGATTCAATTGTAATTGGCAGAGGTACTTTTGATAAAGTGCTTACTTTTCCTTTGTGGCCTTATGAAAAAAAGGTGTTTGTTTTAAGTTCCAGTATTAAACAGATCCCTGAAAAAGTGACAGACAAAGTAACTATTCTTTCAAAGAAGCCGGCAGCGTTGCTGAATTATCTTACTGAAAAAGGGTTTTCAAGTATATACATTGATGGAGGCAAAGTGATACAAGACTTTTTAAGAGAAAATCTCATTGATGAGCTGATTATTTCAAGAGTGCCGATAATTATAGGAACTGGTATTCCACTGTTCGGTTATCTTGACACTGACATTTATTTCGACCATATAAAAACTGTAATAGCTTCCAATGGACTTGTTAGAAACTATTATCAAAGAAAGTAAGTGGCGTCCGCAGAGGGACTTGTCACGGGGTAAAGTTTTTTCTTCAGTCATTTTGAAATCACTTCCTAATGTTAAGGTGATCGGCACAAATGCATTAGGTATTATTTCCGACATGCTGGGCAAATCAATAGGAGATTTCTATTTAACGCTTTCAAACGAAAAGTATTTGACACCGACGGCTGAGACGTACGAAGTTAAAGGAGTAGATGTAGACATAAAATTAACTGTGTTTCCAAAGGAAAATATTTTTAATGATCACAGAGATGCATTAGAAAGATTATTAAAATCATAGAGAAGGAATGACTTCTCCGAAAACCACACCAATGCCGCCAGTGCCACAAAACCAAAGCGCTGGCATCCGTGTGGTTAGGTAACGGTTGACTGCGGAACTTTGCATAACAAAGGGCATAATCCTTGGCGGGGTTTGGTGTAAATTTGTAGTTTTAGTTTTAAAATTATGTTCGTTTCGTGCGACAGCGACGCGTTTCGAATTCCCGCCACGGTTCGTGCACGAACGTCATGGGTTATGCTAATTCGGCAATACGTTAAATATCATGGCAAAAAACAAGACAACTGAAACAAATAGTAGCGTCACAGAATTCGTAAACAAAGTTGAAAACGAAGTGAAACGCAATGACAGTTTTAAACTAATTGAAATTTTTAAATCCATAACTGGTTTTGAACCAAAAATGTGGGGACCTACAATAATTGGATTCGGAAATTATCATTATAAGTATGAAAGCGGGCACGAAGGCGAAGCTCCCCTGGCCGGTTTTTCGCCACGCAAAGATTCACTTGTTTTGTATTTTGCCTCTGAATATGAAAACCGTGAGGTTTTACTTTCACAACTTGGAAAACATAAAAGTTCAAAAGCATGTGTTTACGTGAAAAAATTAAGTGATATCGACATAAAAATATTGCAAACAATGATTGTGAATTCAATGAATTACGCCAGGAAGTTATATCCTTCAAAAAGTCAGCACAACCCATAGCAGCGCACTTAAGAAATTGCTGTATTTAGGTATTTAAAATTCTTCCTTCACGAAAAAGTTTCTACCTACTGATTCGTTCCGTTTGCTTTTGCTTTGTTGTATTCGATCAGGCACTCGTGAAGCGCGTTGCCCCG
>Ga0111538_10002910_pt1 | contig 24002 bp, 15 predicted proteins | sample SoiMethybrSBSTD1_FD_79669 | JGI IMG/M metagenome (GOLD analysis project Ga0111538, IMG submission 79669) | Bulk soil microbial communities from a Populus tree surrounding site in Tennessee, USA - Soil MetaG P. TD hybrid SBSTD1 (version 2)... | ecosystem: Environmental > Terrestrial > Soil >...
CGAACCGTGTGATCGGCGGGGCCGCGCGATGGTGGGGCGGGGGAGGGGATGGCGTTCATGAGGAAACAATACCTCGCTTAGGTCCGCTTGACAACTAGTGACCAGTGTGGATAATAGTCACAAGTGAAATGAAGTCTCCGGAGGACCGCCATGCCCGCCCACACCCGCTTCTTCGCCCTCCTGTTGAGTGTCAGTCTCCTGACGGGTTGCGCCGTCGGTCCGCGCTACAAACCACCGGAGATTCCGCTGTCGGCACACTTCCTCGGCCAGAAGGAGCTCGAGCGGCGGGAGGTCCAGAGCAAGGCGGACCTCCAGCGCTGGTGGGCCAGCTTCGATGATCCGGCGCTGACGCGCTTCGTCTCTCTGGCCCTCGAACAGAACCTGGAGCTCGCCCAAGCAGCGGCACGTGACGCGCAATCGCGCGCCGCATTGCGCGTGGCCGGTGCGGCGCTGCTTCCGTCGGGCCAGGTGAGCGCGCACGGTGCGACGGTCTATCAGTCGGTGGAGACGCCGCTCGGACAGGTGCTCGCCGCGACGCCAGATTTCGACCGCGCGGGCAGTTCCTACGAGATGAACCTCGGCGCGAGCTGGGAAGTCGACATGTTCGGCGGTCTGCGACGCGGGCGGGAAGCGGCACGCGCGGAGTACGCGGCGTCTGAAGCCGGCGCGGTCGCGACACGGCTTGCCATCGCCGCACACACCGCGGATGTGTACGTCACCATCCGGGGCTTACAGGCGCGTCTCGCGATTACCCGGCAGCAAGCCGAGAGCCGCCGGCAGTTGTTCGCCCTGGTCAAGCTGCTGTTCGGAAAGGGCATCGCGGCCGAACTCCAGGTGAACCAGGCCGAGGGTGCGCTCGCACAAGTCGAGGCGCAGATCCCGGTCCTCGAAGCCGGACTCGAGACGGCGATGAACGCGCTGGACGTGCTGCTCGGCGTACAGCCGGGAACGTATCGTTCAGAACTCAGCCCCGCGACGCGAGTCCCGGTCGCGCCTGGCATCGTCGAGACCGGCACGCCAGCCGAGATGATCCGGCGTCGGCCGGATCTCATCGTGGCCGAGCGGCGCCTTGCCGCGGCCAATGCGCGCATCGGCGTGGCGATGGCGGAGTACTACCCGAAGTTCTCGCTCGGCGCGCTGCTCGGCAGTGCCACGACGATTTCGAGCGGCAATCTGTTCACCAGCGGTGCGAACCAAGCCCTGGGCCTCCTCGGCCTGCGCTGGCGCCTCTTCGACTTCGGCCGCGTCGACGCGCAGATCGCCGTCGCGCGTGGACAGGAGGCCGAAGCGCTGGCGGCATACCGCCTGGCCGTGTTGCGAGCAACCGAGGATGTCGAGAACGCCTTCTCCGCTCTTGTCAAACGCGAAGCTCAGGTCGGCATCCTGACGCAGGGTGAATCATCGCTGGCGCGTGCGCGCGAGAACGCGGATGCGGCCTACAGAGGGGGCGTCGTCAGCCTGATCGAGGTGCTGGATGCCGACAGCAACCTGCTGCAGGTGCGCGACGCGAAGGCGCAGGCACAAACCGAAGCGGCGCGCGCCGCGATTGCCTCCTTCCGCGCCTTGGGAGGCGGATGGGTGCCATGAAGTGGTTCGCTCACGTACACATCGACAATCTGCGCCGCACGACGTTTCGAACTTGACGCTCGCGGTCCCGATCTGATCCGCGCTTCCGCGGCCTGTATGGCGCCGCGCAGGCGGCTGCCGCCGCGGCGACGAGAAGCGAAGGCCACAACCTACGACAAGCAGTTGCTCGACCTGGCGAGTGAAGGCGACGCGGATCGACCTGAGCTTCAGCAGGCGAGGAAATTCGCTCGGTAAGGCTGGAAGGCGGGTCGGGCTGGTCCGATAGGGCTGGTGGGGCTCTACGATCCTTCGTGTTTGGTGATGAGGTCGTCGAACTTGCAGAGGCGAACGATCGTGGCGTCGGGCCGAAACGCAGGCGGCAACAGCATCTGAGCCTCGACGTGGCTCTCGACGTCGATGGTCAGCCAGGCCTTGTGCACGCCATCCAGGCACCCGAAATCCGCGTTTGTGAGCCAATGGGTGCCGGTTTCGAGCAGCACCTTCATTGCGCGCGCACAGGGCTGTGCCCCTGGTTCGTGCGGCACTTCAATCAGGAACTTCGGCATGTGCGGAGTGTGCGCCGGGTCCCGAAGCCCCGTCAAGCGGAGTTCCCTAGGCTCAGCGCCTCGAGGATAGGCCGGAACCGAACGTCATCGCGAACCTTGCGCGAGCGATGGAACGACCAAGCTCCGCGCCGTCGTCCAGTTGTACTGGACGATGCCGCTGAGGAGAGCCGTGGGGTGTAGGTCGCGCGGGTGCGAAGGACCGTGGCAGTGAACGACGCCGCGGCAGATCCAGGACATTGACGGACCCGACACGTTCCGACGGCGTTCAAGGAGATTCCCCTCAATCATCAGGCAACGGTTCAGGAGACCGTTGTACATACGGTGGTCGTTTTTGACCCAGCCGCACGTGCGCCAGCCACCGGTCGCTGCGCGCGCCGAGGCTTAGACTAGTGCAACGAAACGATTGGTACGGGGACACCCGCGCCTTCGAAGCTTCGGCCTTAGTCCGGAAGACGTTGCAGTGCGGCCGGAGCGATTCGACTTCTTGGCCAACAAGGCGAGCCACTGGACGAGTACCCAAGCGTACCGAGTAACAACGCGGTAAGTGAGCGAATCGATTGTGATAGAACTGTGATAGATGGGGCTCAGAACCTCCAAGAACATGGAGGTTTACGGACGCACATCACGTGATAGTTCTGAGAGCTTAAACCGCTGATCGCGTGTGTGTTGGCGCGCTTCGAGGAGCGATATCGCTGGCGCGCTTCGCTTTCCAAGCGTGCTCCTTCAACCATTCGGACATCTCTCCGCTTTGGAATCAAGTACTTACGGACGCCAGATCGAGCCAACAACGATTTGTGCCCGGGATTGTGCCCCAACCCTGTCGGCGTCTCCACACATTTTACCCGGCCCCGGGCGATTACCGTAACGCTGCCACGAATTAGAACGGGCCTGAAGTCGACCATTTTCAGGCCGTTGTTTTATTGGGAACCATCCGGAGGAATCCATGACGCGGCCGACACGCTTCACGCGCCTCGATCGTGAGAACTACGAGACGCTGTTCGCCTACGCTGCCTCCTCGGTGAGTCGCAGAGTACGTCCTGAATCAGCTCATCGACACCATGCTGGCGAAGGACAAGGAATTCCTCGCAGTCGCGCACGTCGCGTGACAACCGCCGAGGCCCCGGTCGACCGTTCCGCACACGAGTCGGCGAACGCGCCGTCGTTGGCGCGTCGATCGAGCACGCAGAGGCAGGAGCGATGATCCGCGCTTGTCGACATGCGCGGCCTGGCGACGCCGCTGCTGTGGGCGTCTGGCGGGATCGCCGCGGCGCGGGGGTGGAGCTCGAACAACTAGCGGAGAAGCGGCGTCCGGGTAGACCGGGGGAACTTCCCCGGTCCGCGCCGGCCAACCGCTTATTTCAATTCCTTTAGGTAGATGTTCTTCCAATACAGCTTGTGGCCGTGGAACTGCAGCTCGATGTTGCCCTTTGCCGGCAGCGGCTTCGAGTAGTCCCAGTAGTTCTCCATCTTCACGTTGTCGACGACCAGCTGACCGTTCAGCCACACGGTGGTCATGTCGTGCTGGCGCTGCACGATGTGGAACGTGTTCCAGTGATCGGCGGGATTGTCCGCGACGACGAGCGGGTTCCTGGCGCCGGCCTTGTTGTTGAACAGGCCGCCCGAACCGAGAGGATTGAACCAGATCTGAATCTGCGGAGCGTTCTTCAGATAGACGCCGCTATCGGCTCCCTGCTCGACGCACCAGTCGACGTAGAGGTCGACGTCGCCGTACTCCTTGATCGTCTGGAGGTTCTGGCCGCCCTTTTCCACGGGGGGCTTCTGCTTGTCGGCAACCGCGCCGTCGAACACCAGGATGCCGTCGACGACCGACCAGTGCTTCAGGTAGAGGTCGTTCGACTCCTTCTGCTTGGCGGCCCGTTCGGCCTTCGATAGCTTCAGCAGGTCTGCGGGGTTGAGCCCGGCTCCCGGCTTGAGCGTGCCGACGTCGATGAGCGCCTGCCAGCCGGTCAGGTCCTTGCCGTTGAAAATCGCGGTAAAGCCTTCCTTCGCGAGCGCCGCCGGCACCTTGTTGTCCGTGGGCAACGCCGGCGACATGCAGGTCAGAGGCGGTGGCGGTGGCGTCTGAGGTCCGCGGCCCCGGCCGCGACCCCGACCCTCACCAGGGGCGCCGGGTTCTCCACCAGGAGGTGCCTGGGCCGCAGGCGGCGTCTGCGCGGGCGGCTGGGCCTGGGCGAGCGCCTGCACCATTGGCAGGGCAGGGACGGCAGCAAGAGTGGCAGCCAGGATCAAAACGTGGCGCTTCATTAAGAGGCTCTCCAGTATGGTGCGCTATTGGCGATAGGGATTCAGTTCTCTCCATCCCCAGGGATTCACCCGGCCGGCGGTGTCGGCGCGGATGGACTTGACGAGCTCTGGATCCACCGGCGCGGCCGTGTGACCCCACTCGCGACGCAGATAGGTGAGCACCGACGCGATCTGATCGTCGTCCAGCGCGCCAAGGCCCGGCATCTCGCCGATGTAGCTGCGGCCATTGACGCTGATCGCGCCGCTCAGGCCATACATGATGATGCGCACGCTCGCCTGCGGTGACCCGAGAATCCAGTCGGAGTCGAGGAGCGGCGGCGCCAGGCCGTTCTGCCCCCGTCCGTCAGGCTGATGGCAGGCGGCGCAGACGCTCGTGAAGACCGCCTTGCCCTTGTTGAAGCGGTCGAGATCGGCACCGGCCAGCGGCGGCGGCGCGACCGTCGCGGCGACGCCCGGCTTTCCTGGCCACAACACCAGATCGCTGGTCGATGGAGCAGGAGCCGTCGCCTTCTCGAGCCTGGCCTTCAGAACCGGATCCTTCAGCAACGCGCTCCAGCCACTGGGCTCCGACGGGAACTGAATCGGCCGGCGCGACGCGCCCGGGCCGGTGGACGCGGCCACGATCCCGTCGACGATGGCCGCGCTCAGCGGACCAGCCGGAGCCGGCTGCGCCGCGGCTAGTGCGATCAATTTCTGGATCGCCCCCATGTCTCGAGCGCCCCACACGCCACGCGCGAGACCTGAGACGACGGCGTTGGCCTCCGCGTCGGCGACAGGCCACGACGCCTCGGTGGACAGGCGCTCGATGAGAGACAGCTCCCGTCCGGCGAGGCCGCTGTAGAACGCGTCTCGTAAGAAGCGGGTGCCCGTCTGCGCGCGCACGGCCTGCGCCAGCGCGATGTCCTGGCCTGGATCCTCGCTTTCGCCGAGCGTGAGCACGGCCTGCAGCTGCACCTCCGCCGCCGGATCCTGGACCAACGCGCGGATCCGCCTCAGGAGCTCCGCGCGGCCCGCGGTCTGTTTGAACAGGCGCTCGCTGAGGCGCAGAGCCGAGGCCCGGACCACAGGCTCTTTGTCGCTCAAGCCCGCCATCACGGTTGCGCGATCGAGCGCGCCGATGCCCTCGAGCGTCCACATCGCCTGGACCCGTCCGAGCGCGCGCGGGCTGGACGCCGCCATCTTCCGGATCGCCGGCACCGTCGCGGCGTCGTGCTGCTCGACCAGCCGCTGCTGCGCGGTCTCACGCCACCACGCGTTCGCGTCTCCCAGATGCTCGACCCACTGGGCGTTGGTCATGCGCGCGATCTGCGCAACCCGAGGCGCCGGCTTGTCGATCGGAACGACGCGGTAGATGCGCCCGTATTCGTAGGGGCCTTCGAGCTGGTGCGACTTGATCACCTCACGGAGGTACGCCGAGATCAGGCTGTGGTGCTCGACGATGCCACGATACATGTCGACGACGTAGAGCGCACCGTCCGGACCGGTACTGAAGTTGACGGGACGGAACCGCTCGTCGGTCGAGGCGATGAAGTCAGCCTGCGTGTAAGGATTGCGGCCGATGACGCTGCCGTTCTCCGGGAGCAGGACCTTACGCTGCACGAGGTTTCCGACCGGCTCCGCGACGAAGGCGTTGCCATAAAGCTCCGGCAACAGATCGCCGCGGTAGACCCACGGACCGCACGCCGCCGTGAACTTGAAGAGCCGGCCGTCGCGCAGCTCGCGGGTGGGCTGGCCGCCGCTCGTGACGCCCGGCGTCTCGCGCACGGGCCAGACCGCTTCGTCCGCCGCGATGTTGACGTTGGTGCCCTCGAGGCGCGGATAGTGCGGATTGCGCTGCAGGTAGTCGCCGAAGATGATGTCGCCGTGCAGCGAGTGGGTGTTGTCGTTGTAGTAGAAGCGGCCGTAATCGTCCTGCGTGAATCCCCACTGACCCCGGAAGATCGTCGGGGCCGTCTCGAACTTGCCGTCCTTGTACCGGAACTTCTTCATGTAGGCGGCGCTGTAAATCCAGTTGTCGTAGGCCCACAGCCCGCCGTTCGGGAACAGCTCCGCGTTGGTCGACAACGGCAGCGTCGGATTCGGCTTGGCGCCATAGTCCGCGGCGATCACTTGCTTCGAATCGGCCTTGCCGTCGCCATCGGTGTCGCGCCAGAACGCCAGTTCGGGCGGCGAGCCGACGAGCAACCCGTCGCCGACCAGCATGATCGACCGCGGCAGGATCAGGTTCTCCAGGAACACTGTCGCATCGTCATAGCGACCGTCGGCGTCGCGATCGCGCAGGACCACGACGCGGCCGTTGGGAGCGTCCTCACCGGCGCCCCCGAGCACCGGCGAGTAGCCGTTCATCTCGACCACCCACATGCGGCCGTCAGGACCGAACTGGATGGCGACGGGTGCGTGAATCAGCGGTTCGGACGCGGCGAGCTCGACCTTGTAGCCTGGAGCGACGGTCAGCGACTTCAGTGCGGCCTCGGGCGGGAGCACCGGCGCGGGCGCGGGAGGCATCGGCGCGACCGGCGCCTGCGTCGCCCGGCCGCGTCCCTGGGCCTGACCATCAATTTTGGCGACGACGCTGGCGGTGAAAACACTGGCGACGGCGAGAAGGCACGGCCACGTCTTTCTCATCGACCCCGTTCCTGGCGAACGTCCGCGGCGCGACACGCGCTGCCGGCGGCAGAAAATATTCGCGGATAGTCTACGTCACAGCTCTCGCGAGGCGCTCAGCACGATCTTCCTGCCTGACGCGCGATCCTCGATCGTCAGCTTGCCGTCGGCCAGCACCACATCGTCCACCTTCGTGAATCGATCCGGCGTGCGCGTGTGGAACATCACGCTTGCGCATCGGAAGAGCTGCGGCGCGAAGATCAGGAGGTAGTCGCGCCAGTTCGGCCAGCTGTGGCCGCCTTCGCTTTCGTGGAACACCGGGTTGAAGCCGTGCTTCTTGAACAAGGCGACCGTGTTGGTGGCATTCGTCAACCCCGGATCCTCCTTGCCGATGCCGAACCACAGCACCTTCAATCCTTTCTTGAGTCGCGCGTCGTCGAGCGACGCCTGATGGTGTTTCTCCCAGCTCTCGCCGTACGGCGCCGCCGTTTGCGGAGGCTCGCTCCCGCCTGCGCCGGCACCCGGGAGGCGATACCAGATAGTCGATCTTCGTCGCGCCTGCATCCGACAACGCCGCCATGATGCGATCGGTGTCTCTCCCACCGGGATTGCCGCTGTCGACCAGCACGGTCTGTCCGCCAGGAGCCACGCAGAGCGTCGCCTTGCCGCCCTCCGTGTCGATCACGTAGACGTGGAGTGTCTTCGACGCGGACCCCTGCGCGGCGAGCATCCCCGTGCTCAGGACGACTGAAACCAGTACCGCGGCCGCACCCCTCATGTCCACTCCCGCGCGCTGTCGCTGTCGATGAAGACCGATGGCGGATGACGCGACGTAGAGTGCGGCCACTCGTCCGCCCTTGTCCAATGCCAACCCAACGCGTCGCCGGCCTGGAGGCCGGAGACTGACAGCGACGAACCTGGTCGCGCGCCTCCGTGTGCGATATCGTCGGCGGCGTGCCTATACATCCTCGGAGGCTGGTCTCTGCCTCGTTGCTCGCGGCGGCGGTCGCCTTCGCGGGAACGGCGGTCGAGACGCAGAGCACGGCGCCGGCGGCGGAGACACATACGGGCCACGCCGCGCCGCCGGCCGCGTTCAATGGCCGCATCGCGCTTTACAAGACCGCGATGGGTCCGTTCAAGCGGCCGATCTCCTCGCGCAACAGCGAAGCGCAGGCTTTCTTCAACCAGGGCTTCCAGCTGAGGTACGCCTTCGCCAGGCCCGAGGCGGTGCGATCGTTCCGGGAGGCGGAGACGCGCGACGCCGAGTGCGCCATCTGCTATTGGGGCGAGGCGTGGGCGTGGGGTTCTGACCTGAACTGGACGATGAGCGCCGATGACGCGCCGTTCGCGTACGCCGCGATCCAGAAGGCGATCGCGCTGGCACCTGCCCACGCGACGCCGATCGAGCAGGCCCTCATCCAGGCGATGTCGGTCCGCTACGTCGCGCGCTTCGATCCGGCGCGGCGCGTCGATCAGGACCGTGCCTATGCCGACGCGATGAAGAAGGTCGTCGACGCCTATCCGGACGACCTCGACGCCGCCGCGTTGTACGCGGAGGCGCTCCTCCTGCTCGAGCCCCGCGCGGGCCGGCGCGATCTCGCCAGCCCCAACGTTCAGCGCATCCTCGGCGTGCTGGAGCCCGCGCTGGGGAAGGATCTCCACCACCCCGGGGCGTGCCATCTCTACATCCATCTCACCGAGGCGACGAGCGAACCGGGACGCGCGTCCGCGTGCGCCGAGTTCCTCGGGCGGTCCATCCCCGGAGCGAGCCACATCAACCACATGCCGTCCCATACGTGGACGCAGGTCGGGCGATGGGGCGATGCCGTGCGGGCGAGCCTCGACGCGTGGCACTCGGATCTAAAGTCGCTGGTCGGAGAAGGCGTCGCGATCTATCCCTGGCACGACCTGCATATGCTCGTGTTCGCTGCGTCGATGGACGGTCAGGGCGCCATCGCCGTCCAGGCGGGTCGCGACTACTCGCGGATGACGAAGAATCCGACCTACCTGCTCCTGACGCTGGTGAGGTTCGGACGCTTCGAGGACATCCTCGTCGATCTGAGCACGCGGACCCAGGGACTGATCTCGGGACCGGTCTGGGATTTTGCTCAGGGCTACGCACAGCTCCGGGCAGGGAACCGTGCTGCCGCGCGCACGCACCTGACGGCGCTGATGAGCGCCGAGAACACGTCGACCGCACAGTTCGGCGCCAACAGCGCGAAGGCGCTCTTCGGCGTGCTCGCCGGCATCCTGGACGGAGAGATCGCGCTCGCCGGCGCTGACCGGGCTGCCGCCATCACCGCCTTCGAGAAGGCGGTCGCGATCGAGGACGCGCTCGTGTGGGACGAGCCCGAGCCGCTGCCATTCAGCGCACGCCACTGGCTCGGCCCGGTGCTGATCGAGGCACGCCGCCCGGCCGACGCCGAAACCGTCTACCGCCAGGATCTCGAGAGACACCCGAAGAACGGCTGGTCGCTGCTCGGGCTCTCGCAGGCTCTGGCCGCGCAAGGAAAGCAATCGCGGGAAGTCACCGAAGAGTTCGAACGGGCCTGGGCCCGCTCTGACACCTGGATCCGGTCCTCACGGTTCTGAGGAGAATCGAACGCTCAAATCTGCACGGCTTGGGAGTTGGAAGTTGAGCTGAGAAGAGAGCCTCAGACCTCGTCGACGGAGACCTGCCGGACGTAGTAGCCGCTATCGAGGCGGCGCTGCGGCACGGACGCGTCAGGCACGCCCAGCGCGATGCTGTAGACGCCGGGTGCCGAAGGCTTCCAGCGGTAGCTCCACAACGACCACGTGCGCGTGGACAGCGGGGCAGGGCAGACGTCGAACGGTTGCCACGGCTGCCCCGGGTTGAACTGGATCGCGAGACGGTCCACCACGCGCGCGCCACCCCACACGATGCCGACGATGCGGTACTCGAGGCCGGCGGGGCCCTGGCGCTTCTCCACGCGAATCGCCGTGGCCGCGGTCTGAATCGCCGGCGGCGCGTAGGCGGCCGCCAGGTCGTGCACGGCGGTCTGGTGAGTGCGGCCTGCAAACTCCCGCATCTGGCTCGTCGCCGGCTCCGACGCATCGACCAGCCGGATCTCGTCCACCCACTTGATCCAGGAGCAGCCGTACCACCCCGGAACGACCAGCCGTACCGGCTTGCCGTGATCGAGCGGCAGCGGCTCGCCGTTCACGCGCACGGCGAGGAATGCGCCGAACGAATCGAGCGTCGAGAGCGGGAAGACCCAGCTCGCCCCCGGAATCGAGGTGGCCGACGGCTGATCGGGGTCGACGCCGCTGACCAGGACGGCCGTGGCCTGGGATGACGGCCCCAGCGTGCCGACGACGTCGATTAGTGGTACGCCGTCCCACTCGGCGACGCTCATGAGGCCGAAGTTGGCCGGGTTGTTGTTGCCCGAGCACTCGAGCAGATGCGCACCGAGCGGCCGGGCGCGCCGGATGACGTCGTCGAGCGGCACGGTGGATGGCTTGGCGACAAGGCCCGACGTCCTGATGGTCCATCGCCCCTGGTGTGCCGCGACGGCCGGCGGGCACTCGGTGCGCACGTAGATCTGATCGGTCGGCGTGATCAGGCGATCGGGCTCGAGGTTCGACAGGTCGGTGTTGCGCCGGGCGTCCAGCCCCGGAGCGCCAATCTTGACGCCGTAGGGCTGCACCACGCCACCGGGGCGCGAGAGCGGCAGCGTACCGGCGAGGCGCTCGAGCGGGTGATCCGCGCCGCAGCCCTGAGCGGATTGCTGGGCGACCAGCCGCGCAAGCACCGGACCGGGATCGACGAGCGAGGCCCCCGCCGTGGCCGCCATCGTGCGAATCGCATCCCGGCGCGAGATCCCTGGCGCGCGGCTCACATCAACCCCGGACGTCCGCCACCTGCACGTGCACCCGGGCCTCTCCCACCCGTTACACGGTGGTGCACCCGATTGTCCCACGGCTCCAGATTGGTGCGTTTTCGTAGCGGCATGGCACGTAGCCGACGTTACTGTGGCGTCCTACGGACGCTCGCGCCGGGTATTTCCGAGGAGACGGCCCGACGAACGGTTGATGCCAAGCGTACCTGATATAGGATGGGCGCGCTCCCGGTCCAACCGGTCCCGTTCCGGCCATACGTGCATCTCGTCGAAGTCCACCGGGAGGCACAGAGGTGAGGAGGAGGGTGGAGTGACACAGCGTGCACAGTGCATCAGAGTCAGTGCAGCAGCGTTCGTCATCTTCGTCATGACCGGGCTGCCAGCGATGGCTCAGGTCACCACCGGCTCGATTGCCGGAACCGTCAAGGATGCGCAGGGTGGCGTCGTGCCCGGCGTGACCGTGACCCTGAAGAGCGAGACCAAAGGTACCACCCTGACCCCGGTGGTCACCGATGCCTCGGGAAACTTCTCGTTTCCCGTAACGCCCGTCGATACCTACACCGTCGAATTCTCGATGGAGTCCTTCAAAACTGTTCAACAGTCGAACGTCGCGGTGAGCCCTGGGTCAAGGATCTCACTCGGAGTGATCACCCTCGAAGTCGGCGGCACGGCGGAGACCGTTGTGGTCACGGCCGAGAACCCGCTGATCCAGGCGGCGAGCGGCGAGCGGTCGTTCACCATCCCGACCGAATCGGTCCAGAACCTGCCGTTCGCCAACCGCGGCTTCACCACTCTGGCGGCGCTCGCGCCGGGCGTCACCGGCACCACGGCGCAGGGCACGCAGAACTGCATGTCCTCCAACATCGTCATGGACGGCGTCTCGACGATGGATACCGGGAGCAGCGGCTCGGCCATCTTCAACATCAACACGGAGTCGATCTCCGAAGTGAAGGTGCTGGAGTCGGGCTACCAGGCGGAATACGGACTGCGCAGCGGCCTGCAGGTCATGGCGGTCACCAAGAGCGGCACCAACCAGTTCCGCGGCTCGGTCTACAACGTCCGCCGGAACTCGGAGTGGAACGCGAACAGCAAGGCGAACAACTCGAACGGCGTGCCGAAGACCGTGTCGAAGGCGCAGGACATTGGCTTCTCGATCGGCGGTCCCATCGGCAAGCCCGGCGGCAACAACAAGCTGTTCTTCTTCTTCGCCGAGGAGTTCAACCCGGCGACTGCCGGCGGCAACCAGCAGACCTTCCGCCTGCCGACCGCGCTCGAACGTCAGGGTGATTTCTCGCAGTCGAGAGACAACCTCGGAAATCTGTACCCCTTCATCAAGGACCCGCTGCTGAGCGGCGCGTGCACCGCGGCGGATCAGACCGGCTGCTTCAGCGACGGCGGCGTCCTCGGCAGGATTCCCCAGGATCGGCTGTATTCGCTGGGCCTGAACATCCTCAAGATGTATCCGATGCCGAACAACCAGAGCACGACGATCGGCACCAACCATCAGTTCATCCAGCCGACCTACGACACGCTGCTGTATCAGCCGGCGCTGCGCTTCGACTACCAGATGACGCCCGGCCTGCGGGTCAGCTTCAAGTACGCGGGCAACAACAACGCGAAGCGCGCCTCGCTCGGCTCGCTGCCCGGCTGGAACGACACGATCGTGCCGATCCCGGAGAAGGGCACGGAAGTCGTCACGGTCAACTACAACATCAGCTCGACGACGTTCCTCGAGGGCACCTACGGGCGCGCGGGCAACCAGCTGGCGGGCTGCGGCGGGTTGTCGATCAACGACGTCTCGGATTCCCGCGTCACCGGCCTTGCGAACCTGCCGCTGATCTTCCCGGACGCCAACGTCATCAACCCCGACTACTACGCCTTTGAGATCCTGAACTACCAGAACCCGCCGTACTGGGACGGGACGCGGATCTTCAAGGTGCCGGCGTTCCAGTGGGGGAACCGCGTCACCGCAGCTACGCCGAACGTCGGTCCCCCGAACGTCATCTACCCCGGCTTTCTCAACATCAACACGACGCAGGACGTCGCGTTCAACATCACGCACGTTCGCGGCCGTCACACCCTGAAGGCCGGCTACTACAACAACCACAGCCTGAAGCGTGAGAACAACGTCCTCGGCGGCACGAACTTCGGGACGATTAACTTCTCGCAGGACACCGTCGGCGTGAACCCGTTCGACACCTCGTTCGGCTTCGCCAACGCGGCGATCGGCAGCTTCAGCTCGTTCGTTCAGGCGTCGAAGTACGTCGAAGGGACGTTCAACTACGACAACCGCGAGGCGTACGTTCAGGACAGCTGGAAGGTGAAGTCCAACTGGTCGATGGACTACGGCCTCCGCTTCGTGCACGCGACGCCGCAGCAGGACAAGCTCCTGCAGAGCGGCAACTTCCTGCCCGACGAGTGGGTGGCGTCGCAGGCGCCGGCCCTCTACGTGCCGGCCTGCGCCAACGGCGCTGCCACGTGCACGGGCTCGAACCGCGCGGCGAGGAACCCGCTCACCGGCCAGATCCTGGGACCGAACACCTCGCTCGCCGTCGGCACGCTCGTGCCGAACTCCGGCCAGGAGCGCAACGGCCTGTTCCAGTCGGGCAAGGAAATTGCCGAGTCGACGTATAAGTTCCCGAAGCTGGTCGTCGGCCCCCGGTTCGGGACCGCTTGGGATGTGTCGGGCACGCAGACGTTCGTGGTCCGTGGTTCGCTCGGGCTCTACTTCGACCGGCCGCGCGGCGGCAACGCCCAGGCGCTGGTCGGCAACACCTTCGTCTCCACCCTGCAGACGCTGCGCTACTCGCAGCTCCAGAGCCTGGGGGGCCTCCGCACCCAGTCACCGGCGCAGCTCACCGCCTATGAGTATGAGAGCAAGCTGCCGACCGCCACCGTGTGGAGCATCGGGACGCAGATGATGGTTCCATGGTCGACGTCGGTGGACGTGGCGTACGTGGGTCATCACAACTACAACGCCGAGCTCACCCAGCAGATCAACGCCGTCGACATCGGTTCGGCGTTCGACCCCACCAAGCAGGATCCGACGAGCGCGCCAAGCGCGACGCCGGGTGCCGCGTCCCTGGCCGCGCTGTTTCCAGACCTGGTGCGTGGCTACAAGGGCTACACCGGGATCGCCTTGCGCACCTACGACGGCTGGCGCGCGTATGACGCCATCCAGTTCTCGATCAACCGTCGCCTGCGGAACGGCATCGCGTTCGGGTTCAACGACGCGATCACTCTGCGGGACGTCGCCAGGGTCGCGCCGCGCTACGATCACGACGCCGCCGGCAACCTGGTGGTGCGCTCGGATCAGGGCGCGCTGCAGGACCTCCTCGAGGATCAGCGCCAGCCGCGCCACCTGATGAAGGCGACCGCGCTCTGGCAGCTGCCCGGGTTCAAGAGCACGGACGGCATGAAGCGGGTGCTGGGCTACATCCTCAACGACTGGCAGGTGTCGGGCGTCTGGACGGGCGCGACGGGCACGCCGTACGACGCCACGTTCAGCTACCAGAACGGCGGCAGCAACGTGAACCTGACCGGCTCGCCGGACCACGCCGCGCGCATCCGCCTCGTCGGCGACACTGGCGGCGGCTGCAGCGACAACCAGTACGCGCAGTTCACCGCCTCGGCCTTCCAGGGTCCGCTGGTCGGCAGCACCGGCCTCGAGTCGTCGAACAACTACCTGACCGGCTGCTTCGCCAGCGCGCTGGATCTGTCGCTTCAGCGTGACATTCGGCTTGGTGGCGGCCGCAGCCTCCAGCTGCGCATCGACGCGTTCAACGCGCCGAATCAGTCGCTCGTGACCGGGCGCGTCACCTCGATGACGCTCGCCAGCCCGAGCGATCCGGCGACCATCGTCAACAACCAGTTCAACGCCGACGGAAGCCTGAACCAGGCGCGCGTCCGGCCCCAGAACGCAGGATTCGGCGCCGTCAATGCCTGGCAGGCCGCGCGTACGGTGCAGGCGTATATCCGATTCAAGTTTTAGCAAGAAGTCCGCGAGAACCTGTCAATTTCCACCCCGCCGGCGTGAGGTCCTTCAGGGCAGATCGGGCGCGGCCTGCTGCTCTGGGGACGTCACGCCGGGGAGCAGTTCCATAATCCTCACGTTGCGGAAGTGAATCTCGGCGCCCTCCGACTGGAGACCCAGGTAGCCCTTCTTCTGCGAGGTCCGGGCGATGCCGTTGACGAACTTGCCGTTGACCGCGAGCTTGATCACGCCGTCGACGGCGACAACGGTATAGGTATTCCACTCGCCGTGGCCTTTGGCGCGGTTCTCGAGCGCCATGCTGCGCACACCGCGTGGGTTGTCAGGCGTGAATGTCGCGCCGTTGACGGGAATGAACTCGCCGTGGACGTAAGCGATTGGTGGCGCCGGCTGGCCCTCGCGTGTATTGAGCCGCACCCACTCGAGATCGAGAATCTGGATCTCGACGCCTTTCGGAAGGCCGCGCGAATTGAGCTCCGCGTTGGTCCACACGTAGAGCCCGGAATTTCCTCCAGGCTCGAGGTGCCTCCAGTCCACCTGGATCACGAAGTTCTCGTAATGCCGGTCCGAGCGGAGGATCGTATTGGGATGCCCGGAGCAGACCACCAGGCCGTCGCGGACCGACCATGTCTTTTCGGCGCCCGGCGCGACCACCCAGCCGCTCAGGTCCTTGCCGTTGAACATCGGCCGGAATGCCGGCGTGTCGGCCTGGGGAGCTGCACGTTGCGCCGAGGCCGGGCCGCCGCCGGCGACGATGGCCGCGGTGACGCCGGCCGACATGTGGAGGAAGTCGCGGCGTGACGCCTTCCCTGGCCGGGAGTCGAGCTCACGTTGGTTCTGATTCCGCATCAGGCTCTCCGCTGCACGAGGTGCCGAGTAAACATTGGCCGGGGGCACGCTCCTGGCCTGGTCTGACGACGGGCCGAATTGGCAGACGGATGATATCCCGCAGCAGGGGTGCGGAAAGGGAAAGTATGACGAGGAGATCCACCGCACGGCCACACGCGTTTGCTCTCGCCCTCGCGCTCTCCGCGACGGGCCTGGTGGTCCTGGCGCAAACGCCGGCACCGACCGCGCAGCCTCCGGCAGGACAGGGCGGTCAACCACCTGCGCCGGAGGCGCCGGGACAGGGCGGCACCCAGGGCGGGCGAGGCCGCGGTCGCGGTCAGGACCTGACCGGGATCGACTTCACCAAGCAGCCGCCTATCCAGGCGAAGACCCCCGAAGAGCAGTTGAAGCAGTTCATCCTGCCACCCGGCTATCGTCTCGAGCTGGTGATGTCCGATCCCCTCATCCAGGAGCCGACGGCCATCGCCTTCGACGGCAACGGCCGCATGTTCGTCGTGGAGGATCGCAGCTACATGCTCGATATCGACATGACAGGCCAGCTCGATCCGATCAGCCGGATCTCGCTGCATGTCGACACCAACAACGACGGCGTTTACGACAAGCACACCGTCTTCGTCGACAACCTCGTGTTCCCGCGGTTCGTGACGCCATTCGGTCCGAACACGATCCTCACCAAGGAATCGAATGCGCAGGAGGTGTGGAAGTACACCGACACGGACGGCGACGGCGTCGCCGACAAGAAGGAGTTGTTCGACACGGGGTACGGGCGCCTCGCGAACATCGAAGGGCAGGAGGCGTTTCTGACCTGGGGCCTCGACAACTGGATGTACAGCACCTACAACGCGTTCCGCGCGCGCTGGACACCGCACGGCGTGGTGAAGGAGCCGACCGGCACCAACCGCGGCGAGTGGGGCGTCACGCAGGACAACGACGGCAAGATGTGGTTCGAGAGCGGCGCGCCCGGCGTGCCGGTCAGCTTCCAGTTTCCGATCGTCTACGGCAACTTCACCGTCCCCGACGAGCTCGAGCCGGACTTCCGGATCCCCTGGGGTGCACCGGTACGCGTTGCCGACATGCAGGGCGGCTTGAACGCCACGCGCATGCCCGATGGCTCGCTGAAAAGCGTCACCGGCAGCGCCGGCAACGACATCTATCGGGGCCACCGCCTGCCGAAGGATCTCGTCGGCGATTATCTGTATGGCGAGCCGGTCGGCCGCATCGTCCGCCGTATCCGTGCGGAGAAGAAGGAAGGCCTCACCTACCTGCGCAACGTCTATCCGAACAACGAATTCATCAAGTCGCTCGACCCGTTGTTCCGTCCCGTCGATGTCACGACTGCCCCCGACGGCACCGTCTACATCACGGACATGTATCACGGCATCATCCAGGTCGGGAACTTCGCCGGACCCGGCACCTACCTGCGTGCGCGCATCCAGCAGTACGACCTCGACAAGATCATTCACAAGGGCCGCATCTGGCGGCTCGTGTACGACGGCGTGAAGCCGGACAGGTCCGACGCGCTGCGGCGCGACCGCGTCGCGCCTCGCATGCACAACGAGACGCCGGCGCAGCTCGTCAGGCACTTCACGCACCGGAACGGCTGGTGGCGAGACACCGCGCAGCAGCTGCTCGTGCTCAAGCAGGACAAGTCGGTGGTGCCGCAGCTCGTCACCATGACCACGGGCTCGCCGAACCTCCTCGCGCGCTTCCACGCGATGTGGACCCTCGAGGGCCTGGGCGCCCTCAAGCCGGCGCTGGTCCGTCGGCTGATGGAGGATGCCGAGCCGCGGATGCGCATCCAGGCGATCCGCGCGAGCGAGACGCTCTACAAGGCAGGCGATCGCTCGTTCGCGGCCGACTACGCCGCGCTCACCAGGGACGCCGACGTGGACGTTGTCATCCAGGCGATGCTCACGATCAATCGCTGGAAGGTCGGCGATGCCGCCGCGACGACGAAGACCGTCATGGAGAACAACCAGGCGGAGGGCGTGCAGCTGGTCGGCACGACGATGCTGACGGCGGCGGCGAATGCGAACAACAATCGCGGCCGCGGCAACTTGAGCCCGGAAGAGCGGAACCAGCTGGATCGCGGCGGTCAGATCTACAACGAGCTGTGCTCCGCCTGCCACGGCCCCGACGCGCTCGGCACGCCGACCGCCGAACCGGGCGTGACGCAGGCTCCGGCGCTTGCCGGTTCGTCGCGCGTCAACGCCCATCGCGACTACATCACCAAGGTCGTCCTGAACGGGCTGGTCGGTCCGCTCGACGGCAAGACCTTCACGAACATGATGATCGCGATGAACAACAACGACGACGAGTGGGTGGCAGCCGTCACGTCCTACGTCCGTCACAGTTTTGGCAACAGCGGCGGATTCGTCACGCCGGCGGATGTCGCGCGGGTGCGGGCCGCGAGCGCCGCGCGCAAGACACCGTGGACATGGCCGGAGCTCGCCGCGACCATCCCGCTGCCTCTGGCCCCGGACGGTTGGAAGGCGACATCCAGCGAGAATGCCGACGCCGCCGTCGGCGCGCTTCGTCTGACCGGATGGAACGCCGGGCAGCCGCAGCAGACCGGCCAGTGGTTCCAGGTCGAGCTGCCGAAGGCGGAGGTGGTGACCGAGATCCAGTTCCACTCACCGGCGCCAGGCGGGCGCGGCGGTGGCGGGAATGCCGTCGCCGTGAGCGCAGGTGGCGCGCCGGTCGTGGCACCGGGAGGCTTCCCGCGCGGCTACGAGGTGGAGGTCTCGCAGGATGGCGCCTCGTGGACGGCCGCGGCACAAGGTGCCGGGAACGGTCCGACGACGATCAGCACGTTCACACCGGTCTCAGCGAAGTTCGTCCGCATCACGCTGACGGCGAACGTGGACGACGCACCGGCGTGGTCGGTGCAGAATCTCAGGATCTTCTCGGTGACCCCGTCGACCGGGCGAACGCAGGCCCCGGGCAAGCACTGATCACCTAGTCGGTGCGCCCCCGCCCGTCGATTGGCCACACGTGTTCGACGGTCCCGTTGCGGACCGCAAAGAACACGTTGTGAAGGTTGACCGTCGTGTCGCAGTGTCCGGGCATGATCCGGACCTGATCGCCCACCTTGAGCTCGCGACTGGGGTTGTCCAGCCTGAGCGCGCCGTACTCGTCGCCGGCGACCCCGTAGGTCGCCCCCGTCAGATCGATTGGCTCCGGAACGGATTCGTCCGTGGACAGCGCCTTGCCGCCGGCGTCCACGATCGCGCGTGCACTCACCGCACGGCTGATCACGGTCGTCAAGACCGACAGCGCGCTGCCGAACTCGTAGGTCTGCGGATTGTCGCGCCCGCCGATCTTGACGTAGTGCGCGTCCATGAAGATGTACGAGCCGGGCTGGATTTCCGTCACGCCCGGATAGTCCGCATCGATGTTGTAGGTGCCCGTGCCGCCGACGCTGACCATCCGTACGGCGAAGCCGGCCTTCTCGAGTGCCGTGCGGCCGGCCACGACACGCTCGTTCGATGCGACCTCCCGCGCTTTGCGCTTGTCGAATCCGACGGTGTGCTGATTGTTGCCGCCGTAGCCCTGAAGCCCGACGAATTCGAGACCTTTCTGCTTGCCGATCACCTGGGCCAGCGCGACGATATCCTCCGGCGATCCGAGCCCGGTGCGATTCTGTCCGACGTTCACGTCGATGGCCACCTTCAGGCGCCGCTTCGCGGCCAGCGCCGCGGTCGAGAGATCGACGACGTTCTGTTCGTTGTCGACGACAGCCTTGACGTCGGGCGTCATTGCGAGGAGGGTCATCAGGCGCGCGATCTTCAGCGGGCCCACGACCGGCGCGGTGATGAGCACGTCCTTGAGGCCGCCGCGAATGAGCACGTCGGCTTCACCGAGCTTGGCGGCGCACATCCCGGTCGCCCCGGACGCCAGCTGCAGCCTGGCAATCGCCGGCGACTTGTGCGCCTTGCCATGCGGCCGGAAGGTGACCGGTTTTCCCTTCATGTAGGTCGCGAGCGTCTGCAAGTTGCGCTCGAACACGTCGAGATCGATGAGCAGTGCCGGTGTCGGCAGCTCGGTGACGTTCTTCTTCAGAAAGCCGCGGTAGTGCGGTGCAACCTGTGAATCCTCCGCGGACTGCAGGGCGGCGCTGGCCGCGGCCGACACTCCGCCGACACAGCTCAGGGCACCCGCAGCCGCTGACTGTGCAAGAAATCCCCGCCGGCTCACGACGTTTGGCTGGCTCCTCATCACTACCTCACGGTCTGATGCGCCTCTCGGCCTGGCTTGGTCGAGAGAAACGTGATCTGATTCAACACCTCGGCCTTTTCGGATGCTTCCCGGAGATGCGTCTCTGGCGATCATCGCGTCCGAATCGAGGTGAAGACGGCGTGCGGGTCCGCGAGACGATACCGCGCGATGAGAATGGCTGTCTACAGTTGGGGCATAATCGCGCTCTCCAAGGAGCGAGTACGAGAGGACCATTTCCCGTGAATAAATTGGCCTGACGGCTGTGCTGATGTGCGAGCGCGAGTGAGCGCAGCGAACGAAGCCACCGGAGCGGAGCGGGGCACGGGGCCCCCGCGAGCGACGGTGTAGGGGAGTCCGAGGGGCGAAGCCCCTCGGATCCAGGACGAAAGGGGAACATCGTGAAGAGAGGGAAACCCATGCGCCGGATCGAAATGAGATCGACTCTGCTCGCTGCTGTCGGCTGCGTGGTGATGCTTCTCTCAGCTGCGCCCGCCGCGCAGCGCGAGACCGTCCGCTTCGTCGGGAAGACGAAATATCTCAACAACGCCAAGGCCGTCGTCGTGCACACGATCGACGATTCGACCAAGCTCGTCGTCGATATCGCCGATGCCATGGACAAGTACGATATCAAGGGCACGTTCTTCATCAGCACCGAGCTGGATCCGCCGGTGGAAGAGCGGTTCTACAACCAGCTGCAGGTCTGGCTGCTCTGGCCGCGCATGAAGAAAGCCGTAGAGAACGGCCATGAGGTCGGCTCCCACGCGGTGACCCACCCGTGCAGCCGGCCGCAGTCCGATCAGTCGAGCGACACCTACAAGGCGTTCTGCGCCGCCAACTACAACGACAACGAGCTCATCACCTCGCGTGACGAGATCCTGAAGCACACGGGACAGCCGTACGTGTGGACGTGGGCGTACCCGTGCGGTCACTGCGCCAATCTCGAGCTCATTCAGAAGCGGATCGCCGCGGCGGGCTACATCGTGGCCAGGAATTATCCCGGTGAGGCGCAGGGGCTCCATGTCAGGCCCGATCTGCAGACCTGGGCATCGAATCCCTACGATGCGCCCTACACGCAGGTCGTGCAGAGGGCAGGCGGGAGAAGGGGCGCGACGGCGCCGCCGATTGTCGTGGCCGACCTCGACGCGAAGTTCGACGAGGTCTACGGCAAGGGCGGCATCTACCACTTCATGTCGCACCCGCAGTCGCTCGACTTCGGCCCAGAGGGGTTCTATGAAAAGCACCTCGCGCACATCGGCCGGCGTCCCGATGTCTGGTACGTGCCGATGGGACCGGTCTATGCCTTCAAGACCATCGTCGATGCCACTGAGGTGAAGGCCGTGGGCGATGGCGGCAGCCGGCCGCGCTTCTCGGTCTCGAGCTCGCTCGACCGCAAGATCTACGGCGGCAGCCTCACGCTGGAGTTCGCGGCGCCGGTCGCAATGTCCGTGTTCGCGAATGGCAAGAAGCTCGAAGGACCGCGCCGGATCCTCACTGATCGCTGGAACGAGGAGTACGTTCGACGCGAAGGCGATCGCGTGTTCGTCACGGTGCGGCCCAACACCACGCTGGAGTTCCGATGACTCGTTCAGCTGCGTTTGTCGTTTGCCTCGGGCTGCTGTGGGCAGCGGGGGCTGGATCCCTGAGCGCCCGTGCGGATGTCGCCGGCGACTGGAACATGGCCTATACCACGCGTGGAGGCGTCAAGATGGCCAGCACGCTGACGCTCAAGATGGAGGGGGAGAAGCTGACCGGTACGATCTCCAGCCCTCGCGGAACCATCGCGCTCGACGAAGTCTCGGTGACCGGCGATGCCATCGCGTTCGCGATCATCCGCGTCGGCTTCGGCGACAAGATCCGAATCGACTACACCGGCACGGTGAAGCACGACACCATGACGCTCACGATGAAAGCCGGTGCGCGGGAGCCGATTCAGATTACCGCGAAACGGGCCGGCCCTGATTCGAGACTGATCACTCCGGCGCAGCGCGAAGCTGAAAAGACTATTGCCCGAGGTCAGCGCGACGTACTGACGCCCGTCCACCGCGTAGCTGATCGGCGAGGCCGCATGGTTGCTGCCGGTCTGATAGTGCCAGAGGCGCTTGCCGGTCTTCGCGTCGAGCGCGATGAGGTTGCCGTCGCGCGACGAGGCGAACAACAGGCCTCCCGCAGTGGCCAGAACGCCGTTCTGGAGCGAGCCCTGAAACAGCGTGAAGTCCCAGACGGTCTTTCCTGGGCAAGGGGCCATTCTGCGCGATGACGTGCTTATGTCCAAATAGCAAATAGGTATCAGGTCCTGTCTGAATAGTTGAGAGGAACCGATCGCCTGCTGCTAGGATCTGGCCCACATCCGACCTCGGCGCCCGCGAATAGAGGAGATGTGTTTTGGGTGGCTTCCGCCTCGGGCGGAAGGTTCGAGGGCGGCACGCTTCCTCCGGCTGAAGGCGGAAGCCACACGCCGGACTCGTTCAGAAGCTTTTCAACCGGAAGTTGCCGTCGGTTATCGAAGCTCAAGACAGGAGACGCGTTCATGAAGCGCTTTGCTGCAGCGCTGGTGATGGTCGTGGCCGCGGTCGTTCTCGCCGCGCAAGCCAGGAATCCCAAGGCGCTCGAGATCTGGGTCGTGGATGTCGAGGGGGGCAAGGCCGCGCTCTACGTCACACCCTCGGGCCAGACGGCGCTCATCGATACCGGCTTCCCGGGGGCGAGGGACCTCGATCGGATCATGGCCGCGATTGCGGACGCCGGCGTGAAGCAGATCGACTACCTGGTCTCGACGCACTATCACGTGGATCACATCGGCAACCTCGTCGAGCTGTCGAAGCGCATTCCGGTCGGGACCTACGTCGATCACGGTCCGACCGCCGAAGGACCGAACGTGCCACAGATTCCGCCCGGGCCCGACGGGCTGACGATGACGAAAGCGAAAGAACAGATCGAGGGCTTCCAGGCCGCGTACGCGGAGCTCTACAGCAAGGCCAAGCACATCGTCGTCAAACCCGGAGACAAGCTGCCGATTACGGGTGTCGAGTGGCGCATCGCGGCGGCCGGCGGCAAGATGCTGAAGACGCCGCCGCTGCCCGGCGGGGGAAAGCCGAACCAGTATTGCGCGAACTTCACCCCGATGGCGGGCACCCAGGGGCTCGTCGATCCGGATGACTTTCACTCGGTGGGCAGCGTGATCATCCTGGGCCAGTTCCGCGCCGCCGATTTCGGCGACATGTGGCGCACGAAGGAGCTCGAGCTGATGTGTCCGACCAATCCGCTCGGCACGATCGATCTGCTGTTTGCCAGCAGCCACGGCGCGATCGCGTCAGGGTCGCTCCCGTTCGTGCACGGTCTGCAGCCGCGCGTAGTGCTGATGCAGAACGGCACGCGCAAGGGAGGGGCGCTTGATCCGATGAAGACCATCCATTCTTCACCCGGCCTCGAGAATCTCTGGCAGATGCACTGGTCGTACAACGTCGGCGTCGAGGAGAACACGCCGGGGCTGTTTATTGCGAACGTAGATGATGGGGCGACAATCGCCGGCGTCTTGACCGCGCCACCGCGTGGCGGCGGCCCTGGCACGCGTGGCGCGGGCGCTCCCCCCGCCGGCACGCCGCCCCCTGCGGGCGCGGCGACCGCGCCGCCGGCAGCGACGCCTCCCGCTGGTGCGGCGCCGCCGGCCGCCGGGGCCACGCCGGCTCCCGGAACGCCCGCAGCAGCGCCGGCCTCTGGCGGCGGTGGAGGCGGCGGCCGTGGCAACCAGACCGGTCACACACCAGCGTACTGGCTCAGAGTGACCGCTCTCCCCGACGGCACTTTTACGATCATGAATCCCCGCAACGGGTTCAGCAAGACGTACAAGAAAGGCACTCGGGCCTAGTACCTCGTCGCAGGGGATCTGACCGTTCAGGTGGCCACATTCGGCGCGGCGGCTCCAGAGGACGGGTAGGCGTGCCCGAGTTTGGTGCGCGCCTGATCATCGACGGCGTGCGCAACGTCGTCGTGTACGCGAACATCGGCCATTCGGTGTTCTCCGACGACGGAGGGCATTTCTACGCCGGCGGCGGCTTCAAGGTCGTGATCGGCCGGTAGCCGGGC
>Ga0111538_10002912_pt1 | contig 23998 bp, 20 predicted proteins | sample SoiMethybrSBSTD1_FD_79669 | JGI IMG/M metagenome (GOLD analysis project Ga0111538, IMG submission 79669) | Bulk soil microbial communities from a Populus tree surrounding site in Tennessee, USA - Soil MetaG P. TD hybrid SBSTD1 (version 2)... | ecosystem: Environmental > Terrestrial > Soil >...
CCGGTAGCCGATCGGCACCATCGGTTTCGGGATCGCCTCGCTGTGCTCGCGCAGGCGCAACCCCCTGCCGCCGCAGAACAGGACCACTTTCATCGCCGGCTCACGCGATCTGCTCGGTCGTCGAAGCACGGGCCACCATCAGCGCATCATCGCATCCGGGCGACGGGCGCAGACGATGACCAAGGCCGAACTCACGACCGCGCAGCCAGGGAGTACGCTCCGACGTCCGATCCAGCCAATTGCCTCGTCTCAAGAGGAGTGGATGAACAAGCGCCCCCTGGCGATCATGGCCATCGCGATCGCAATCGCTTTTGCCGGTTGCGATCGTGGGATGACCGCGCCCGAGCCGTCGCGCGCGCCGACTGGTCACGGTCCGCACCTCGACGGCCCGCGGCCCAGCGGTAACTCGGCAAGCGATGGCACGCCGTCATCGACGTTGTTTCCGCTCGCCCTGTCCGAGGACCGGCGAAACCTCGTCGATACCCAGGGACAACCGTTCCTGATTCAGGCTGACAGCGCATGGTCTCTCGTCGCGGAACTCTCCGACGACGACACGATTCGCTATCTCGACGATCGAGCCAGGCGCGGCTTCGATGCGATCTTGATCAGCGTGCCGGAGCCCGCGTTTACGCACCACTCACCGCCCTGGGCAAATGCAGCGGGCGAGGAGCCTTTCGCGGACGTAAACGACTGGACAACGGAGAACGAGGCCTACTTCGCGCATGTCGATTGGGTGCTCCGCGAGCTCGACAGGCGCGGCATGCTCGCCCTCGTCGCGCCCGCATACCTTGGCTACGACTGCAGCCCCGAAGGTTGGTGTACGCAAATGTTCGCCAACGGCGTTGAGCGACTGCAGGAATACGGGCGCTACATCGGTGCGCGATACCGAGACTTCCCGAACATCATGTGGGTTCAGGGCGGCGATCTGACTCCCTCGACCTCCGGCGAGCCATCGCAGATGGACCTCGTCAACGCTGTCGCGAACGGCATCGCTGAGGGTGATGACGGGCTGCACTACCACGCGGCGCACTGGAGCCGCGGGACGTCAGGCGCCGATCTCCCTGGCCTGACCTGGCTTGACATCGACACGACCTATGCGACGTTCGAAGAACCCGTATATGAGCAGATGCTTGCGGACTACGCCCGCGACGAAGGAGTCATGCCGCTGCTTCTCCTGGAAGCTTCCTACGAGAACGAGCACGACACATCAATGCTTCGTCTCCGCTCGCAGATGTACCAGGCCGTACTGTCGGGCGGCTGCGGCTTTGTCTTCGGGAACTTTCCGATCTGGAGGTTCTGGGACCCGGGCGATCCGGGTTCAACAGTGGAGGATGGCGCGTTCCCCGGCGGGTGGGCGACCGCGCTGGGGAGCCCAGGGAGCGAGTCCTCTCGCATTGCGGGTGAGTTTTTCAGGTCGCTCCCGTGGCAGGACCTCCAACCGGATCTGGATCATGAGATCGTGACCGCGGGCGCGGGTACGATCGGTGACGAGACGTATGCGCTCGCGGCCGGTACCCGGGATCATGCCACCGTCATCATCTACTTCACTGGCCAACGCACCGTCACGATCGACATGGGCGCGTTTCCCGGTCCGACGCGCGCGCGCTTCTTCGATCCGGCGCTGGGCTCATTCACGGACCTGCACGAAAGCCCGTTCCCGAATTCGGGTGTACGCGAGATATCGCCGCCCGAAAAGAACGGCGACGGCTCCCCTGACTGGCTGCTGATTCTCGAAGCAGCATGACGGCTCGGATCGCGGCCAGCACGCCCGCGGAGGAAAAGCACTCCGTGGATGACGGAGCGCCCGACCGGCCCGTCTTCTGGCAAGCACGCGTCCAAGAAATCCTTTGGGCTGTGCTCCTGCTGGTGATCTGCCTCGCGGCAGTGATCTCCCTTCCCTCCCTGCTCGCCGTGTATCGAGCTGTGGCGGTCCAGGGCGAGCAAGGCATCTTGGGTGGCATTGCAATTGCGGTTGTCTACGCGTGCGTGCTCATTGGCGTGCTCGGGACCTTGGCAGTCGTGGCACGGAGGTTCAAGCGCCTTGCGGCCGTCGCGGCAGTGCTCCTCCTCATCCTCGTGCGACTCGCGGCATCGGCGGGGATCGACGCGCCGCTGATCTCCGACTGGGAGCATTACCACCAACTGGCACTTGGAACCCTTCGGGATGCGCCTCTGCTCGCCGACCTCCCAATGGGATTTCCCATCATCCTTGGCCTCGCGTACAGGCTCGGTGGCGTCTCGATCTCAAGCGGCGAGGGAGTCAATGTCCTCGCCTCGATTGGCACCGGCATCCTCCTGGCCGTTTGGGTGTGGCGATGGGCAGGCCCGGTCGCCTCGGCTCTTGCTGTTGGGCTGTTAGCGCTCACCCCCTCACAGGTGCTTCACACCGTGCTCCTTGGATCAGAATCCTGGTTCTGCACCGCTGTTGTGGCCGGGGCGCTGGGCGCGAGCGAAATGTTCAGGCCCGCAAGCGTCCATCAACGCAGCTCAATCCTGTGGGCGGCCTGCACCGGGGCTGCATTCGGCATCGCTTATTGGATGCGCGCGACTGCGCTACCGATCCTGGTCGCGTTCACCCTGCTTCCCGTGATCCTGCTCCCGCTTCGGCGTGCGGCCGGGCATGGCGTCGTCATCGCCATTTCTGGAGGCCTCATCTTGGCGCCCATCGCCGCTGCGAACATGACGCTACTGGAGCGGCCGAGCATTTCCAATTCCCTCTATCTCGGCTGGCAACTTTATGTCGGCACAAATGTCGATAGTGGCGGGACGTAAAGCAACCTTGATGAGCTGCGGCTCGAGGCGGCACTCGACATTCCGTCCGTCAATGTGCCTGCTGAGTTCGCGAATGGGAATGTTCGCCCTGCGGTACTACGGGCTGCAGCCAAGCGTGACGAGGTGGCGATGGAACTGGCGATCGAGCGGCTCAGCTCCATTGAAGTCCCTCAGCTTCCCCGCCTCTTTGCGAACAAGCTTCTTGTCGCCTGGGGGCGAGCGGACAACGCTGCTTCCTGGGCGTTCGACCGCGGAACTGTGGCCCCAGGCGTGTCTTCGGCTGTCGCCCATATCGCCAGCCAAATGGCGTGGACGATATCGCTGTTCCTTTCGGCTGCGTGGTTGATCATCGAGCGCCGACGCCGACCCGTGGCCGGTCTTGTCGTGGCCGCCATCACGCTCCCTGTGTTCGCATCGACCATGATCCTGGAGGCACAGTCGCGCTACCACGAACCCGTCGTGCCCCTCGTCACAGCGTTGGCGGGTGCTTGGATTGCGTCAGTCGTCGGTGGATCCAGTTCCGTTTCGCGACCATTTGTTCGTGACCGAAGCGCACATCGAACTACTGTTGAACAGTCTTGATCGACGGTCAGGCGTGAGGTCGCGCGCCAACAAACTCGGTAACCAAGCAATGTGGCGGCCTCGATCGCGACCGATACGGAATCCATCGATCGGAGCGGTCAACGGCCTACGCCGATGTCGCGCGGGACGCCTCCCGTCACGTCGGCAAGGCGAGGGAGCGCCACGAGGAGGCGCGACCCACGGTCGACCACCGGTGCGAGAGCAACCCGGACCTCGTCGATGAGATCCCACGTGAGGACGAGGATCTCGGCCGGCGGGTCCTCGAGCAAAACCTCGACCGGCCGGATCGGGATGCCGACGCCCGGGACCACCCGCCCGTGCTTTCCGGGGCTGCGATCCACCACATAGGGAAGAAGGTCAGGCCCCACGCCAAGCGCGTTCAGGAACGTGATGGACCGTGCCGGAGCTCCGTACCCGACCACGAGTTGGGCGCTTGCGCGTGCAGTCTCGAGATAGGAGACGACCTCCACGCGAGCTCGCTCGACAGCATCCCGAAGCGGCGCCAAGCCGGAAGGCGCGCCGAGGAGCGCGTCGGCCTCCCGACGCTCGATCTGGCTGACGGCTGGCGACGCGTCGCGGTTCGCACCGACGAACACACGAAGCGCACCACCGTAGACGGGCTGCGGCACAGCATCGATCACGGAGAGGCCGACATCCTGGGCCTCGCGCGCGAGCCAGGAAAGGGTGAGATAGCTGTTGTGCCCATGACGGATGGCATCCCACTGCCCGCCCTCGACCGTTGCAAGGAGGTGATCGAACTCGCAGACGAGAGTTCCCGTCGGTGCCAGAAGGCTCGCGATGCGGACGAACGCTGACCGCGGGTCCCGGACGTGTGCAAGCAGGTAGAAGTCCACGATGAGGTCGAATAGGCCGAGATGCTCTGTGTCCGGTGGCGGCGATTCATCGAACCCGCCGCGGATCGCAGGGACGCCTGCGTCAGCGAACCGGCGGATGCGTTCGCCAACGGGATCCAGAACCGTGACCGGGACGGCCTTTTCGCCAAGGATTGTTCCCAGATGGCCGCCGTGGCTGGCCAAGGACAGCGTTCGTGACGTGGGAGATGCAACGCCGCGGCGGATGAGATCGTCGACGAAGCGACGGGCATGAGCACCAACGGTGGCGGACGACAGTGGCGTCGGACCCGCGGGGTCGTCGGCTTCGGGCGGGCTGGAGTCCGCGAGCTGAGTGAGCCCGCAGGAGTGACAGACCCCGAGGCGTAACCGCATCCCCAACGCGAGCGCCTCGTCCGGAAGAGGAAAGGATCCTCCGGGCGGCTGTTGCCCGAGATCGATTACGACGACAACGTCGCCGCCGCACGCCCGACACCGGGTGGTGGCGGGCAGGCTCTTGGCGTCGGCTGCCTCAACGATGCTTGACGCCCCAGTCGTACGGGATTGCATCGGTGAATGGATCGCGCCGCTCCGTCCTAACTGGGTCGTGCGGGTGGGTAGCGCAATTCGCGATCAGCGAGACATCATCCATGCCTTTCATGCCGTTCCACACCATGGGCGGGATGACGACGAGCGAGTAGTCATCGGGCCCGAGGAAGAGCTCCATGAGCACGCCTCGCGTCGGAGACCCCTCGCGATCGTCGTACATGACGAGCTTCACCCGGCCCCAGGGACAGGCGTAGTTGAGGGTCATGTCGACGTGCCGATGCCACCCCTTGATGACGGCGCGATAGATCGACGTGAAGTAGATTTCCCCGAACTCGACGAAATGAGGATCGTCTCGCCGGAGCATGTGCATGATCGTCCCGCGCTCGTCGGGGATCCGACGTAAGGGCACCACACGAACGCCGTCGATCGGGGTCGGGGCGGATGGTTCAGTCACGGTCCCTCCGCGGCGCGGTCATACGTACGGCCGGAATACCGGTTTCACAGGGCGGCCGACCAGGTAGCGCTCGACACCATCCTCGAGGGCTCGCACGTAAACCAGGAGCGCCTCCCCGACCGCGTTCACGGTCTGGTCGATCGCCGCGTCGTCGTGCGCAGTCCCGACAACGAACGAAGGAGCGAGCACGCCCCGCCGGATGATCTCCTGGAGGAACAGCGTACGGAACGGCTGAGACCGTGTTCCAGTTTCGTCCAGCGTGGCATAAACCAGGTTCGATGGGTGACCGAGGAGAACGAAGCGATCCCCTACGCCAGCCGCGGTGGCAGCAGCTCGCACGCCGTCGGCAAGGCGCGCGCCGCGCTCCGCGAGGCGCCGGCAGACCTCTTCGGTAGCGTAGATGCGCATGACCTCGCGGCTCGCCGCGAGAGCGTGCGTCTCGGCGCCATGGGTCGTTGACAGGAGGAACACTCGTTCGGCCGTAGTGCGCAGGCCGCCACGCTCCATGATCTCGCGCCGCCCTGCCAGGGCCGCGACTGCAAACCCGTTTCCTAAGGCCTTGCCGAAGGTCGAAAGGTCCGGCCAGACGCCATACAGGTGCTGAGCGCCCTTCTCGTGCCAACGAAACCCGGTGATCATCTCGTCGAAGACGAGCAGCGCGCCATGTGCCGTGCACCGTTCGCGGAGGCCGGTCAGGAATCCCGGGTCGGGTTCGACCGACGTAGCCGGCTCGAGAATGACCGCAGCGACGCGCCCGGGATTGCGTTCGAACAACCGATCGATACTCGGCAGGTCGTTGAAGCGAAACCCCACCGTCAAGTCTCGAATCGAGGCTGGGATCCCTGCCGACATCGGCGTATGCCCGATGAACCAGTCATCCGTCGAGAAGAACGGCTGGTCCTCGCAGACCGCGATCAAGTCGCGGCCCGTGAACGCCCGGGCGAGGCGCATGGCCGCGGTCGTCACATCGGACCCGTTCTTGGCGAACTTGACCATGTCGGCGGAGTCGATCAAATCGACGAAGTCCTCCGCGGCCTCCGCCTCGAGAACGGTGGGCCGGACGAAGTTCGTCCCGCGCTGCATCGCGTCAATGGCCGCGCGTAGCACGCGGGGCTCCGCGTGGCCCAGGGTCACCGAGCGCAGTCCGCCGGCATACTCGACGTATTCATTGCCGTCCACGTCCCGCACGCGGCAGCCGACGCCCTCGACGAGGATCGGTGCCATTCCCTCCGGGTACTGGTCCTCGCCCTTCGCGTAGGTATGGGCCCCACCGGGCACGAGCTCGTTCAGCCGCTCGGCCAGCGCGATGGACCGGTCGCGAGTTTGAACGTCCGTCATCGTTATGTCCTGAAGAGCTCGCCGAGTTCGCGGTAGAGCCGCGTTCGACTGGTGACCATCGTGCGCGCGAGCTGGGCAAGGATCGCAAGCTTCCTCGACGTCGAGATTGGAGCGCGCATCACGACCTTGGCGCGGTCTCCGCAAAGGCGCCAGTACGCGGCTCGACTGCCCGGTCGCGCGCCGCCGTAGTAGCTGCGGAGCCAACCCGCATTACCGGTATTGCCCTTGGTGGACCCTCGGTGAATCCGTCTGACGTACAGGGTGTCGGGGATCTCGATGAATTTTCCCAGGAGTGACAGTTCGGCCATCATCGTGTAGTCGCCGCCCGAGTATCGCGGGACAAGATGTGTTCGCCGCAACGCATCGGTGCGGATCACGCCGAGGGCTGCGTTCACGTAATGGACGGCGCCGATCGCTTCGCTCAGTCTGACCGAAGGGTCATCGGACGTCAGATGCCACCCTGGGTCGACGAGATCGATGGGAGCGCCGTTCTCGTCAACGAATTCCGTCCTGGCGTAGGCGAGGACCACGGTTGGGTCCGCCTCCAGAACCGAGACGCAGCGCTCGAGAAATCCGGGTCGCAACAGGTCGTCCGCGGTCGCCCACTTGAACAACGGTCCGTGGGCCAGTGGCACCAGCCGGTTGAAATTCGCGGCGATCCCGACGTTCGCGCTATTCCGGAGGTACGTGACCCGCGCGTCGCGGTGGGCGAGGGACCGGCCGATAGCCTCTGTATCGTCGGTACTGGCGTTGTCGGAGATGATGAGTTCGAAGTCGCGGTATGACTGCGCGAGGATGGACTCAACCGATGCCTCGAGGTATCTCGCCCCGTTGAACACCGGCAATCCGATACTGAGTGTCGGCGCCATTCAGCGTTCCTCTGACGGCCTGGATGTCGACCATCCGTTGCTCGGAAGGTCAGGCGGGTCGACTCCGACGGACATGTGCCCATGCTAATTCACGATACCCGCATGTTCGGCGCGATCCCGGCCAAATGACAGTGCAGCGGGTTCGTCAATCCAGCCGATAGACGGCGAGCACCCGTTCGGCGTTGACGTCGACGTCATGCTCGGCGAGCACGAACTCGCGCAGCCGATCGGCAGCCGCCTGTGCCGCTGCACGGTTCTCCGAAAACTCGTCGAGCGCCCGTCCGATGGCGACGCTGGAGGTGTCAGCAAGGAGGGTCCCGCGACCATCGTCCAGCAACCCCGGGATGCCTCCCACCGAACTCGCGATCACCGGAAGGCCAAGGGAGCCAGCCTCAACGAGGACGGTCGGCAACCCCTCCCTGCGTGATGGGAGCACGAGGACATCGGCTGCGGACATGAACCTGGCGATCTCCGCGTGTGGTCGAGCACCGCGATACGTCAGGCAGTCGGTGTCGCCGTCGCGGATCCCGTAACCCACCTCGGGACCATCTCCCACGAAGACTCCGAGGAACCGCTCACCCCGGGCCAGGATCGCATCGGCGAGTTCGTGAACGCCTTTGGCCCGGATCAGGTTCCCGACGAAGAGAACGATGATTCGGTTGGTGGTCAAGTCGAGGGCCGCCCTCGCTTCGGGGCGAGACATCGCGAGTGCAGCCAGGGAGCGGTGGTCGCTACCCAGCGGTAGGAGCACGGCGTCGACGCCCGTGATGGACTTGGCGAGGGTCGCGAGGGGGGCGCTCACCGTGATGACCGCGCGGGCGGCTCGGGCGGCCGACCGAAGATCGGCCACCCGCTCGGGGTGCAGGTCGGGCCAGACGTTCAGGTCGCTGCCGTGGAAGGTCATGACGAACGGGAGGCCGGCGCGACGTGCGAGATGCCATGCCGCCAATCCGGACACTGCGGAATGGGCATGGATGATCCGTGCCGTGCGCCAGGATCGCCGCTCCCGCCATATCGCGGCGGCAATCGAGCGGTCTGGCGCAGCCCAACTGGGTTCGCCCGGCATGTTGACGTAGCGCGGCCGGATCGCCGTGACCCCATGCTCCCTGGCAATCGCGGGCGCCTTCGCGTAGAGCTGCCACCGCTTGCGAAGTCGGGTGAACGGCCATGGCGCCCAAGGCGTGGGGATCGCGACGACCAGATCGAGCCCGCGTCGAGTGAGTGCCTCGGCCTGCGTCTGGAAGAACACGCCACCCGCGGGTTGGTCGCGCCACGGGTAGGCGTGGACGATCCACAACGCGTCCGTCACAGGCTGGGTATCGACGTGCCGGAGATGCTCGTTCGACTGTTGTCCTCCGAATGAGGGCGGCCGGTCTCGCCTTCCGGGCCAGCCTCCCTGGCAGCCGTTTCGCGCGCCTGTCGCGCAAGATAGAGGAGGCCCGCAGCGAGCCCAACGACGAGCCAGACCTGTTTTCGGTGCGTCAGCATGTCCAGGAACAAGGCCAGCGTGAGCATTGAAACAAGCGCGGCCTGGATGGCCGGGGCGTCGGGCCCCCAGCCGCGTCGGATGACGAGCGGGCCGAAAGCCAGCGCGACCAATAGCAAGCCAATCGGGCCCAGTTCGATCAGCGTGCCAATGACGGCGTTGTGCGGAGCTCGCCCGGCGTAGACCAGTCTGTCAACGTTGGCAGCCCGGACCATGTCCGGCGTGTAGGCGACTGGGAAGTTGGCGAAACCCACCCCCAGCACGGGCGCAGTCGCGTAGATGCTTCCCGCCACGGACCAGATATCAGTGCGGCCGGCTCCACCGGTTGAGACGGCCGTTCCGGTGCGCTCCGCAAGCAGGTCCGGAACACCCGGCAGCTGATAGAGCACCGCGCCCAGAGCGACCGCCATCACGATCGCCGCGATGCGACGTCGCGGCCGTAGCTGTGGCAGCAGCACAAAAACCACCACGACCACAACGGCGACCCATGCCCCGCGCGTCCCCGAGACCAGGATGCCTGCGGCCGTGAGCGCGGTGATCGCCGCGCCTGCAATCCGCCGCTGCCCGTTCGTGATTTCGTATAAGCCGAAGACAAACGCGGGGAGGAGGACCGCGGCAAATGTGGCTGGATTCTGATCGTCGATGGCCGCCGCCCTTGAGTCCCCGACGCCATTCGCAAGGTACGTCTGGATGCCTACCACGGCGGTCGCGGCCGCGGAGACGCTGTACACCCACATGACGGGTCGGACGATCGTTGGTCGGTGTACAACGAAATCGGCCACCAAGGCCGCGATCAGGACGAGCTGGATCAGGGTCGTCAGCTGTGCCCAAGCAACAGTTGGATCAATAGCCCAGCCGATACTGAGAATCGCCCACGCAAGGTAGGCCCAGATCGCGACTGGTATTACCGTGAACTTCACGCGACCAACCTGGGATCCGACGTACGCGACAGCGAACACGATGCCGGCGAACCGGCTGAGCGTCCCGAAGCCGCCGATGATCGCAATCTCCTCGATCGGGATCAGTGCTACGAAGATGAGCAGGAGCGCGAGCGGGAGTCGGATACCAACAAGCGTTACCAGGCCGAGCAGCACCACGCCGAGAGCGATCGGCAGCATGCCTTGGCTCGTTGTCACCGCGGCCAGACCGGACACGCTGATTACGCCGGTCGCAACGATCAGCCACGCCGCCGCAGGGCCCACGCCCAAGGCGGCGCCAATCCGCCCGACGGCGATGCTCACGCGATCCGACGCGCCGCGCGATCGCCGCGAGCGCCCTCAGTTGCCCGCCGTAGGCATTCGGCCAATCTCCCGGCAAGCGCAACCCGATCGTATTTCCCGTCAGGGTCGGCCGGGCCCGCGGGCGGCGACAACGCCATCAGGCGTTCCATCGCGCGCTCGATACTGGTCACATCCGGGTCGGCAAGGACTCCCCAGCGCAACTCCTTCAAGATATCCCGGGCATCACCCGGCGGGAGGACGGCCAGCACCTCCTTGCTCAGTCCGATGTAGTCAAAGAGCTTCCCCGGAACGAACTGGCCCATCCCGGGTCCCGAGCCGAGCATGACAAGGGCTGCGTCGGCATCGGCCACCGCCTGAAGGGCAACCCGTCTGGGTACGAACCCGTGGAAGCGCACGGTTTCAATGAGCCGACCACGGGCTTCAAACGGCGCCCAGATCGCCTTGCACGAGTCGGACACGCTTCCGTAGAAGTCGACTTCGAGTCGCTTGGTCGAATTCGGCACACGCGTCAGGAGCGACTCCAATGCCTGGAGAAGCATCAGAAGCTCATCGGGCCGATCCAGCGTGCCGGTCCAAACGATCCGATACCGTCCACGCTCCACCCTCGCTGAAGGCACGATGGCCTCGCTCTGGTCGTGACCATTGGTGATCGTCGCCATCGTCGCAGCGTCGGGATATCGCCGTCGATACAGCCTCGTCGTCGATGGGCTCACGAAGACAATCTGATCAGCGGACCGAATGATCCATCGTTCCAGCTTCGCCTGCATCCGGCGATGGAGCCACGGCCCACGTCCTGCGATCGCGTGCGTGACTGGATTGCCCCGCCACGGATCGCGGAACTCGGCCACCCACGGAACGCCGGTCAGGCGTTTGATGATCCCGGCCACCAGGTGGGAGGTGATTGGAGCGGACGTCGAATAGACGACGTCAAATGGGGACCCACGGTACGCGCGAATGGCGGCGACCACGGCGAATGGCAGCCAACCCACCTGGCTGTCAGGGAACGCGAGCAACCGGTGGAGTCGCCACAGCAGCGCCGGTGCGTGGGTCCGCAGGGACTGGCCGCTCGTAAGTGGCTCGACATCGGACATGATCCACGCCGGGCCCGCATTCGCCGGAGCCACCGAACCCGCGCCAGGGCGTCGCGACAGGCGCGAAATTCGGAGAAGCCCGGACGCGGCGCCTCGTACGTTGCGCGGCTCCACGCTCCGGGCGCGAAGGATCGGCGTGCCTGGCGGGACGAGCGCGAGAGCGTCGACGTCAGTCGCCCCGCCGACGTCCTGCGGCGCGAGCACGACCGGCGTCCATCCGAACCGGGGCAAATAGCGAACGTTGTAAACGTTGCGCGGCATCGCTACTCCCCCCAGAGGCGGGAAATGGAACAAGACCATTAGGACCTTGGGCGCTCGGCCATCCTGCGTCGACCTGTCGGTGCCATCTGTCTCCCGGCGCAGCGAATCCCGTCGCGGTCGTGCGGAATGGTGCTCCCCGGTCTTCATGGTTGACCCAGCCTCAAGCGCCCAGGAGCCGTCGCGGCGGGTTGTTCGTCCACGGCGATCCGGAGCATACGCGACGTTTGGCTCCTCAACCGCAGAAGGACGGAGTGCAATTTGCCGTTGATACACTCCCCAAACGCCGATGGACCTCACGATCCTCCTCGTCACGCGCGACCGTCCGGTTCTCCTCGAGCACTCCATTCGCTCGATCCTGGCAAGCGCCGCCGCGGCAGAACCCGACGTTGTAACTCGGATTCTCGTGGTCGACGATTCGGACGAGGCGTCGGCCCGATCCGTCGCAGCCACGCTCGACGTTGACTACGAACGCAACCCGGTCCGCGTCGCCAGGAATGGCTTGTCCGCGGCACGAGCCTGGGCGATTCCTCGGGTGCAGACGGACCTCGTGGCGATGTTTGACGATGATGATTTGATGCTGGTGGATCACATCGGCCGCCTGGCTCGCCACATCCGAGAAGGGGCGGACATCTGCGCCACCGGATATTGGTACGCCGACCCCGATCCACTGGACTACACGATGCTGGTTCCCAGGCCGACGCCGGCACGCCCTCGGCCACCTCGACTGGGTGACCTGCTCGCCGGATTCCAACCTGTCAATGACGGCGCGATGATGCGCACCGGCGTCGCCCAGTCAGTCGTGTGGGATCCGCGACGCGAGATCCTCATGATGTATGACGTCTGGCTGCAGCTGCTCTTTGCGGGTCACCGCTTCGTCGTGAACCAATCGCCGACGTTCCTCTATCGGCAGCATGGCGCGAGCATGAGCCACAACCTCGGCGCGCGCGAGGCAGCACTTCGAGCACAACTTCTTGCCGAGTCACGCGCCCTCGCGATTGAGCGATTCGGACGCGTACCGGCCGCATCGATCCGCGTGCGCCTGACGCTGGTTCGTCGACAGCTTGGTGAGGCACTACGCCCGGCGTAGCATCGCCTCAGACTCGGACATTGCCGGTCAACTCACGAGACCTGCTCCATGTGCGACGAACGAGACTGACGACTGTCGTGACGACCAACCGGACATCGCTGGCCCGGGGGATCCAGAACCCCGTCACGGGTGTCCCCGTGAAGTGAGCGGCGATGAGCGACAACGAGAGCGACGATAGCGTGTACGAAACGAGTGACGCAGCCGCGGCGCCGACGATCCCGAACCGAGGAATGAGAACGAGATTCGCCACGATGTTGACAGCCAGAGCCATCAGGCTGACCAGAGAGGGTAGGCCGGGTCGGCCGATGCCCCTGAGGTAACTGCCCACGATCGTGGCCCCAGTCAGGGCAACCACGCCGGGCAACAGCACGAGCAGTGGGGCCAACGAAGGGGTGAAGTCGGGCAGGAGGACCCAGATCACGACTGCGGCGGCCGGCACAAGCATCGTCGCGGCCACGGCGGACACGAGTAGCGTAACCCGTGTCACGACGGCAACTTGGCGATCGGAGTCCTCGCGCGACGAGCCTGCGACGTGCGGGAAGAACAGGCTGGATACCGCTGTCGGGAAGAAGAAGATCATCTCGGCAAGACCGACTGCCATGGAGTAATACCCGAGATCCGCCGAAGCGTCCGCGATCAGGAATGCGATCAGGAAGGCATCTGCCCGGTACTCGAAGAATCCGGACAGACTGCCTGGATAGAACCGGAGACCGTAGCGCAGGAGGTCGCGGTAGCTCGCCGACTCCGGATCGGCCACTGCCCTCGTTACGCTGGCCGCACCAAGCGCGAAGCCGACAGCCTGGATCGCGGCCGCGATCAGAAAGACGGCGATCGCCCCGTCCACCGACGGGCCGAGTCCGACGAGGATGACGACAAGGAGTACGGTCGAGGCAATGGGGTAGGCAATCTTGATGCTGGCATACCAGCGGACCGCTTTGCGCCCCATGACGATTCCCGTTGTGAACGTCGCATAGAGCGACAAAGGGAATGCAAGAAGCGCGAGTGCGAGCTGGCCGGGCGTGATGTCGTGCAAGATCGACTCACGGAATAGCGGGAGCAGGACAACCATCGCGACGACGGCAACGATCGTCAGGGCGGCCGTCAGAACCAGTGCTTTGATTCCGATCCGCTTTGTCTGGCCGCGCGCCGAATAGAAGTTGAAGGCCTGGGGCAGGCCGAATTGGAGCAGGACCATGGCTGTGGTGGGCACAAGGACGAGAATGTAGTAATCGCCCTTGCCAGCAGGCCCCAGGAGTCGTGCGAGCAGGATCCCGTTAATGATCCCGATGCCCGCACCAAAGACATAGGTCCCGAACAGGACCGCGACTCCCCCGGAAAAGGCATCTCCGCGTCGAGTATCTGGCATCACATCCCAGGCCAATGACACGTCGGGGATGAGCCCCACCGCCGGTGATCCGTCACCTGATCATACCGGCACAACCGGGGCAAACCGGCGCGTGACGTGGAATGTCCGCTCGGCAGGTGAGATCACACGCCCAGGCTTTCGACGCGTGGACGCTTCGCTGATGGTCTTCTGCCCCGCTGGCAGACTCCCCGACCGTCGCGCCCTGATAGCTGGCGCTCACCACGGCTTGCCTGTGAGCCTGCCGTACTCCTCGAGCAGGCCTTGGACCTGAGTCTCCCAGTTATAGCGCTCATGAGCGGCATTGAGGCAACGCTCGCGCCATGCCAGCCACTCTGCTTCGGGCAGCTCGACGATCCGCCGGATTGCGGATGCGATCGCCATGGTGTCGATTGGGTTCACGAGGATGCCCGAGCCGGTTTCGATGACGATCGCGCGCATCCCTGGCAGATCGGAGACGACGGCCGGTACTCCCGCGGCCATCGCCTCGAACAACTTGTTCGGGGTCGTCAGCCGATGGTTGAGCGTGTCACCCTGGATCGGCATCGCGGCGACGTCCGCAGACGCGATCCAAGCATGCAGCTGATCGGGAGGGACAGCGCTCATCACGCAAATCCGACTGCCCGCCGACGGATCCGCAGCCACCGCCTTGAGCGTCGTTTCGAGGATGCCGTAGCCCATGAGCACGAGCGTCGCACCGGGTACGAGCGGAATGGCCTCGATGAGCTGCTCGATGCCGCGATACGGGGACAGCCCGCCGTGGTAGAGGACGACCTTCCGGGCCGGGTCCAGCCCGAAAAGGTCGTGGAACAGCCGCTCGCGTGGCGTGGGCGGCGTGTAGCGGAACGAGCAGTTCATGACGACGCGCGGCCGGGGTACCGGCCAGCGCCGCGCCATCACGTCGGCGTATGCCTCGTTGACGGTGATGACCCGCGCCGACCGCACCGCCCAGCCACGCTCCAGCCGACCGATGAGCCAGCGGGCCGCGCGGCCCATCCGGGCGACGTTGGCCGCGCTGAGGTAAATGTCGCGGGCGTCGTAGACCACCGGGACGCGCTCGCGCTTCCCGAGATCGAGTGCCACGGGGATGCCCATCAAGGCCATCCCGTGGTAGAGGTCGGCGGACGGCGCTCGCTCCAGCGCGTTGCGTCGGTGGGAGCGAAGGGTCAGCAGGAGCCCCATCCGTCGCTCCAACTCGGCCCAGACGGGGCCAATTCGAGGCACGCGTTCGGCGATTGGTGCCACACGCCGGGCGGCCCTCGCCACGGGGCGGACGATGGGCTTGAATGGCATCCCGTCCTGCGCCGTTGCACGGATGCGCATCAGGCGGAAGCCGAGCGGGTTGTGCTCCTCGAGGGGCAATCCGTCCCTCCAGCGGGCGAGCATCGTCACAATGTGGCCGCGTTCGATCAGCGTCCGCGCGATGCGCCACGAGCGGGAATCGAACTCCCCGGTCGAGGGCAGGACGAGGACGAGGTGCTGCGGGACGATCCCACCGGTCTCACTGGCTTGCCGCCTTCTGGACTCTGCTGTCGTCGGTAGGGTCCGCAGATCGACACCACCTGGTCGCCCGCCAATCCCGGAGGCGCGCTGCCCCTGTTCGCTCCCCGCCGCTGCATGCTTCGGACTCGTCTGCGTCGGCGTCGGATCCTTCACCCGTTGCGTCAAATCGCGGCGGGGAGCGAGTAGCGCACGCCCTCGGCGACGCGCCTGAGATCATCGCGGGCGTTCGCAAGGCGATTCGCGCGCCACTGCCGTGGGTGAACAAGCAACGAGACGACTGGCTCGCCAGCTCGGATCATCGCGGACGGATCTGTGGGCTCCCAGAACCGCGGATGGGGAGCATCGATATGGCGACTCGGGAGATGCCTGAGCAAGGCTTCGTCGTAGGTCTCGAGCTCGACGTCGACCCGCCGGCGGAACTCGGGATCGGCGAGGATCACCCAGTTTGGAACACCGACGTGGCGGTTAACGAAGTCGCCGTGGGATGCGACGACTCGCATCGGCAAACCTGTCGCAACCCTGAGCTTCTGGAGGTTCTCAGCGAACAGCTCTCTCGCTTCCGGCAGGGCTCGGAGCGCATCCGACCGATTGCGAAGACGCCGCCGCTTCGCGACAGACGCGAGTTCCTCGTAGTGGTAGCTCGCCTCGCCTCCGCCAGCAGATATGTCAACCATGAGCGCCGGCGCGAGCGTGGACAGCCGGAAGAAATAGGAACTCTCGATCGCGAGCCCCCGATCGATGTCCCACATTGCTGCCGCCGTCCCCGGATCGGTGTCGATATCGTGCCGGAGCACCAGGTAGCGCTGCGATGGAGCGAGTCCGCCGGCAACGACCTGACGCCAGATACCACCGACCGAACAGATCCGATACCCCGCTTCGAGAGCCCGTTCGAGGAGTTGCCGGTACTCGACAAGTCGCGACTGCATCGCAAAGTCGCTGTACACGCGGTTCCGCACCCGGCGCATTGACACGAGCCAATCCATGACTGTCAACATCCCGCTGTCGTCGTGAGGTCCCCCCGCGTGGCCTGACCGTGACCTCGGGCCTGGTCGTCGCTTGCCGCGGCTAGGATACGGGCTGAACCCCGTAATCATCTGGAAATGCGGGATGCGCGATCCTCGGATCGGGAGAGGCGTCGATTGAGCGGTCTCAGCCGGTCCCGCGGTCGACGCTTGCTGCTGGTTACCCAGTACTACCACCCTGAGGTGGGGGCCGCGCAGACGCGGCTCAGGGAGACCACGGCGGGCCTTCAGCGGCGGGGTTTCGAGGTTACCGTCGTCGCGCCGATTCCAAGCTACCCGTTGGGCATCGTGCCGAGGCCCTACGCGTGGTGGCGCCCGGCGCGTGAGCGGATCGACGGGGTCAGAGTCGCGCGCATGCCGACCATCGCCCTGCGCGGTGCCGGAATGTCGCGTCGCATCGTCGGTCACGCGACCTTTGCCCTGACGTCGCTTGCGAGCCTCGCCATCTCGCGAGAATTCAACGTGGCGCTGGTCGAGTCCCCGCCGCTTTTCCTCGGGCTGACAGCGCGGGCGCTCCGAGCGTCCGGCATACCGTACGTTTTCCACGTGGCGGACCCCTGGCCGGACTTCGCGATCGCCATGGGATACCTGAGATCTCCGCTCGAGCGCCGGCTTGCCTTCGGGCTCGAGGACTTCGCATACCGGGGTGCTGCGGCGATCACGACGGTCAGTCCGGGGCTGGTCGATCTGCTATCGCGAAAGCCGTCGGCCAAGGGGCGAGTGGAACTCGTCCCGAATGGTGTCGAGGTTGCCCGATTCGATGTCGGCTTGGAACCGTCGAGCGCACGCCGACAGCTCGGTTGGGACGAGGCGTTCACCGTTGTCTACGCTGGGACGGTGGGGCTCGCGCAGGGTATCGGCACCCTGCTCGAGGCGGCAAGCCTCGTGGACGAGCAGGTGAGGATTCGGATCGTTGGCGAGGGCGTCGAGAAACCCGGACTCGAGGCGCGGGCGCGGTCGATGAATCTCCGGAACGTCACCTTTCACTCGTCCGTCCCAAGGAACGATGTCCCCGGCATTCTCGCGGCAGCCGATGCGGGGCTTGTGGTTCTCCGGAGGGGGCCTCTGTACGAGGACTCGCACCCGACCAAGCTCCTCGAGACCATGGCTGCAAGCCGGCCGGTGGTCGTCGCTGCCGACGGCCTCGCACCGAGGATCGTCGAGGAATCGGGCGGCGGGTACGTCGCTTCAGCGGAGGATCCGGTGGGTCTCGCTCGCGCCATCGAGGCCTGCCAGCAGGATCTGAACCGTTCGGCTCGCGGCGCTGCAGCACGCGCCTACGTCGAGCACCACTACGAGCGCGGCGTGCTCCTCGACCGACTGGCGGAGCTCCTGGCCCGAGCGGCACGCGGCACCTGAACGTCCGCTACAGGTGCTGGCGGGTCGACCGACGCAGCGCCCCGATCAGCGACCAAGTCAACAACGGTGGCAGCCGGAGTCTCTGCCACGTGACCGTAATATCCCCCGTAACCAAACCGCGTGACAGCAGGCACCCGGTTGAGTACCGCCCCAAGTGTTTTCGCGCCAGACCTGGCCAACGCCTCGCGACCCATTCGCACGAGGCGCCGTCGGCCCTTGGCTGCGTCGATGACGAAGAGCGTCCCATCCAGGTACGACCCCATCACGGCGGCGTCGGTCACCGCCAGGAGCGGTGGGCTGTCAAAGATGACAAGGTCAGCCGCCTGCTCGAGTCGCTGAACCACAGTCCTCATTCTTTTTGAGCCCAGAAGCTCGGCCGGGTTGGGCGGGAGTGGGCCCGTTGTTACCACTCGAAGATTGTCCTGTTCGGTGGCGATGGCGACGGCCTCGACGCTGATTGATTGGTGGCGCAGCAGGTCGGTGAGGCCGCGCGTATTCGGCACGTCGAAGATCGAATCAATGCCTGGCTTCCTGAGATCCGCATCTACCAAGATCACCGTTCGCCCGGACTGGGCAAAGACGATCGCGAGATTCGCCGCCGTGACGGTCTTACCCTCACCTGGAGTCGAACTCGTCACGAGGAGTGTTCGCACCGGGGTATCGAGAGAAGCGAATTCGATATTCGTGCGCAGGGTCCGGTAGGCCTCCGCAAAGCTCGAGCGAGGGAAGAGGAGACCAGCGAGCTGGTAGAACTCCTTTCGCCCTCGGCCGCTCGTCATCCGCGCGATCGTGCCCAGGGTACTCACGCCCGCCACGTCCTGGACCGCATCCGGGTCCCTGATGCGATCATCCAACTGTTCCGCAACGAACGCTACGCCGACGATCACGAGCAACCCCAGAGCCGCGGCGAGCAGCGTGTTGAAGAGAACCCGCGGTGACACCGGCGTCGTCGGTGGTACGGCGGGATCCAGCACCGTGAGCAGGTTCGTCGCGCTACCCGATGAGAACGACAGCAATGTTGTGTACGTCGAGCGGAGGCTGGCGAGCCTGTCCTCGAGGGCCTGCAGGTCCGCCTCCTGCTCGGCGCTAGGGTTCGTGACCGCGATAAGGGCATCGGCGCGTGCCTGCGTCCGCTCGATCAGCGCCTGTGTGGCGACCAGGTCCTCATCGATCGATCCCTGGAACGCCGCCTCGCGGCCCTGAATGCTCGGCGAAGCGGCGATCAACTGGGCGGCAACGGCATTCGCAATCGCTGCGGCCCGCGCCGGGTCAGTATCCTGGGCTGAGATGTACAGGAAGGTGCTGTCCCGGGGCGCGTCCACCCGCACGCGGCTCGCGACGGCGCCGGGCGAGAGAGGCGGGCTGAGCCTGCTTCCGGCGGCCTCGAGAATCGAGCTCGTTTCCGCGACGACGGCATATGTTGCGGACAGGTTCTGCGCGACGAGGAGCTGGCTGTAATCCGGGTTTGCGGCAGAGAGCGCTTGGCCAACGATCAGCCTGGTTCGCGCCTCGTAGACGGGCTGCTCGAAACTGCTCACGACGAAACCGGCGACACCTGCGAGCACGGCGCACAGCACCGCGAGCGGGAGCCAGGCCCGAGCGAGAACAATCAGACGGCGTAGATCCACGAACCCCTCGGTGTGTGGTGACGGCGTGTTCCACGTGTTGTTTGCCGCGTGGCGGAATCATGGCCACCACGATCGGGACCGTCAACTGACCCGTTCCTGAGCTTCCGGCACAAGTGCCCGGTTCGCGCGGCTGGCGTGGCCCGAGACCTGAGCCAGCCTTCAGCGCATCATCGTGCCAACCGTACGCGCGAGGATCTTCAGGTCGAGGACTGTCGTGCGGTGGTCCAGATACTCGGCGTCGAGCCTGAGTTTCGCCGGCAGGATCTCGTGCCGGTATCGCTGATCGGCATCAGGCCCCGCCAACAGCTCTGCCTCGTCGCGGTAGGCAAGTTGCGCCAGCCCGGTGATGCCGGGCTTCGCCGAGAAGACGCGCAGGTGGAGGGGATTTGCCAGATCGACATAGGCGGGATCCTCTGGTCGCGGCCCGACGAGGGACATCTCGCCACGAATGACGTTGAGCAGCTGAGGCAACTCGTCGAGCCTGTAGCGACGCAGCGTGCGCCCTATCCGCGTTACCCGTGGGTCGTTCGCCAAGGTCACCTTCGATCCCGAAGAACCCGCCGTCATCGTTCGAACCTTCAGCACCATGAACGTCCTGCTTTGACCCACTCGCGGGGCACGGTAGAGGAAGGGCCCGTTGTCACCCGAGAGCCGCATGGCAATGGCGATCAGTGCGAGCACCGGTGTCGCCACCAGGAGCCCGACCGAACCTAGACTCAGGTCGAGGACCCGCTTCGAATCCAGCTTCGTCTCCTTGGTTTGCGGTTAGGCAGCCCAAACTCTGCGGCTGCGGTCTCGGCCGGGACGCGGCCGATCGCCAGCCACGCCGTCGACGCCGGACAGGGGGCGTTGATCACATGCAACACGTATCCGGCACGGCAATCGCAACGTCGTCGACCCTTGCCCTGTCAGGGAGTCCGCCTGCGCCCCACGCCCGAAGCGTCGGTCTCGCTCATTTCGCCATTGTTCCTCGTTCGAGGACGGGCCGTGTCGTCCCGACTGCGCACTCGCTTCGTCGGCTTGGCGACGGCGACGTGGTCCGAGGACGTAAGGGGCGTCACAGACCGGCTATGCTCGCTGCGGGACGCGACCGACGGCTGCGCTCCGGAGGGGCAACATGAGAGAGCCAGGATGAGGGCGGTCGTAACCGGCGGCGCGGGATTCATCGGACACCACCTGGTCGACGGCCTCGTATCGAGTGGCCACGACGTGAGTGTCATCGACGACTTTTCGTCCGGACGGTACTCCCGGCTGGCCAAGTTCGGCGATGCAGTCACCTTGACCGAGGCAACCATCCTCGACGCTGACGCCCTGGACGTCGCGGTAGCCGGTGCCGACGTGATCTTCCACGAGGCTGCGATTGCGTCCGTTGCTCGGTCGCTACACGAGCCCAGACTGACGAACGACGTCAATGAGAACGGCACCATCGAGGTGATGCGTGCCGCCTCGAGGAATGGTGTTCGAAGAGTCGTCTTCGCCGGATCGTCCGCGGTGTACGGGATTCCCGAAGATCTCCCGTGCAGGGAGAGCCACCGCCCGGCCCCGCGATCACCCTATGGCGTGAGCAAGCTGGCGGCTGAGCTCTACGTTCATGCGCTGGGCGAATCGTTGGGCATCCAGACCGTCGTGCTCAGGTACTTCAACGTCTACGGGCCCGGACAGGACCCGGCATCCGAGTACGCTGCCGTCATCCCTCGGTTCGTGACTGCTGTCCTCGACGGCGAGCGGCCAACGATCTACGGCACTGGCGACATCTCGCGTGATTTCGTCTATATCGACGACGTCGTCGAAGCGAACATGCTCGCATCACAGGCCGCGGTTCCGGCGAACCTGACATGCAACATTGCCACTGGTTATCCGACCACCCTGGATCAGCTGTTGCGGACGGTTGTGCTCAGCGCCGGGATCGAAGTCGATCCTGTATTCGGGCCTCCGCGCCCCGCCGACATTCCGCACTCATACGCGGACATCGGCGTTGCGGGTCGGGCGTTGGGCTACGCCCCGCGTACGTCGCTGGCTGATGGGATTGCCCGGACCATCGACTGGTATCGACGGGCCTCGATGGGTCCGACGGTCACAGCGAGCGGCCCGATCCCTTGACCGATCCGGCCCAGCCGTTTCTTCCGTTCGCTCGGCCCTCCATCACCGAGCGCGAGAAGCGTGCCGTCCTCGAGGTACTCGACTCCGGATGGCTCACGACCGGCGCGCGAGCGAAGCAGTTCGAAGAACGTTTTGCGGCGGCCGTCGGGACCCGTCACGCCGTCGCGCTGAACTCGGCCACTGCAGCGCTGCACCTCGCACTCGAAGCGCTTGGTGTTGGGCCTGGGGACGAGGTGATTGTGCCCACCTGGACGTTCGCGGCGACTGCCGAGGTCGTCATCTACCGAGGTGCGCGGCCCGTGCTCGTCGACATCGATCGTCGGACGCTCAACATGACACCCGAGATCGTGCTTGCTGCTGTGACACCGCGCACGAAAGCGGTGGTTGCGGTTCACATCGCCGGCCTGGCGGTCCACATCGAACGACTGGTCGCGCTGCTCGAACCTCGGGGCATCGCCGTCGTCGAGGACGCGGCGCACGCATTTCCCTGCCGGATCGGGGGGCCCAGCGGCCGTCACGTGGGCACGTTTGGACGGGCTGGCGCGTTCTCCTTCTATGCCACCAAGACCATCACGACCGGCGAGGGCGGCATGCTCGTCACGGACGACGATGGGATCGCCGATCGGGCCCGTGTCATGTCACTCCATGGCATCAGTCGAGACGCCTGGAACCGTTACGCGGCAAATGGCTCCTGGTACTACGAGATCGAGGATGCCGGCTACAAATACAACATGACCGATATCGCCGCGGCGTTGGGTCTGGTTCAGCTTGAGCGGGCACCCGAACTACTCGCGGCGCGTCGGTCGATCGCGGCGGCGTATACGAGGCAATTCGAGTCCTCCGCTGCCGCAGACCTGCTGGAACTCCCGGAGGACGCTCCAGACGGGTCGCATGCGTGGCACTTATACATCGTCCGTCTGGAGCTTGACCGGCTCGCGCTCGATCGGGCTGCCGTTCTCAGAGCAATCGCCGACCGTGGGATTGGTGCCAGCGTTCACTTCATTCCGCTGCACTTGCACCCGTTTTACCGGCGACATTGGGGCAGTCGGCCTGATGCTCATCCCGTGGACACGTAGGAATATAAGCAAGCGATTTCACTGCCGATCTGGCCCGGCATGACGGGAGGCGATGTCGCCCGGGTTGTCGAGACACTGTCAACGATCCTCGAGCGCGCACGTCTGCGGTAAGCGTGGTCGGTCAGGACCGTTTCGACCTTGCTGATTACCCAGGATTCCTTCCCGGGCTCGCCGTCTCGGCGCTCCTCGCCACGACGCTCTACCGGTACGTAGGGCATCGACTGGGCACAAGGGAACCGATTGCCTGGCTGCTCTTGCTGAGCGTCGGCATCATCCTTTCAGCAACCCTGACCCCTGGCGCCGATGCGTTCCTTCCCACCACTGGAAGTTCAACGTGCGACATCTCGAGAATCGGTCTGGCTCCGATCGCCAGCTACCTGACGTTTGGCACGACGAGCCTGAACGTGATCCTGTTCGTCCCACTCGGGATCTTGATCGCACTGTTGCCACATTCACGAGCGACTGCTTTCGCAATCATCGGTGCCGCCCTCTTGCCAGTCGCGATCGAATCGATCCAGCTGGCGGCGACGCCGCTCGGCCGCGCCTGCCAGGCCGCGGACGTCATCGACAACATGCTCGGCCTTGCCCTCGGGTTCGCCGCCGGATGGACGTGTCTGTGGGTCAGCCGCAGGGCCTCGAAGCAGCCGCGTCGTGGAACGTCGCCGTCGGGCTGAGAGCAAGTCTGGTCGCCTCGAACCTGTCCGCGCCTTTCTCAGTGACGTGCAACATGGCAACCGGGAGCCCGACTGGCCTCAGAACTGCTCAAAGGGGTCTATTGGCTGCTGGGTTCGACGTCGGGCCAAGGTATGGGCCACGAAGAACACCTGGCCGATCGTCGAGTTGCTCGAGCACCATGCGGGACGGGTCGTCGTCTCGAAACCGCTTCGGACCCGGGCGATCGCCGACGCGAAGACGAAGAGCGACATGATCGACGCGGCGACGGTTGCCGAGCTGCTCGCAGCCGACTACCTGCCCACGGGCTGACAGCCGGACCCGAAGCCCTGGCGCATCAAGGCTGAGGTCCACATTCGATATCGAACGTTGCGGCATGAGGCACTTGCATCTCCCTGGGTCGAGACCGCACCGCCCAATGCGTGGGTCATGGCTTTCGACCGCGAAGATTTGCGAGCACCATTCGATCGAGTTGCTTTGGTGGGAAACCAACCACCGCTGGAGACCGCAAGGGCGTCGCTGTTCGATTTCGGCGGCGGAAGCGAGTAAAGAAGCGAAGTATGGCGGTCACCGATTCGAGACAGCTCATCTTCAACACTCGAGATGGGCGACCCTGCAGATCGGCGAGTCGCTGGTGCTCCACCTGGTTGGTGACTCAAGTCGCAGGGAAGACGTCTCGCATGTCGCGGTGTCGTAAAGGTGGACCGGAGGGCCA
>Ga0111538_10002913_pt1 | contig 23993 bp, 17 predicted proteins | sample SoiMethybrSBSTD1_FD_79669 | JGI IMG/M metagenome (GOLD analysis project Ga0111538, IMG submission 79669) | Bulk soil microbial communities from a Populus tree surrounding site in Tennessee, USA - Soil MetaG P. TD hybrid SBSTD1 (version 2)... | ecosystem: Environmental > Terrestrial > Soil >...
GCGCCCATCGAGGCGCTCTCAGCCGACGAGCGCCACCGCCTCGGCGTCCTCTTCCTGCTCGATCCCGAGGCCGACGTGGCGCTGCTCGCCGACGACATCAGCGATCGCGCGCATCGCGACGAGCGCCGACGGCTCGCCGGCCTGCTGTCGCACGGCGTGGATACGCTCGCGCGGGTGCTCGACCACAGTTTGAGTCAGCCGCCGCCCGACGCCGCCGACCGCGAGTTCACCGCCTGGCTGGCGGAGTATCTCGAGCGGCGTATCACCGTCGCGGCCTGGCTCCTCGATCATTGGGATGCCGCGCCCCCGCTTCCGCCCGACAGCGTGGTCGATCGCACGCAACTGGACGCGACAGTCGCGCGATTCGACCGGATCCTGCGGCACGTGCGCGACGACCGCGAGCTGCGCGCGCGGTTGCACTGGAACAACGGCACGCTCGCCGCGCCGGCGCTGGACGAGGCCGTGCTCGACGTGTCAGTCGACTGGCCGCCGGCCTTCGAGTTCACCTGTCCGGTCCGCGGCGGCTTCGGCTGGTTTCTCGGCGAGGTCATCGCCAACGCCGTGCGCCACGGCCAGGCCGGCACCGTGCCTCACCTCGAGGTGACCTGCGACCGCGTCCGGCGCGAGCTGACCTTCCGGGTACAGAATGTCAGTCGCCATCCGGCCGGCCGCTCGCCGCAGGGCGAGACGTACGGCGGTCTGTCGATCCTGCGGGCCCTTGCCCGGCTCTTCGAGTGGCGCGATCTCAGTTTCGAGCAGGCGGGTGACGAGTTTCTGGTGTCCTGGCGTGTGCCGGTGAGCGAGCGCGGCGCGGCAGGACAAGCGGATTGACACAAGTTAGAAGTGAGAGGCCAAAAGTTAGAAGTTAGTGGGCGCCTGTTGCACGTGCCCTGAGACCAGCGAACAGTAACTTCTAACTTCTGGCTTCTCCCTTCCCACTTAACATGAAGGGGCCCCCGTGCTTTATCGCGAATTCCGCCCCTCTCCGAGCCTTGACGATGCCGTCGATCGTCTCTGGTGGCTCGAAGGGCCCGCCGAGCTGATCGGCGCGGAGCCGATTCCGCCTGACGGACGCACGGAGATCATCGTGCACGGCGGCGATCCGTTCGAGCAGCGCGATCCGGACGGTGGCTGGCGCGCGCAGACGCGCGTGCTGTTTGCCGCGCAGGCGACGCGCGCGGTCCAGGTGCGTCCGCGCGGGCTCGCGCGTATCGTCGGGGCGCGGCTGCGGCCGACGGGCGCGCACTCGTTGTTCGGCTGTCCACAGGATGGGCTCGCGAATCAGATCCTGGAGCTCGATCGGCTCGATCGCCGGCTCGCGCGGACGCTCCGCGACGACGTGGCCACGCGCGAGAGCGGAGAAGCGATGGTGGCGGCGCTCGATCGCGCGCTCGTGGGCGCCGTTCGGGCGGCCGGTTCGGCGTCGCCGGCCGCCGATGCCGTCACGATCGCGCTCGGCCGGCGCGGGCTGGTCAAGGTCGGCGACCTCGCGGCGGAACTGGATCTGAGCGCGCGGCAAATCGAGCGAGTCTTCAGCGAGCGCGTCGGCCTGTCCCCGAAAGTGTTCCTTCGCATCGTCCGCTTCCAGGAAGTGCTCGGAGGACTTCGCTCGGGGGCGCCCGATGCGGGCCGGCCGTGGGCCGAGATCGCGGCGCGGCACGGCTTTTACGATCAGGCGCACTTCATTCGCGACTTCAAGTCGTTCGTGGGCGAGTCGCCCGGCGCCTGGCGCATCACGCCAGAGAGTCTGGCGGCCGTGTTCAGCGCCGTGCGGCGCGATCCCGTCGTCGGATCCGTCGACGATGTCGCGTTTTTCCAAGACCGCGCGTGACGGGCACGTTAGCCTCGTCGCCGGAGGTCTTGGATGTTGAAGCAGGTTGCCGTTGCCGCGCTCGTTGCCGGAGCCGTGGTGCCGTTCCACGTTCGTTTGCAGGGTCCCCGCATCAGTCAGGTCGGCTGGTTGTCAGGCTGCTGGTCACTCAGCCCGACGGCGTCACCGAAGAACACTGGATGAAACCGCTCGGCGGCTCCATGCTCGGAATGAGCCGCACCGTTCGCGGAAGTCGTCTTCGAAAACCTCAAGCACGACTTCCCACACCGGATCATCTACCGCAAGACAGCCGACGGCATCACGGCGCGCGTCGAGGGCGTGATGAACGGGCAGAGCCGAGGGTTCGATTCTGTGTTCAGGAAATGCGGGTGACGTGGGTTCCGGGGTTCCGAGGTTTCGGGGTTCCGAGGTTTCGGGTTCACCGTTCAATGTTTCAGCGTTCTGGCTCGCGGGATCCGAAAGGCGAACCTGCGGAACCCCGGAACCTCGGAACCCCGGAACCCCGGAACCCGAGGTGATCAGAACTCGATCAAAAACCCCGCCGACGGCACGAACGGGATGAGCCGCTCGCCGTATCCGACGGCCTCGAGCGACGGCCGAATCGCGCCATCCGACTGACCGACATTGCGGCGGCCGAGCGCGTTCATGACTTCGACGAAGAGCGTCAGTCGGCTGCGGTGAAACGTGAACGTCCGGTTCGCCCTGAGATCCAGCCGTGCGTACACCGGCAGCCGGACGCGATTGCGATCCTCGGCGAGCCAGATGCCGTCCGGGCGCTCCTCGAAGTACCCGACCAGCGGAAAATTGCTGCCGACGCGGAGCTTCGCGCTGAACGTCAGGCGATATGACAAACGTTGCAGCGCAAAGACGTTCAGCGTGTGCCGTTGATCGAAATCGGCGTCGAAGGTTTCGCCGGTCGTCGTGTCGCGATGCTCTGTGTGCGCCCAGGTATAGCCAATCCAGCCGGTGAGCCCCGACGGCGCCCGGCGCTGGAGGACGACGTCCACGCCGCGGGCCGAGCCGTCGATCGAGCCGCTGAAGAGCGGAAACACGGATTCCACGATGCGAACGTGCCGGACCGGATCGACGCGGTTCTCGCCGACCGTGCGGAGCACCTGCGATTCCTGACGGCTGAACACGGTGACCTGCCACTGGATCGTCCGCGTCAGCTGATGGGCGGCGCCAAGATCGAATGAGCGCGCGTGTTCCGGGCGGATGATTGCGTCGTTGGCCAGGACGAGCGCCGGATCGAAGAACTGCGTCGACCCGCCGGCGCTCGCGCGAAACGTCAATGTGCCGACACGGCGCTCGGCGAGCACCCAGGGCGAAACGCCGGCGCCGGTCGCGAGAGTACGGCCGGCGACCCGCAGTCCGGCGCTGAAGCCGTACGCCGCTGTGCGCTTGCCGACTTGGGCCCAGCCGCCGAGCTGCGTCGTCGCGGCGGTGACCTCGCGCTGACTGCGGACCCGAATCTGCGTGCCGCCGGCGAACGTCACGAAGTCGCGGAGGATCTGGTTCATCCGGTAGCGTTCGCGCCGGCCGCCGGCGTCGATCGACCAGCCGCCGCCGAGCGTCGTGCTGAAATCGACACGCGCGATGAGCGCCTGGTTGTAGCCGCGCGCCAGCTCCTGCACGAAGACGCCACGATTGTGAAAATCGCTCCCGACGAACGACACGCGCTCGCTCAGGACCCAGCGCTTGCCGGTCGTGCGCCACATCGCCGACACCAACCCGGTATTCGATTGGGCGCGCAGCAGGCCGTTGGCGGCCGACGCCTGGAGCTCCTTGTAAACCGCCTGACCTCCCAGCGCCAGCAACTGAAACTGGTTGCGTCGCGTGACGTCGTAGACGAGCTTCGCCGTCCCGTCAACGAAGCCGAGCGTGCTGTCGATTCCCGGCTCGACCTTCCGGATGAGCCAATCGATATAACTCTTGCGGGCCGAGAAGAGCCACGAGCCTCGCTTCCCCGGCCCGAGCGGGCCCTCGACGACCGTCGATGCGCTCGTGCCGCTCACGGCGGCGCGCAGCGCGAGCCGGTCGCGCGTGCCCTCGCGGACGTCGAACTCGAGCGTCGCGCCGAGCCAGTCGCCGTGCCGCTGCGGGTGCGTGCCGGCGAGGAGCGTGCCGTGGCTCAGGATGTCCGTGTTGATCATCGCGATCGATCCGGTGTCGTCCGCGCCGCGGACCGCGTGCAGCAGCATCGGCGTCGCCGTGCCGTCGATGACGACGCCGACGTGACGGAACGCCGATCCACGGACCGAGAACTCGGCCTGAAAATCGTCGCCGGTGGCGACACCCGGCAGCGCTTGCATCGCGCGCATGGGATCGTCGGCGGCGACGCCGCGCAGATCCGAGAGCCCCGCGGAGCCCAGGTCGATCTGCGTGGCCCCGCCCAGGCTCGGCGGGGTCGTCGTCTCGGCCGAGACGTTGACGGTTTCAGCGTAAGTGCCGGTGCCTTCGGCTAGCGGAACGGCCAGCGAGACGTCCGTCCCGGCGGTCACCTCGACGTGCCGGCGGACGAAGATGTACCCGATCGTCGAGATGGTGACCGTGTACGAGCCGGGCTTCAGCTCGCGGAATTCGAATCGCCCGTCCGCCGTCGTCCGGATCGTCCGCGAGAGCTCAACGATGGCGACCTGGGCATCGGCGATTGGCGTCGTGGACTTCGCGTCGGTCACGATGCCGTGCATCTTCGCCGCTTGCGGGACCCCGGCGAGGAGCGCCGCGAGGAGGGCCGCCGCGATCATCAGCCGGCCTCGACGAGATCGGCATCCGCCGCCCGCGTCCCGGCCGGCGGCGGCTGAGCGAGGTCACCGTCTTGCAGCAGCTGGTCCGTGACGTAATCGAGTGCCGCATCGTCCGTTCGCGCGAAGAGCGCTTCGAGCGGCGAGCGGGCCTCGAACCCCGCCTCGCGCTGCTGCATCGTCGGCCACGTGCCGTCGGGACGCTGCGGCGCATAGCGGCACCAGAACCCGACGTGCCAGCGCAGGAACTCGCGCAGTCGCATCCGGCCGTACTCGTCGAGCTCGGTGGCATCCGCCCGCCGCCAGTGCGCGCGTCCGAGCTCGACGTAGCGCCGGTAGATGGCCAGCCGTTCTTCCGCGGTGATGTCCCAGTAGCCGGACGCCACTTCCCGGAAAATCCAGGGCTTGATGAGAGCACCGCGCGCGGTCATCACCGCGGTGCACGAGGTGGACGCGAACGCGCGCTCGATCTCATGCGCGAACAGCAGGTCGCCGTTGCCGATGACCGGCACGGACACGGCGCTTGCGATTTCTCCGATGGCGTCCCAATCGGCCGGGTGGCGGTAGCGCGCCTCGCGGGTGCGGCCGTGCACCGTCAAGGCTGCGGCGCCGCCGTCGACGGCCGCCTTCGCCTGATCGAGATAGTTCTTCTTGTCGGCCGTCCACCCGAGCCGCAGCTTCACCGTCACCGGAATCGACACGGCCGAGCGCATGGCCTCCACGACCTTCCGCACGCGGCCAGGCTGGCGCGCGAGCGCCGCGCCGAGCCCCATGCGCGTGAAGTGATCGATAGGACAGCCGGTGTTGAGATCGACGAAGTCGGCGCCGCGCGCTTCCACGAGCGCCGCCGCCCACGCCATTTCGTCCGGACGGTTGCCGGCGAGCTGGACGGCGAAGCACGGTTCGCCCGGTGCGCGGCGGATCAGCGCGAATTCACCGCGCCGCCGCTGCTTCAGCCGCCGCGCGACGACCATCTCGCTCACGAGCACGCGCGCGCCAAGCTCGACGCAGAGCTGCCGGTACGGCAGGTTCGATCCCTTCGTCATCGGCGCGAGGACGACGGCACCGGCGAGCGTTTCACGCAAGGACACGACGAAATACTATGGCATTCGCCGCATGACGTCGCCATTGCCCATCGACGACCACCTGGACCGCATCGTCGCGCTCGTACGGCGCCATCGGGCGCTGGTCGTGACGGCTGCGCCAGGGGCGGGGAAGACGACCCGGGTACCGCCCGCACTCACGCCCGACGGCCCGGTCCTGCTGCTGCAGCCCCGGCGCGTCGCCGCGCGCGCAATTGCGCGCCGAATCGCCGCCGAGCGCGGCTGGACGCTGGGCGACGAAGTCGGCTGGCACGTCCGGTTGGACCGGCGGTTCTCGGCGTCCACGCGACTGCTCGTCGCCACCGAAGGCGTGCTCACGGCGCGCCTCCAGCAGGACCCCCTCCTCACCGGCTTCCGGACGGTCGTCATCGACGAGTTTCACGAGCGAAGCCTGCACGCCGATCTCGGCCTCGCGCTCGCGCGCCAGGCGTGGCTCGCGCGCGATGATTTTCGGATCGTCGTCATGTCGGCGACGATGGATGCGGACCGCGTGGCCGCGTTTCTTGGCGGATGTCCGGTCGTGCGCGTGCCGGGCCGGGAGTTTCCGCTCGAGATCAGTTACCAGCCGAACACGCCGCCGGACCGGGCGATCGCAGACGCGCTCTCACGCACGGCTGGCGCGCTTCTTTGCTTTCTGCCCGGCGCGCCCGAGATTCGCCGGACGTCCGACGCGCTCGGCGCGACGCTGCGCGGGGCGGGCGTGCCAGTCTTGCCGCTGCATGGCGGCTTGGACGCCGACGACCAGGACGCGGCACTTCGACCGACCGGCGGCCGGCGGGTCATCCTCGCCACCAACCTGGCCGAGACGACCCTCACCGTCCCGGACGTGACGACCGTCGTCGATACCGGCCTGCACAAGATTGCCCGCTACGATCCGGATCGCGCGATCGACAGCCTCGACCTCGAGCGCATCTCACAGGACTCGGCCGATCAACGCGCCGGACGGGCCGGCCGGACGCAGGCCGGCGTCGTCGTGCGCCTTTGGGACGGGCGCGATCGCCTGCGACCCCATCGCGAGCCGGAGATCGCGCGCGTCGATCTGGCCGGGACAGTGCTCGACGTCATCGCGTGGGGCGGCCAGCCGCACACGCTCGACTGGTTCGAACCGCCGCCCCCCGACGCGCTCGAGGCGGCGCTGGATCTGCTCGTGCGTCTGGGTGGGGTCAGACCGGGGCCAGACCAGGGTCAGACCGGCAGACCCCGGTCTGACCCTGGTCTGACCCCGATCGGCGCCCTGATGCAGCGTCTGCCGCTTCATCCGCGTCTCGGGCGAGTGCTCGTCGAGGCGGGCGGCGCGACGCTCGCCGCCCGCGCGTGTGCGCTCCTGTCCGAGCGCCACATCGTCGCGCCGCGCCACGGCGCCACGCCGTGCGATCTGCTCTCGGCGGTCGACCGGGAGCAGGATCTGCCGCCGCACGTGCTGCGTGTCGCCGCCGATCTTTCGCGCGCCGCTGCCGCGGTGCTCGGCGACCGTGCGGTCCGGACGATCGACGACGTCGCGTTCCGCCGCGCGGTGCTCGCCGGGTACCCGGACCGTGTGGCGCGGCGCCGGGCGTCGCATAACGATCGCTTCGTCATGTCGTCGGGCACGGGCGCGCGATTGGCGCGCGAGAGCGGCGTCCACGACGCCGAATTCATCGCCGCAGTCGACGTTACTACCGGGGTCGGTCAGTCCGGCGAAGCGCTGATTCGCCTGGCGACCGGCCTCGAGCGCGAATGGCTCCGCCCGACGTCCACGACCGTGCGGCACGAGTTCGACGCGGCGAGCGGAGCCGTCCGCGCCTTCGAGGTGCAGCAGTACGACCAGCTCGCTCTGTCCGAGCGCCCGATCCCGCCTGATCCGGCCGCTGCCGCCGACCTGATCGCGAACGAGCTCGTCCGGCGCGGCCCCACCGACCGCGACGCGTCGCTGCTCCGGCGCCTCACATTTGCCGGCCAGGACGTGTCGTACGCGGATCTCGTTCGCGCCGCCGCCGCGAGCGCCCGGCGCCTGGCGGATGTCGATCTCGAAGCGCATCTCACCCACGATCTCCGGCGGGCGATTGCCGAGCGCGCGCCCGAGACGCTCCGCGTGCCGAGCGGCCGCGACATCGCGCTCAACTATCGCGATGACGGCAGCGTGTCGGCCGCGGTCAAACTCCAGGAGTTGTTCGGTCTGGCCGAGACCCCACGCATCGGACCACGTCGCGTGCCGGTGACGTTCGAGCTGCTCGCGCCGAACGGCCGCCCGGTGCAGGTGACGACGGACCTCACGAGTTTCTGGACGCGCGGCTACCCTGAGGTCCGTCGCGAACTGCGCGCGCGATATCCCAGACATCCCTGGCCGGACGATCCGTGGACCGCGACGCCGACGCACAGGACCATTAAGAAATGAGGCAATGGGGCAATGAGGCAATGAGGCAATGCGAACACTTCGTCCGTAGCGCGGCTCGGGATTGGAGCCGCGGCCGACGGCGGGTCGTAACCCGACTCGCCCTGCGCACGGAGATGGCGGCCAGAAGACAAGCGCTTGTATTGCCCCATTGCCCCATTGCCTCATTGCCCCATTAACTGATTCGTTACAATGGCGCCGAGGTCATTGATTGCTGCCCCCGTCGTACGCGCAACAACACGGTCACGCTGAACGCATCGAGCTCGCCACCGATCGCGTCCTCCGCACGCGGAACAAGCTCACCTATCGCCTGGCGCATTGGCCGATTTGGATCTGGGTCTTCTTCATCGCGCCCGGGCCAATCACGTTCGATCTGTTCGCCCACGGGCCGTCGCGGCCGATGATGTTGTGGCTGGCGGCCGTGCTGGTCGGCACGGGCGTCGCCGGCTGGTTCGGCAAGCTGCCCGGGGTGGAGCCGGCGCCCTACATCCTGCGGTTCAACGAAGATCGTCCCAATCCGTGGTACCGGCGCATCTGCTACACGCTCGCATGGAGCGAGGTCGTGAGCTATGCCGTGCTCAACTCGGCCGGCCTCATAGACGCGATCATCCACGGCACGTGGCGGATGCGCGCGATTTACGACGCGTGGTATCTACCGATCGCGATCACGATATGGGTGCTCGGCGCGGTGGGGCTGTTGCCGCGCGTCGGCCGCTCGACCAAAGGTGAGGGACTCGAGCGGCGCTACTTCTACGGATCGGTGTGGGCCGTGTGCGTCGCCCAGCCCATCCTCTGGTTTTTCTGGAAGGCGCTGCCGCAGACACGCGTCTCCGATGTGATCAAGCTCGCGATTTTCTGGGGCGTCCTCGGCTACATGGGGAACCTTGCGCGCCGCGGACTCCTGCCGCGCACGCGGCCGATCCTGCCCGGCGAGACGGTGGTGGCCGACTAGCGCGCCATGCCGATCTCCGCGCACGATTCTGCGCCTTCGTGGTCGAGCAATGTCCGTTTGCGATTGGTCCGGCGGTGGCCGCGTTCGATCGCACCGGCCGAGGTCCGCTCTCGTCGCCGGCCGACATCGAAGCCTTCCGTGTCGCGTTTGCCAAGGCGTTTCGCGCCGGCGTGAAGTGGCCGGCGCTGACGGACGAGGCGGAGACGACTCCCGGTGTCGGCGTCAGCGAACGGCTCCGGCAGGGCACCGAAGCGGTGGTCTTTGCCTGTGACGGGTTCTTCCGCCGCGAGAAGATCGCCGCCAGCCTGACCGACGACGAACGGCGGGAACTGTTGCGCGGGATGGTGTTGACCCGCGCTCTGGACACGCGGTTGAAGGTGTTCTTTTCAGGGTCCGAGGTCCGGTACGGCGCGACGCCCTTTCAGGGCAAAGGGTTCCGCTCGCTCGGACAGGAGGCGATCTACGGCGCGGCGCTGCGGCTCCACCGCGGCGACCAGTATCGCGATGCCGACGGCAACTGGCGCGGCGACGTCATCGGCCCGATCATCCGTGACCTCGGCGCGGTCCTGGCGATGCGGCCGGCGCCCGAGACCGTTCGCATGGTCCTCAGCGCGCAGATGGGCAAGGCCGGGCCGCCGATGGACGGCCGCGACCTGCACATCGGCGATTTCGGCTGGGGCATCGTGCCGGCATCGGCGCCGCTCGCGATCAGCAGCCTGACGATCGCCGGCCTGGGCCTGGGCTTTCAGCAATCGGGGACCAATCGCGTCGCCGTCTCGTTCATCGGCGAGGGCGGATCATCGCTCGGCGAGTGGCACGAAGCCATCAACCTGTGCGCCGCGCGGCGGCTGCCCGTCGTTTTTTGTCTGCAGAACAACCAGACCGCGCTCTCGACGCCGGTCGCCGATCAATCCGCAGTGCGCGTCTTCGCCGACAAGGCCGCGGGCTACGGCATCCCGGGCATCACCATCGACGGAACCGACGTCGAGGCGATCGCGTCCGCGTTCACGTGGGCGGCCGACCGTGCCCGGACCGGCCAGGGGCCAGCGCTCATCGAGCTCGTCGCGATGCGGATGTGCGGCCATGCCCATCACGACGACATGCTCTATCTCGGCAAGGATCCGCAGCCGTCGTGGGACTACGCGCCGCTTGTGCCGCAGGGCTACGCGGATCCGGAACGCTATGAATTCTGGCGTGCCCGCGATCCGATTGCGCGCTACGCGGCCGCGCTCACGACGCGCGGCGTCCTCGCGCCCGGCGATCTCGATCGTCTGAAGCGGGAGGCGGAGACACTGATCGAGGCCGAAGCCCGCGCGGTCATCGACGCGCCGTGGCCGGACGCGAGCCGCGTGACCGAGGGCGTCATCGCCGGTGATCCGGTGGATCGCCGGCGCGTGGAGGTGCTCGATCGCGCCGGCGACGCCGCCGCCCGGCCGCCCGCGCTCACCATCGAAGAGGCGCCGGCGTTCGACGCGAAGGGCATGACGTTTCTCGAGGCTGTCATGCACGGCATCGGCGACGCGCTGGCGGCCGATCCCCGGACCTTCGTCTTCGGCGAGGACGTCGGCGGCCAGTACGGCAACGCGTTCCTGCTGCTGCGGCCGCTGCTCAAGCAGTACGGCGACCGGATCCTGAACTCTCCGCTCGCCGAGGGCGCGGTGCTCGGCGCGTGCGTCGGCGCCGCGCTCGCCGGCCTGCGGCCGATCGGCGAGATGCAGTTCAACGATTTCGTCGCAACGGGATTCAACCAGCTCGTGAACAACGCCGCGAAGATCCGCTACCGCTGGGGCGGCAGCGTCCCGATGGTCGTGCGCATGCCGTGGGGCGGCCTGCGCCACGCGGGGCCGTACCACTCGCAGAACACGGAGCCGTGGTTCTATCGCACGCCCGGCCTCAAGATCGTCGTCCCGTCCACGCCACACGACGCGCGGGCGCTTCTGGCCTCGGCCGTCGCCGATCCCGATCCCGTGCTGTATTACGAACACATCGCGCTCTACCGCGATCCGCGGATCAGGCAGGCGGTCGCCGCCGAGGCCCCCGCGCCGCTGCCCGCCGGCCGCGCCGCGCTCCGGCGCGCCGGCGCCGACCTGGCCATCATTTCGTATGGCGCGTACGTGCACGCCGCCACGCGCGTCGCCGACCGGCTCGCCGCCGGCGGGCTCCACGCGAGCGTGCTCGACCTCCGCTGGCTCGCGCCGCTCGATCGCGACGCCGTGCTCGCGCTCGCCCGCTACACGGGCCGCGTCCTCATCGTGCACGAAGACTCGCGGACCGGCGGCATCGGCGAATCGCTCGCGGCCATCATCCAGGAAGAGGCGTTCGAGTGGCTCGATGCGCCCGTCCGGATCGTCGCCGCGCTCGACACCCCGGTCCCGTACGCGCCGTCGCTCGAGGAGGCGTTCCTGCCGAGCGAGGGGGAAATCGAGCACGCCGCGAGACGACTCTTGGCGTACTGATGCGGGTCAAGTGAGAAGTGAGAAGCCAGAAGTTAGAAGTCAGTGGCCGCGTGTCGCACGCGCTTGGAGACAAGCGAACAATACCTTCTAACTTCTGGCTTCCCACTTCTCACTTAACATCGCCTTCCCCGACGGCGGTAGGTCCTTGAGCAGGAGAGGTTGGGAAGGCTGGGACGCGTACGCTCCCTTCTACGACTGGGAGAACGCACGGACATTCGGGCGGCGCGACGTGGCGTTCTGGCGGCGCATCGTGCGGCGCGAACGGGGACCGGCGCTCGAGCTCGGCTGTGGCACGGGCCGGCTGCTGCTGCCGCTCGCGCGCGGCGACCGATTCGTGGTCGGCATCGATCGATCCGCGCCGATGCTCGCGCGGACCCGCGCACGGCTGACGCGCCGTCGGCTGCCGGAAGCGCCAGGGGTCGTGCGCGGCGACATCAGGCGGCTGCCGTTTGGCGACGCGTCGTTCGGCACGGTGATTGCGCCCTACGGCATGCTGCAGTCGCTGACGTCCGATGCCGCATTGCGACAGGCGCTGGCCGAATCCGCGCGCGTCCTCCGGCCCGGCGGGTTGCTGGGTGTCGATCTCGTCCCTGATCTTGCGACGTGGCCGTCGTACCGGCGCCGCGTGAGTTTGCGCGGCCGCCGCGGGGCCGGCGGGACCGTCACGCTCGTCGAGTCGGTGCGCCAGGATCGGCGCCGCGGGCTCACCATGTTCGACGAGGAGTTCACCGAGCGCCGTCGCGACGGCATTCGGCGCGGCCGCTTCACGCTGACGTTCCGCACGCTCCCGATGAAAGCCGTGCTGGCCCGGCTCGCACGGGCCGGCTTCGCGATCGACGCCGTGCTTGGCGACTACCGCGGCGGGCCCTGGGACATCAGGGCGGAGGTCTGGGTGGTGCTCTGCAGAAAGGGGCCCCCAATAGCCTAGCCACCCGCCGTGCACAGTGCCCGGTGCAGCGTGCCCCGTGCTAGGATCGTGAGTCCGCGAGACGGATCTTCGAAAGAGAGCGAGTCATGTCCGGCCATTCCAAGTGGCACACCATCAAGCACAAGAAGGGCGCCGCCGACGCGAAGCGCGGCAAGATCTTCACGCGCCTGATCAAAGAACTGACGGTCGCGGCGCGCGCGGGGGGCGGCGATCCCGATATGAACCCGCGCTTGCGCACGGTCATCGCCGAGGCCAAGCAGCACAACATGCCCGCCGACAACATCAAGCGGGCCATCCGCCGCGGCACCGGTGAAGAAGAGGGCCTCACGTACGACGAGGTCACCTATGAGGCCTACGGGCCCGGGGGCGTCGCCATTCTCGTCGATACGTTGACCGACAACCGCAATCGCACGGTTGGCGAGATTCGCCACACGCTGACCAAGCACGGCGGGAATCTCGGCGAATCCAACAGCGTCGCGTGGATGTTCGAGAAGAAGAGTCTCATCACGATCGCCAAGGGCAAGGCGGATGAGGACACCCTGATGAGCGCCGCGATCGACGCCGGCGCCGACGACATGAAGGACGACGGCAGCGCGTGGGAGATCGTCTCGGCGCCTGACGCGCACCTCGCGGTCGTCGAGGCGATCAAGAAGCTCGGCATCGAGCCCGACACCGCGCAGGTCGCGAAGTTGCCGCAGAATTACATCAAGCTCGAAGGCAAGCAGGCCCAGCAGATGCTGAAGCTGATGGAAGCGCTCGAGGACCACGACGACACGCAGAACGTCTGGTCGAACTTCGACGTCGAGGAGCAGGAGATCGAGGCCTCGCTGGCGTGAGAGTCTTCGGGATTGATCCCGGCTCCGTGCGCACGGGTTACGGCTGCGTCGACACCGACGGCAGCCGCCACCGGCTCGTGACGTGCGGAGCGCTCTCGACGCCCTCCGGTTCGCCGCTTCCCGTGCGTCTCCAGCTCATTCACGACGGTCTCATGCGCCTGCTCGAGATCCATCGGCCCGCCTGCGTGGCGGTCGAAAACCTGTTCCACGCGCGCAACGTGCGGAGCGCGCTCGTGCTGGGACACGCGCGCGGCGTCGCCGTCCTTGCCGCTGTGCGCTCCGGGCTGCCGGTCGTCGAGTACACGCCGGCCGAGATCAAGCTCGCCGTCGTCGGTTACGGCCGCGCCGAGAAGACGCAGGTCCAGCAGATGATCAAGCTGCTGCTGGGGCTCGACACGGCGCCGTCGCCGCACGACGCCGCCGACGCGCTCGCCATCGCCATCTGTCACGTGCATACGACCGGTCCGCTCGGCCAGGCCGTGGGCACCGCCCGCCCGCCTCGTCATCTCCGGAGCTGGCGTCATGCAAAGCTCGCCGATCTGACGAGACGCCAGGCGCCGTGATCGCGCATCTGTCCGGGACCCTCCTCGAGAAACACGTGCAGCGGCTCGTCGTCGACGTCGGGGGCGTCGGCTACGACGTCGTCGTGCCGCTCTCGACGTTCTACACCGTCGGCGAGCCCGGCAGCCGCGTGGTGCTGCGCATCCACACGCACGTGCGCGAGGACGCGCTCCAGCTCTTCGGGTTCGCGACGCCGCTGGAGCAGTCGCTCTTCGAGCGTTTGATTTCGGTGAGCGGCATCGGGCCGAAGGTCGCGCTGTCGGTGTTGTCCGGCATCGAGCCGCCCGAGCTGGTGCGCGCGATCAAGTCGGCCGACGTCGTCCGGCTCACTCGGATTCCCGGTGTCGGCAAGAAGACGGCCGAGCGCCTCGTGCTCGAGCTCAAGGATCGGCTGCCGCAGACCGCCGAGCCGGAAGCGGCGCCCGGCACCGCGGCCGACGGCGAGCTGCGCGACGATCTGCTCTCGGCGCTCGGAAATCTCGGCTACCAGCGCGGCGGAGTGGAGAAGACGGTCGACAAAGTGCTGCGCCAGCTCGAGACGCGGGCTTTCGAAGATCTGCTCCGTGCCATACTGCGCGAGCTGTCACGATGAATGCCGATCCGCGCATCGTCAATGCGTCCCGCGTGGACGACGACGCCCAGTACGAAGCGGGGTTGCGGCCGCGGACGCTCAAGGACTACATCGGCCAGGAGCGCGTGCGGCAGAACCTCGAGGTTTCGATCACGGCCGCGCGCCAGCGGGCCGAGGCGCTCGATCACGTGCTGCTGTTCGGGCCGCCCGGCCTCGGCAAGACGACGCTCGCGTATGTCATCGGCAACGAGCTCGGGGTCACCGTGCGTCCGACATCCGGGCCCGTACTGGAGAAACCGGGAGACGTCGCCGCGATCCTGACGAACCTGCAGCCGCGCGACGTGCTGTTCATCGACGAAGTCCACCGCATGAGTCCGGCCATCGAGGAAAAGCTCTATTCGGCGATGGAGGATTTCGAGTTCGACATCATGATCGGCCAGGGCCCGGGAGCGCGGTCGATGAAGCTGTCGATTGCGCCGTTCACGCTGATCGGCGCGACGACGCGCACGGGGTTGCTGACGGCGCCGCTCCTGTCGCGCTTCGGCATCGTGCACCGGCTGGATTTCTACGAAGAGCGCGATCTCGCCGAAATCGTCACGCGCTCGGCGCGCATTCTCGGCGTCGACATCGTGCCGGAGGCCGCGCGCGAGATCGCGAGGCGGGCACGCGGCACGCCGCGGATCGCCAATCGCCTGCTGCGGCGTGTGCGCGACTACGCGCAAGTGCGGGCGGACGGACGTGTCACCGATGCGGTCTGCCGTGACGCGCTGGAGCTCCTGCAGGTGGACGAGCACGGCTTCGACGAGGCCGATCGCCGCCTGTTGCGGACGATCATCGACAAGTTCTCCGGCGGGCCGGTCGGGCTGGGCAGCCTGGCGGCCGCCATCGGCGAAGAGAAGGACGCGATCGAGGACATTTACGAGCCGTATCTGATCCAGATCGGATTCCTCGAACGCACGTCGCGCGGCCGGGTCGCCACGGCGCGCGCGTACGAATACTTTGGGCTCACGGCGCCGGGAAAGGAACGGTTGTGGTAGCTGGGTTGAGGCCGGTCAAGATTGCGGGACTCGCGACGTTCGTCCCGCCGCGCGTGCTCTCGAACTTCGATCTGGAGAAGATGGTCGAAACCTCGGACGAGTGGATCCTGCAGCGGACGGGTATCCGCGAGCGCCACATCGTGGATCCCGGCGTCGCGACGTCCGACATCGCCGCTCCGGCCGCCTGCCAGGCCATCGCCGAGGCCGGGCTCACGCCCGACGACATCGGCTTCATCGTCGTCGGCACGACGACGCCAGACACGATTTTTCCGAGCACCGCGTGCACGCTCCAGGCCAAGATCGGCGCGAAGCGCGCGTGGGGCTTCGATCTCGGCGCCGCGTGCTCGGGGTTCACCTACGCGTTGAGCATCGCGTACCAGCAGGTTGCCACCGGCGCCTGCGAGCACGCGCTCGTCGTCGGCGCCGACGTGATGTCGAGCATCATCGACTACACCGATCGCGCCACGTGCGTACTGTTCGGCGACGGCGCCGGCGCCGCCGTGGTCTCGCCGGCAGCGCCGGGCGAGCCGGCGATCATCGACTTCCTCCACATCACGGACGGCACCGGCGGGCCGGCGCTCTGCATGCCCGCCGGCGGCAGCCGCCAGCCGGCGTCGCACGAGACCGTGGACCAGCGGCTGCACTACGTCAAGCAGGACGGCGCCACGGTGTTCAAGTTCGCCGTCAAGATGACCGAGGAGATCTCACGGCGCATCCTCGAGCGCAATGGCCTCACGGCGCACGATCTCGATCTGTTCGTGTCGCACCAGGCCAACCGTCGCATCATCGAGGCCGGCACGCAGCGGCTGGGCCTGCCGCCCGAAAAAGTCATCATCAATCTCGAGCGCTACGGCAACACGACCGCCGGCACGATCCCGCTCGCCCTCGCCGACGCCCGCAAGGACGGTCACCTGCGTCGCGGAGATCTCGTGCTCTTGGCGTCGGTCGGCGCCGGATTCACCGTCGGTTCGGTGCTCCTCCGGTGGAGTCTCTGACGCCGACCGGGCCGGACCTCTCGTACCGAGGTCAGCCGGCGATGAGCCTGAGCACCGCCGCGCTGCGGGCGCCGAGTGGCCAGCGCGCTCCACCGGGCACCCGCCCGCGCCCGCGTTCGGGCGCGAACGTGTTGACCAACTCTTCCCAGATCGATCCCGCCGCGGCGCCCGGCAGGACGCAGGTCAGGTCGATGGCGCCGCCGTTGAACCAGATGAGCAGCGTGTCGCCGGCGATTCGCTGACCGCGCGAATCGACCTCCGCAATCGCCTGACCGTCGAGGAGCATCCCCACCGCCCGCCGGGCGGGGGTCTGCCAGTCGTCGGCCGTCATCTCGCCGCCCTCCGGCCGCAGCCACAGCACGTCCGGGGGATCCTGGCGGCGGCCGCGGAGGAACGTCCGGCGCCGCAGCACCGGCTGCGCCGCCCGCAACGCCACAATCTCCTCGACGAACCTGAGAAACGCGAGCTCCTCTTCCGGCTGATCCCACGGCGTCCAGCTGACCAGGTTGTCCTGGCAGTACGCGTTGTTGTTGCCCTGCTGCGTCCGCCCGAGTTCGTCGCCGCCGCTCAGCATCGGCACCCCCTGAGATACGAGCAGAGTCAGCAGGAGGTTACAGCGCTGCCGCCACCGCAGCCGGGTGATCTCCGGATCGGTCGTCGGTCCCTCGACGCCGCAATTCCAGCTCAGGTTGTTCGGGTCCCCGTCGCGATTGCTCTCGCCGTTCTCCTCGTTGTGCTTTTCGTTGTACGAGGTGAGATCCGCCAGCGTGAACCCGTCGTGCGACGTCACGAAGTTCACGCTCGCGTGCGGCTGCCGCCCGGACGGGCCGTAGAGGTCGCTGCTGCCGCCGACCCGGGTCGCCAGCTCCGGCAGCACGTTGGCGTCGCCGCGCCAGAACCGTCGCACGGTGTCGCGATAGCGGCCGTTCCATTCCGCCCAGCCGGGAGGGAAATTGCCGACCTGATACCCGCCCTCGCCGACGTCCCAGGGCTCGGCGATCAACTTCACCCGCGAGATCACCGGATCCTGCTGCACGACGTCGAAGAACGCGGAGAGTCGATCGACCTCGTACAGCTCGCGGGCGAGCGCCGACGCCAGGTCGAAGCGAAACCCGTCCACGTGCATTTCCTGGACCCAGTACCGCAGGCTGTCCATCAGGAGCTGCAGCACGTGCGGCGTCTGCATGTTGAGCGTGTTGCCGGTGCCGCTGAAGTCCTGATAGCGGGCCGGCCGGCCGGGCTGCAGCCGGTAGTAGCTCGCGTTATCGATGCCGCGAAAGGACAGCGTCGGGCCCTCGTGGTTCCCTTCCGCCGTGTGGTTGTAGACGACGTCGAGGATGACCTCGAGGCCGGCCTGGTGCAGCGTGCGCACCATCACCTGGAACTCGCGAACGGCGTCGAGCGGCGATCGCGACGCGGTGAACCGGGCGTCGGGCGAGAAGTAGTTGAGCGTGTTGTAGCCCCAGTAGTTCGTGAGGCCGCGCGCCGTGAGCGCGGGCTCGTCGAAGTGCGCATAAATCGGCATCAGCTCGACCGCGGTCACGCCCAGATTCTTCAGGTGGCGGAGTACCGGCGGCGAGGCGAGGCCCAGAAAGGTGCCGCGCAGTTCCGCCGGCACGTACGCATTGAGCGCCGTCAGGCCTTTCACGTGCAGTTCGTAAATCACCGTGCGATGCCACGGGGTGTGTGGTCGATCGGGATCGCCGTTCCGGACCGGCCCGGCGACGACGCCGAGCGGGGCGTAGGGGGCGCTGTCCGATTTATCGGGCAGGCCGTCAACGTCGCCGTCGCTGAACGCCAGGAGCGATCGATGCCAGCGCGGCGTCCGCCCGAGGATGCGCGCGTACGGATCGAGCAGCACCTTGGCCGGATTGAACCGCTGGCCATGAGCCGGCGCCCAGGGTCCATCGACGCGATAGCCGTAGAGCTGGCCCGGACCGATATCCGGCAGGTACGCGTGCCAGATCCGATCGGTCCGTTCGCCGAGCGAGATGCAGACTCGCTCGGCGACGGCGTCCGCCGCATCGAAGAGACAGAGAGAGACGGCGGTCGCATTCTCCGAGAAGAGCGCGAAGTTGACGCCGGAACCATCCCAGGTGGCGCCCAGGGGATACGGGGCGCCGGGCCAGACACGCATGGCTGCAGATTCTACTTGTGTCGTACCGTTGGATCCGATGTTGCGCGAGCTCAGGGCGTGGGCCGATCTGCTCGATTCGCGGTTCAGGATTCCCGGGACGCAGATCCGGTTCGGGCTCGATCCGATTCTGTCGCTGATTCCCGGGCTCGGCGAGCTGTCGTCGCCGGCCTTCACCGTGCTGTTGCTCGTCCAGGGGCTGCGGCAGCGCGTGCCCAAAGTCGTGTTGTTCCGGATGGTCGTGAACGCGCTCCTGGACGCGCTGATCGGCGCCATTCCAGTGGTCGGGAACGTCGGCGATATCTTCTGGCGCGCCAATACCATCAACCTGGCCTTGCTCGAGCGGCACGCACTGCCGGGCCGGGCGCCGACGCCGGGCGACTACGCCTTCGTCTGGGCAATGGCCGCGATCCTCGGTTTGCTCGTCGCCATTCCGGTCATCATCGGGATCGTGCTGTTGGGTTGGCTCTGGGGACTCTTCTCATAGAGCAACTTCGCACTTAGAGCGCGTTCCAGAACTCAGAAGGAGGGGCGGGCTTCAGCCCGCCCCTGCTGGGTCGGCTGAAGCCGGCCCCTCCCGGAGCTCCCATGCTGGTTTCTGACTTCAATTTCGATCTTCCCGAGGAACTCATCGCGCAGGAGGCGCGTCCGCGGGGAGAGTCGCGGCTGCTGGTCGTGCGCCGCGACACCGGGACCTGGGAGGACGCGGCCATTGCCGACCTGCCGCGGCTGCTGACCGCGGGCGACCTCGTCGTCGCGAACGACACCCGGGTGTTTCCGGCGCGTCTGCTCGGCCGGCGCGACCCGAGCGGTGGCGCGGTCGAGTGCCTGCTGCTTGGTCCTGGTGAGGGCAACGAGCGCGAAGCGCTCGTCCACCCGGGACAAAAACTCAAGGCGGGCGCCCGCATGGTGTTCGAGGCGCCCGATCGCGCGCCCGGCGTGCGCCTGCTCGCTGAAGTGCTCGAACGCCGCTACTTCGGCCGGCGCGTGCTCCGATTCGACGTCGACGGCGCGTCCAGCCTCGACGCGGCCGTCGATCTCGTCGGGCACGTCCCGCTGCCGCCGTACATTCACCGCGCCGACACGGCCGCCGATCGCGATCGCTATCAGACGATCTTTGCCACTGATCGCGGGTCGGTGGCGGCGCCCACCGCGGGGCTGCACTTCGACGCCGGTCTGGTTGGGGCCATCCGTGCCGCCGGCATCGGCTGGGCGACGATCACCCTGCACGTCGGCTACGGTACGTTCAAGCCGGTCCGCGTCGACCGCGTCGAGGATCACCGGGTGGACCCCGAGAATTTCACCATCAGTCCGGACGCGTCAGACGCCATCCGCGCGGCGCACGACGGGCGCCATCGCGTCGTCGCCGTCGGGACGACGACCACGCGCGCCCTCGAGACGGCCGCTGACGGCACCGGCGGTGTGCGACCGGAGTCGGCGATTTCCGATCTGTTCATCCACGCGGGGCACCGCTTTTCCGTCGTGGACGCGCTGCTCACCAACTTTCACCTGCCGCGTTCGTCGCTCCTGATGCTGGTGTCCGCCTTCGCCGGCCGCGAGCTCACGCTGGCGGCGTATCGACACGCCGTCGCCGAACGCTATCGTTTCTACAGCTACGGAGACGCGATGTTGATTCTGTAGGAAGGAAGACACGGACGGTTCCGGGGTTCCGCGGTTCCGGAGTTCCGAGGTTCCGCGGACGCATTGGCCGCCGTCCCTGCGGATCGCGCCCAGCGCGCCGTTTCGCGAGTGCTAACAACCTAACGTGTCGCGGCCGGGACTGTTCGGCGCCGAACCCCGGAACACCGGAACCCCGGAACCCCGGAACCCGAGTAGGATTCCGTCCATGAAATTCCCCTATGAGGACTTCGACCTGACCGGCGTCACGACCTACCCGCTCGCCTCGCGGCCGAGCAAGGTCCACGACGCGGACTTCGGGCGCGCGTGGGAGCCGGCGTCCGGGTTCGGGGGTTGGCTGGCGTCGCTGCCGAATCTGCTGGCGGCCGCCGACTTTCGCGCCGTGGTGGGCGCGATGCGCCGCGCGGCTTCCGCCGATCGCGGTGTCGTCTGGGGGATCGGCGCCCACGTCATCAAGACGGGCCTCGCGCCGGTGGTGATCGGGTTGATGGAACAGGGTTACGTGTCGGCCGTGGCGATGAACGGCGCCGGACTCATCCACGACTTCGAGGTCGCGCTCGGCGGTGTCACGTCGGAGGACGTCGACACCGTGCTCGGCCCCGGGAAGTTCGGCATGTCCGAGGAGACCGGCGGGCTCAACGCCATCATCAGTGCGGGAGCGAAACGCGGCCTCGGCCTCGGACAGGCGGTCACAGCGCATCTGTTGTCGGCGCCACCGCCGTTCGCCCGGGTGAGCCTGCTCTCGGCCGCGGCACGCCTCGGCATCCCGGTGACCGTGCACGTGGCCATCGGCACCGACATCATCCACATGCATCCCGGCGCGTCGGGCGACGCGATCGGCGCGGCGAGCCTGCGCGACTTCCGCTACTTCACCTCGTTCGTGTCGCGTCTCGAAGGCGGCGTCTACCTCAACTGCGGGTCGGCCGTGATCCTGCCCGAGGTGTTTCTCAAAGCCGTCGCGCTCACCCGCAATCGCGGCCTCTCGCTCGACGGGCTCACGACCGTGAACTTCGACTTCGCGCGCATGTACCGCCCCGAGACCAACGTCGTTCGCCGTCCGGTCGCCGGCGTGGGACGCGGCTACTCGTTCACAGGCCACCACGAGATCATGCTGCCGCTGCTTGCCGCGGCGCTGACGGCGGCGGCGGATGAAGTTCCGTTTTGACTTTTCCCTTCTGAGTTTTGCCTTTTGCCTTGGTATGATGGTCAGTTATTGCCGGTGTAGCTCAGTGGTTAGAGCATGCGGCTCATATCCGCAGTGTCCGGGGTTCAAGTCCCTGCACCGGCACCACTTCTTTTTTTCATTTGTTAGTTTGGCAATGGGGCAATGAGGCAATGGGGCAATACGGGCTCTTGTCTCGCTGGGGGCGTCGCTAAGCGACTGGGCCCGAAAGGGCAAGCGTTGGTATTGCCCCATTGCCCCATTGGCTCATTGCCCCATTAACCGCCAGGTAACGAATGCACCCCGTCGCCCGTCGCGTGGTTCGCACCATCCGTGCGCGCCGGCTCTACACGGCCGCCGATCGCGTGGCGGTGGCGATCTCCGGTGGATCCGACTCGGTGGCGCTCGCGTGGATTCTGCGTGAGATCGAGGCGCAGGCGGGCGGCGCGGCGATCGCCGGGCTGATTCACGTCAACCACCTGCTGCGCGGCGACGAGTCGGACGGCGACGAGCGATTCTGCGTCGCGCTCGCCGCGCGCGCCGGCTGGCCAATCGAGGTCGCGCGCGTCGACGTCCGTGCGCTTGCGCGTGAGCGCCGCGTCTCGCTCGAAGCCGCCGCGCGCCTCGCGCGCGAACGCGTGTTCGGAGAAGCGGCCGGACGTCTGGGCGCGACCATCGTCGCGACCGGACACACGCTGGACGATCAAGCCGAGACCGTGGTGCTTCGCCTGCTCCGCGGCGCCGGGACGCGCGGGCTCTCCGGCATTCGCGCGCGCCGCGGGCGGATCGCGCGGCCGCTCATCGACTGCCGCCGCACTGACCTGCGCCGCTATCTCGCCGCGCGCGACGAGCCGTTTCGCGAGGATTCCTCGAACCGCGATCTGGCCATTCCCAGGAACCGGATCCGGCACGAGGTGCTGCCCCAGCTGGAAGCGGTGGCTCCCGGCAGTCCCGCCGCGCTCGCGCGGCTCGCCGCCCACGCCGCCGACGACGAGGAGTTCTTGCGGCGGACTGCAATCGAACTGCGGCCGAAGATCGTCTTATCAGAGAGTGGGCCGGATCGGCCGGGCGGCTCGGCCTGTCGGGCGGCCTCAGCCGGCGGGCTCGCCGCGCTGCCACCGGCGCTTGCGCGCCGGCTCGTTCGGGAAATCGCCTGGGAAGCGGCGCCCGGAGTCACGCTCTCCGCGCGGCACCTCGATGCTGTTTGCACGCTGGCTCGAACCGATAGTGTGGGGGGCCACCTGGATCTCGCCGGACTCACCATCGAGCGGGAAGGGGACCGGCTGACGTTCGCGGCGGCGACCGGCCAAAACCGGGCCTTCCGGGGTCCAAGATCACAGGCGGCCAATCCGGCAGCCAATCCGGCGGGCGGCGAGCGGGTGCTCGGCGTGCCCGGCTCGGTCGAGTTGCCCGAGGCGGGGGTGACGATTTCGGCCGCGGCCGCCGGACCGGGACGGACGCCGGCCGCGCCGGGACCGGCGGTGGCGCTTTTGCAGGCGACCACGGTCGCGGCGCCGCTCGCGGTGCGCTACTGGCGGCCGGGCGATCGCTTCCGGCCGCTCGGCGCACCCGGGCGTCGCAAGGTGCAGGACCTGTTCGTCGATCGGAAAGTACCCCGGGCCCAGCGCCATCTGGTGCCCATCGTCGTCGATACCCATGGCCATATTTTGTGGGTCGCTGGCGTGGCAATGGCCGAGGAGTGTCGCGTCACGGCGCCCGAAGCGGGCGTGGTAATCTTGGAGATGCGGAAGCCGTAATGAATTCAACTTTGAAGAGCCTGTTGTTCTGGCTGGTGATTGTCGTCATCGGCGCAGCGATCTGGTCGTTTTCGAACCTCCAGCGCGCCGATCAGCCAATTTCGTTTACCCAGTTTCTGGCGATGGTCAAGACCAGCCAGGTCACGGAAGTGACGTTCCGAGGCAACGAAATCACCGGCAAGCAAACCGGTGGCGAGGCCAAGGGCTTCTACACGGTCGCGCCGGGGTGCCAGGGCTGCGGCTACGACGGGCTGTCCAAGATGCTCGACGAGGCCAAGGTCGAGATCAAGGCGGAGGCCGTGGCGGCCAGCCCCTGGACGCTGCTGCTGCTGCAGTACGCGCCGCTCGTCCTGATGATCGGGTTCTGGATTTTCATCATGCGGCAGATGCAGAGCGGCGGGAATAAGGCCCTGTCGTTCGGCAAGAGCCGCGCGAAGCTGTCGTCGAGCACGCAGAAGAAGGTGACGTTCAAGGACGTCGCCGGCGCCGACGAGGCCAAGGAAGAGCTCCAGGAAATCATCGAATTCCTGCGCGAACCGCAGAAGTTCCAGAAGCTCGGCGGCCGGATTCCCAAGGGCGTGCTCCTCATGGGCTCGCCGGGTACCGGCAAGACGCTGCTTGCCCGGGCGGTCGCCGGCGAGGCGAACGTCCCGTTCTTTTCGATCAGCGGATCCGACTTCGTCGAGATGTTCGTCGGCGTCGGCGCGTCGCGCGTCCGCGACCTGTTCGAACAGGGCAAGAAGAATGCGCCCTGCATCATCTTCATCGACGAGATCGACGCCGTCGGCCGTCACCGTGGCGCCGGCCTGGGCGGCGGCCACGACGAGCGCGAGCAGACGCTGAACCAGTTGCTCGTCGAGATGGACGGCTTCGAGTCGAACGAAGGCGTCATCCTCATCGCCGCGACCAACCGTCCC
>Ga0111538_10002914_pt1 | contig 23990 bp, 20 predicted proteins | sample SoiMethybrSBSTD1_FD_79669 | JGI IMG/M metagenome (GOLD analysis project Ga0111538, IMG submission 79669) | Bulk soil microbial communities from a Populus tree surrounding site in Tennessee, USA - Soil MetaG P. TD hybrid SBSTD1 (version 2)... | ecosystem: Environmental > Terrestrial > Soil >...
GGCTCGGCGTGTATGTGCGTGATAGCGCAAAACAGATGTCTCTGATGCTGGCCGATCTGCTCGATACGGTTCGCACACAGCTTGGTGGATCGCTGCCCTTGCAATTGCAGGATATGGACCTCAGTGCACTCTGCCGCGCCGTGGCAGCACAGTTTCAGCAGCTCCATCCTAATCGCCACATTCAGTGCGATACCACTGGAGAGGTGCGCGGCCGATGGGACGAAGTTCGCCTTCACCAACTGCTTACCAACCTGCTGCGAAACGCGTTTCAACACGGCGCCCCCGATTCGACCATTACCTTGTCAGCCAGACTCGACAAACAAGTGGCCATCGTGTCGGTACACAACGAAGGTGAGCCGATTCCGAAGGAACTCATGGTGCATGTCTTCGAACCGCTACGCCGAGGCGATTCGCAGCAACACGGTGTGGATACCTTCAGCATGGGACTGGGCTTGTACATCGCATCCACGATCGCCCAGGCCCACCAGGGCACGCTCACCGTTGATTCGACGCGTGACCACGGAACGACATTTACAGCAAGGCTCCCCCTTGCACCCGGTCCGTGAAGATTATTTTGAGCGATAGCCTCGGCGAACTACAGCAGCGCGAACTACCATCAGGAAGACTCGAGCTGGCGCGCTCGGCGCTCACTACCGCGTGTCCTGCTTACTGTATTGAAGCCGAAGCAACCACGAGTAGTTGACTTCAACGACGGCTCCCGAACCACGATTCTCCTCGCCAGCATTTCGGACACGGGGGAGACGCGATGACCACTGGCTCTACATTGATGACCTTGATACGTGAACCCTCGCGGTACTCGATGGTGAAGCGTCCGGTGGTCCGCACCTCGAAGCCTTCGCTGCTGCGAACTCTCTGTTTGTTCAGCCATGTAAAAGTCATGGTCTTGCCAACCCAATATGCTTCCGCCAAGCGCTACATGACGTGGCATGTAGCGACACAGAGCATGAGCCATGGCGACCATCCTACCAAGAAGGTGCGGCGCGGGACGCGACGGCATCCACGCTCGTCAGGGGCTCGACGAACTTACGGTCCAAAGCGCGCGTTAGGTCAACCGATTGTGTGAGCCGCAGCGTTCGTGGCTACGCGTCTGTATCTGCGGCTTGTTCGCGCACCCAAGCAGGACGCCGACAGCAACTCAGTCAGCCGGAGCAGTCATCGAAGTTCGCGTCGCGCGGATGTCTTCGACCACTTCGCGAACCGCGTCGACGACTGCATCAGGTCGCTCGAACTGAATGTAGTGATGAGCGTCGTCCAGGCGAATCTCCCGGCCGCGCGTGGACCACGAGGTCTCATCGCGATGCAGGTCGAACCAGACCTCCTGCATCTGCTGGCCCTGCTCGGGGGTCAGCCCCACAGTTGCCAGGTCGGCAGCCGCGATCGGCGCGGCTGCTGTCAGCACGACGAGAGGACGATCGCCCAGCGAACGAAGAGCACCACCTTCGCGGAAGGTCTCGTCGATCGCCGCAAATTCATCCAGCATCGGCCGCAGCGAGCGAGGCAGGTAGGCCACCATTGCCGCGTTGGCTGGAGCAGGTGCCTTCGGTTGCCCTAGCGATCGCGTGACCAATCGCGGCAATCCAGTCCATGCCGTCGCCGCCAGAACCATCGGTCCGGTCATCGGCTCTTCCATCGACTTGCCGATCGCCCGCTTGATTCTCAGCTGCTGATCCGGATGCGAGGCGTCGACGAATACGACGCCAGCCACATCACTGCCGAACTCCTTCGTAAACGTCATTACATAGGGACCGCCGAGCGAATGGCCGACCATGACGTAGGGACCCTTCTCGCCAGCAGCCTGGAGCGCCTTGTGCAAGTCGCCGGCGATCGAGGCGCCGTCCCTCGCACCGCTCGCGCGATCGCTCCACATGATTCCGGCGCGATCGTAGCTGCACGCGCGGGTGTTGCTTGCCACTCGGTCCTGAACTGCGGACCAGCTCAACGAGCCGTAGACGTCGAGACCGGACTCGAACACCACGATCGGCGCGCCGCTGCCGCGACAATCGAGATGAATGCGACGCTCGCCAATATCGACCAGCTTCCCGGGCGCGGGAAATTCCGCCGCGACGCGGTGCCGCGCCCAAATTTCGTACGCGCAGCCGGCGAGCACCGCCGCCACCACCACTAGCAGAACGCCGATGCCGATTCGCTTCAGCCAGCGCATTCAGAACCTGTAGTCGAACGTCATTCCGTAGGTGCGCGGCCGAACGATGTACTCGCTCTGGCCGCGATTGTTGGTCACAGCCTGCGTGATCCCGCGCTCGTCGCCGATGTTCTCGACGAAGACAGACACGCCGACGCCGCCAATAGTGGCGGAGAGCCGCACGTCGAACAAGTTGTAACCGCCCAGCTCCTGCGGATTCGGAACCAGCGCACCCGGCGCGGTGGAGATGTAGCGATGGCTGAATGCAATGGAGGGCAACAGTGCAGAGTCCACGAAGGAATAGAGCGCGGCATCCGAGATCTGCCAGTCCGCAGCCCCGGGCAGCGGACTGCCCTTCGGCACAAGCGCGGTTCCCGAACGGAAATCGGAGCGCAGCTGGGAATCGAGCCAAGTCACATTGCCCTGGAATGTGAGGCTGCGTGACGGCCGGAAAGTGGCGACTCCCTCGAAGCCATAGTTGCGAGCCTTGCCGGCATTGTCCGTATACGTAAAGCCATTGGGCGTCGAAAGCGTAACTTGGATGTCACTCCAGTCGATGTAGAACAGCGCGCCGTCGAGTTGCAACCGACGTCCATCAAGGTTGCGGCGCAGGCCGATCTCGTAGTTGACGAGCGAATCCGACTCAAACTCGGCCGGGATGGCGAAACCCGGATCGACCGCGAGATTCGGCCCGCCGAAGCGGAATCCCTTGGAGACCAGTCCATAGACGAGCAGATCGTCGTTCGGGCTCCAGGTTAGCGAAGCCTTGGGCGAAAAGCCGCTTTCGCTCGACCGACCCTCGCTCACCGAGCTGCCGCCGATCAGCGGGCCTGACTGCGCGATATTCGTCGACAGTTTGGTTTCGAAGTAGCGACCGCCGAGCGTGGCTTTCCATTGATCGTTGAAGTGCCAGGTCGCTTCACCGAACAGTGCGCTCTCCTCGCCCTCGATGCTCACGGTCGCATCGAGCAGTGTTGCATCGCCGAACACGGGCACAGCATTCGGCGCGACCAGCTGATTCACGATCCTCTCATCGGTGTCGTCATGGAAAAGGCCGACCAGGTACTCGAAGCGCGGTCCCGTCGGCGAAGCGAGCCGCACCTCGAAGGTGTTGCCTTCGCTAGTTCCGGGCTCGAGAAAGGCGGCGGGCGCAAGTACCGGCGGAAGGAGGCTGGAGAAATCCTGTGTGCCCGAGAACTTCTTCTCATGGCGCGCCGCGGTGGCGGTCAGCGTCGCAAAAGAGAATTCCTGGTCGAGCCGCAGATGGTGGATCCGGGTCCGATACTCGAATCTTTCATCCAGCACCGTGTTCTTCGCATAACGGCCGACGGCCGGCTCAGTGAACCCTGCGTCGTCGGTATCGTTGGTCTGCTGCAGGAACAGATAATTGAGGGTCGTTCGCTCCGTGGGCGCGAAAGTCGCCAGGATGCGACCGCCGCGAACTTCCGTTGCATTCGCGTCGTCGCGACCGGTGCCCACGTTGTCGACATAGCCGCCATCCTGACGATAGTCGAGCACGCCACGCACGCCGAAAACACCGTCCGCAACCGGCACGTTCAGCATGGCCTTGGCGCCATAGCTAGTCGCGCCGCCGCTGGTGGACTTCACGGATGCCCGGACGTGGGCGTCGAAGCGCGTCAAATCAGGTTTCGCTGCCTGATAGGTGATGGCACCGCCCATTGAAGCGGAGCCGAATAGCGTCCCCTGGGGCCCGCGCAGAACGCTGATGTTGTCGACATCGAATGTGTCGATGTCCGGAATGCCGCTCGAGTAGAACGGATCGGTCAGCGGCACGTCGTTGATGAAATAGCCGGTCGTGCCCTGCGCCTGGGCGATGCCTGCCGTCGTCGCAACGCCGCGGATGACCGCGGCGGAGTTGCCCGGGACGCTCTGGTTGAAGACAACGCCTGGAGTACGCGTCAAATAGTCGGCGAAGCGCTCCGCGCCGAGCGCCTCCAGTCCCGCTTCGTCGAACGCGCTGACGGATCCCGAGATTCTGCGAAGCGGCTCTTCGCGCTTGGTGGCCGAAACAATGATCTCTTCGATCGTCACCCGCTCATCGTTCGCCGCTCCGGTAGACGCCGACTCCCCGGCCGCGTTGCTGCGTACGATCATGATTGCGCCAGCGGGCGTCCGCTCGACGCGCAGTCCAGAGCCCGCAAGCAACCGCTCCAACGCGTCGTCCGCTTCCAGCGTCCCGCGCAACGCCTGCGAACGGCGGCCTTCGACCAGGTCTTCCGTGAAGATGATCTGCTGCCCCGTCGCTTCCCCGTAGTGCCGCAGCGCTTCGGACAGCGTTTCGGCGGGGATATCGAAGACAAAAGTCCGCGCTTGAGCCTGTGCCGGTTGGGTTGCAATCGCCAGTGCCAGGGCGCTGGCGACGAGTCCGGCTCGAACCATTGTCGAATACGAAGTGCCGAATGGCATTGACGCTCCCCCCGCTGCTTTGGTTTCTATCGAGAAGAGACGCCGGCGTGAACAAAATCCTCCAGCTTTCGCTACCGAGTTTGCGAGGTGGAACGCAGGACAATATCTCCATCGGGCTGCGACGTCGCGTGCACAGGCAGGTACCGTGAAACCGTGTCGACGAAGGTCGGGACATCGCCGGCGTTGAATACGCCGCTGATCCTCAGCTTTGCAGCTCGCTCATCGCCAACCAGAATCTTCTGGCTGGAATAGCGCGCTATGCGCTCCACTACTTCGTCGAGCGGCTCGTCATTGAAGATCAGTCGTCCGCTTTCCCAGCTCGTGACGGTATCGAGACTGACATTCTCGATTCGCGGCGGCGCCGGCGCATCGAGCGAACTCGTAAGCGTCTGACCGGCGCTGAGCGGGACGGCAGTGGGCTCGGCCTTACGGGAGACCGGCAGCGGTACAGCCGCAGCGCGTGGCGTAACAAGCACGCGTCCCTCGATGAGAGTTACGACGACCGCCGATTGCCTCAGATCGATGTTGAAGCTGGTTCCAGTCGCGATCACCGTGCGATCACCCGCGTCGACCGAGAAGGGGCGCCGAGCGTTGTGGAAGACATCGAAGCGCGCTTGACCCTTCGTAAGCTTGAGATGGCGCGCTTCGGCCGAATAGCGCACTTGAACGACGGTCTGGGAATCGAGAGAAATCCTCGAGCCGTCATCGAGCGTTACTACCCGGCGCTCGCCGAGCCCGGTGCGATATTCGCTGGGCAGGGCGAAGGACCAAAAGGCGACAACGACGATCACCACCACAGCAGCGGCGGCGGCGGACAACCAGTAGTTGCGGTGGGAACTTCGCTGCACAACGGCCACGGTGTCTCGCGCACTGGCACGAGCGAGCGCTTCGCGGCGTGCTGCAACGATTTGCGGATTTGTCGCCTGCTCGCCGAGCAGATCCCACGGCATGCTGAGCTGACGCCACGCAGCCTCGTTGGCCGGATCTTCAGCGAGCCAGGCTTCGAACGCAGCGCTACTTTCGAGTCCCGCCTCAGTAAGACGCACGCGCCAGACCGCGGCGCTCGCCAGCCGGCGCATCTGCTCGTCGTCGCCGCCATGTCGCTGATCGCCCATGGCCTAGTTCGGGCGTTGCCTGGTCGCGAGATGCAGCGCGGCCCTGGCCACGTGCTTTTCGACCGTACTCTGACTGATTCCGTAGAGTGCGGCGATGTCTCGCTGCTTCATGTTTTCGAGCCTGAACAGAATGAAAATATCCCGCGTCCGCTCGCCCAGCTCATCCAGGGCCTGCAGGACATCGGCAACGCTCTGCCTTCCTATTAAGACGCGCTCGGGAGACCGATCCTCCACCATTTCCCGGGTCAGCGTATCGATCAGCTCGGCGTCGACGGAGACCGTCGCATCGACGCTTCTGCGCTCGGAACGCCGGTGGTGGTCGCGGACCAGGTTGCCTGCGATGGTGAAGAGGAAGGACTCGACGTTCTCCACCTCATTGCGCTGAACCGCATTCATCAGGCGCAGAAAAGCCTGTTGCGTCAGGTCCTCGGCTTCGGCGCTATCGCGGACGCGCCGCAGAAAGAAGCTGATCAGCGGACGACGGTACCTTGCGTCGATCTCCGACAGCAGGACGTTGCGGGAAGTTGCGCTGCTACGAACGCTCACCGCTGCCCATTTGCCCTACTTTCCGGCCGGGGTCAACGGGTCGATCAACACGAGAGCATCGAAGGCATCCTGCGGCGACGCCAGGATCTGCGTCGTGGAGTCGGCGCGCATCGATTGCAACCGCGTCAGCCAGGAGGTCAACAGCGGGACTTCTCTGGCTCTGCGGAGATCCAGCAGGAACGGTGCAGCGCCGACGCGGCCCAAGGCATCCTCCAGGCTGCACCGATTCTCATCTTCCTGCGGCAGGCCCGGGCAGTTCCTTGCCGAACTCGTGCCGATGATTACCAGATCCTTTGCAAGTGCGGCGCGCAGATGTTGCCCCATCATCGCGGAGGCTGCGGGTACCTGCGTCGACAAGAGAGATGTGACAGGTTTGGTCACACCGCTCATACGCAGCCTGTCGCATCATGTCGCGCGTTGTCGCACCTTGACCCAGCGGGCGCTTCTCGCTCAGTCGTTCCAGTCCATTGTGGGGGCCACGCTAGTTTTTCTATTATATTCAAGATGGTATATAGTATTAATTAAAGTGATATATCAGCGTATTTTTGCGGCATTGCTGTGAATTCTCACACGAGATCTATCCCGATCGGCCATCAACAGATTCATTCCGGCTCGCCCGCGCGAGGTGCTCGCATTCTCGCGCGGAGCGTTCGCCAGTTCGACTGCTATCGCCGGGCGAACCGATGATTGAGAGCCAGCCAACGTCGCACTTTCAGCAGCAGGATGACAGTCGACACGATCCGAGCAGTCCGCTGACGCGTGCGACGCAAACCCGGGCTCTGCGGAGAAGTTGTTACGGATCGCCGCGCGATCGCGGCAGCGACTAACGCTCGCTGCAGATGAGCTCGGCTAAAGGGCGAACAGGACGCACGGGCCTGCCTGCATTCTCGATCGAAAGCAGCACACGACTTTGGAATCCTGGCTGCGAACGATCCCGAGACCGTCACGCCTAACGTACGGTGCCCGGCAGCATGCTCAGAAAGTGAGAATCGATCGGCTTTACCCAATGGAGGTCAAAACCCACTGAGCGGCTCCGTTCTTGATCAGCGTCCTGCCCCCAACCCGTGAGCGCTATGATCGTAGTGCTCGAGCAGCACGGCTCCGCCCGCAAACGACAGCAAGTCTGATGGCCATCCATCCCTGGCATGCCGATGTCCAGCAGAATGATCTCGGGTCGGACCTCGCGAGCCAGCTCGATACCACGCTCGCCTCCATTGGCAACATGCACCTCGTGACCATGAAGACGCGTCAAGGTTGCGAGGCTCTTCGCGACACGCTCGTTGTCGTCAATGATGAGTATTCGCAGCGACCTGAAGGGAACCGGCGTTGCGGCGGGCGTGATCCTCGGCTCCTGCACAGGCGCCGCAGCGAGCGGCAACGTGACAACAAACTCGCTACCTCGATCTTGCCCAGCGCTACGCGCCTCGATCGTACCTCCGTGTAGTTGTACCAGTCGGCGCGTGATTGTCAGGCCAATCCCCAGCCCATCCTGTCCCCCAGCCGGCTGCGCGTCGCTTTGGCGGAATAAATCAAAAATCCGGCTGAGCATTTCCAGTGAGATTCCGATCCCGTTGTCTATGACGCGTATCACTGCACTGTTGTGCTCTACGGAGGCGCCAACGCGAATTCGTCCACCTGGCGGCGTGTACTTTGCCGCATTGATCAGCAAGTTCGTGACCCCTTGCGCCAGCCGGATGAGATCGGCATAGACATAGATCGGGTCTGGAGCAGGTTCGACGAACAGCTCATGACCGAAGCTCTCCAGGGTCGGCCGGGAGGTCCCAATGGCTTGGTCGAGCACGTCGCCTATGGTGATCCGCTCCATACGTAGCTCGATGTGGCCCAGCGTCAGTCGCGAGACATCCAGCAAATCCTCGACCAGTCGAGAGACGATATTCACCTGGTGATAGAGGATGTCGCGAGCGCTTTGCAGATCGGGATCCGCAGACTCCTTCAGGCGCATGACCTCAGTAGACGCGCGGATCGAAGTGAGTGGATTGCGCAGTTCGTGCGCCAGTGTCGCAAGAAACTCGTCCTTGCGACGATCTGCGTCGCGCAGGCGCTTGATCAGGTTCGCTCGATCGTGGGCGACGGCGACGTGGAGGGAGATCGACCGAAAGAATTCCAGAGTGTCATCGTCGAAGGAATCATGAGTATGCGTCGCAAACGATAGCGTTCCGAGTAAGCGATCGCCGCACAGCAGCGGGTTACATGCGTACGCGCGTATTCCGTACCCTTTCACCAGCTGTACTTTGGGATCGTTCGAGCGCTGAATGTCCGTAGCCACAATCGCAGTCCGCTGCGCGGCCGCCGTGCCGCAGATGGCTTGTCCATAGTCCAGGCGCTGGATCTTGGCTACCTCATCAGGAGGTATGCCCTCGCACGACGCGAGTCGCAACGCGGCTTGATTCTCGTCGACGAGGAAATTGACATAGGTGTCGACGTCCAGCTCCTCTCTGATTTGGGGGAAAAGGCCGCTCAGCATGTCGACTGGGTCATCGGCCGTCAGTAAGACTTGCGCGCTCGTCCACAGGAGCGCGCCACGGCGCTCGCTCCGCGTAGCGCGAAGGCTGGAATCATCGGGTCTGAGCGGCGTCGACTGATCCACTAGTTCGATTTTGTCGGTTTTGCGCCGACGATCCTGGCGCTCGGACCATCTAAGACAATGCGAGGAAGGCTACTTCATCGATGGGCCAAAGCAAAGCGGCCTAGACGCGGGCAAGGGCAGTGATCAGCAGACGCGGCGTTTCCGCGGGATACCCGTGGATTAGAGGGGCGATAGCTGAAAGGTGGGCAGAGCACGGGAGGTCGAACTTGAAGACCCTTCGGGATTGAACTGCGCAGGCTCGGGCAGAGCAAGCGCCGGCATCGACGGCCGACGGCGCAAGACCTGATCAGCTACACCAATACCTTGGGCGGCGTGATCGGCATGCGCCGCGAATGAGACTCACGAGTGATCAGTGTCACGCCTTGAAGCCTCCTCGATGATCTGTTTCGTGTAGCCGCGAAGTACCTCGCGCATCGAATCGCGCTCGCGTTGCGGATAGCCGCCGAGATCACGCCAGAGAATCGCGATCGCCGTCGCTTCCCGGGGACACGGTGTCCGACACCTGCGAGTGCCTGGTCCATACGCTGCCCACGACGACAGTGAGAGCAGGAGATCGATCACCTGGCTTTCTGGGCTCCCAGCTCGCCGACGATAGCCAATGTTGCGACTCGCCGAGATGCGACATGCGGCTCGATCTGGTGCCCCGAACACTGATCGGCAACTCGGCTTCTCAGGTATCTACTTGGCGGTCTTGCAGGGGGATGTTCACCAGGACGCTACCATGTCAGCCATCGCGACGCTTCGCTGCGTGTGCACTGTGCGGGTGCTCGTCGCAACCGCCTCGGCACTGTCTGCTTCCGTCTGCCTGGCCGACGAACACGCGCACTGGAGCTACAGCGGAGCCACAGGGCCCGAAAAGTGGAGCACGCTCGAGCATGACTTCGGCAGTTGCGCGCTCGGGAAGACTCAGTCGCCGATCGATGTTCGCGATGTCGAAGCGCGCCAGGCCGATCTGCCAGCCATCGATTTCGATTACCAGGCGTCGTCGCTGAAGATCATCGATAACGGCCACACGATTCAGGTGAATTACGCGCCGGGCAGCTTCATCAGCGTCGGCGGCCGACGTTACGAGCTCGTGCAGTTCCACTTCCACAAGCCGTCGGAGGAAAAAGTCAACGGCAAGGGTTACGACATGGTCGCGCATCTGGTGCACAAGGACAGCGACGGCAAGCTGGCCGTCGTAGCCGTGCTGCTCGAGAACGTGAAGACAAATCCGCTGATCGATACGCTGTGGAGTCACTTCCCGACGCAGAAGGATCAGGAAACAGTCGTCGAGTCCGCGAAGATCGACGTCGCGGATCTGCTTCCGGACAACCATGCCTACTACACGTTCACGGGATCGCTCACGACGCCGCCTTGCACGGAAGGAGTCACATGGCTCGTACTGCAACACCCGTCGTCGGTTTCAGCGGCACAGGTGGCTCGCTTTGGCTCGCTTTATCCGATGAACGCACGGCCGGTGCAGCCGGTCAACGGTCGAGCGATTCAGGCGAGCCGCTGAGCTCGCATTGCTGATCGCACTGCGGGGTACGGCCAGGACTCGGACGGCAATTGCGTTTCGTGCTGCGCAGACGAGCAATGTCCCCTCTACGTATCGACGGCATGTCATAGGTCGCTACGCTGGTGCGGTGTCGCACCAGCCACCGGGGCGCGGGAATAAGCAACGCACAACGTGCAGCAGCTCCTGCCTGCCACACTGGCGACATCGGGAGCCAAGGCACGGGGAAGCCATCGTATTTAAGTAAGCCCTTTTCGGAGTCCGACTTGCCGGCACAACAGCCCCTCGATTTCCTCGAGAATGGCGGAACCATGGGCGTGGCCATTCAGAATTTCGATTGGGCCTCGACCTCGCTCGGTCCAATCGAAGAGTGGACAACTGCGCAGAGAATGGCGATTGGCATGATGCTCTCTTCCAAGTTCCCGATGGCCGTCATCTGGGGTGAAGAACTGGTCACCCTCTATAACGATGCATTCCTGCCGATACTGGGTACCAAGCCGCGAGCGCTGGGAAGATCGTTTCGGGACGTCTGGTACGAAGCCTGGGATGTAATCGGACCAATTGCCCAGCGCGCCTTCGCAGGCGAAGCCGTCTTCATTGAGGACTTTCCTTTGCTCATCGACCGGCGCGGATTTGCCGAGCAGGCGACCTTCACGTTCTGCTACAGCCCCATTCGGGATGAATCTGGACGCATCGCCGGCATGCTGGACACGGTCGTCGAAACCACCGCGAAAGTAGCAGCAGAGAGGAACGCGCGCATTCTCAACCAGGAACTCGCGCATCGACTGCAGAACACCATGGCGATGATCACCGCGATCGCGGATCGAACATTCAGGACCGGCAATTCTGCCGAGGAGATGCGGGCGACACTCATCCAACGGATCGAGGCACTCGGTCGTGCTCACTCGCTACTCAGTGACTTCGGCTGGACTGGCGCGGGAATTCGCGATGTCATCGAAGGCGCGCTCCAGCCGCATTCGACGAACGACTGTCAGATCTCAATGCGAGGCCCGCACCTGCAGCTGTCGCCGCAGCATGCTCTTTTGCTCTCATTGGCGGTCCACGAGCTGGCCACAAACGCCACCAAGTACGGAGCGCTATCTGTTGCCACCGGGCAGATTAAGATCCGCTGGCAGACAGACGCTCTCAATGACGTGTTTCGACTCACGTGGGTGGAGCTGGGAGGTCCTACCGTGAGGTCTCCAGAACGTCGCGGCTTCGGCACGCGACTGCAGGAGGAAGTGATAGCCGCGGAATTTCGGGGCAAGGTGCACATCAAATACGCACCGAAGGGTCTGCGATACGAGCTGACAGGTCCAATGAGAACCCTGGTTGGAACTGGGACTGGAGTCAGTTGAGCTTGCGCACCTGGATGTGCCTGACGTCAGAGCGCCGTCTCTGCTGCAGCGCTACTGTTGCCGCCTGAAGTGTTGTTTCCTCAGCGTTACGTCCTACTTGACCAGGACCACAGGAATTCGCGCGAGGAAGATCACTTTCCGCGCCACGGAGCCTAATAGCAAACCAGCAACACCGCCCAGACCGCTGTTGCCCATGACGATTTCGCCGCACTTTCTGTGCCGAGCAAAGGCCACGATGACTTCGGCGGGATTGCCGATTTGCGTTTGAGGGGTGACATTGAGTCCCAATCTCTTGATGGCCGCGAGCGTAGGTTTGAGTGCGGCCTCTGCATTTCTGGATTGGTGCTCCGCAATGAGCCCACGAGAGAGAGTTCTGCTCGGCCGTATCGCAGGCTGTACGTTGAGCACCAGGATCTCGAGTCCGTCGGACGCGCGCTGCCTTCGAGCCGCATACTCGAGCGCGTGTATCGAACACTCTGACCCGTCGACCGGCACGAGAATTCGTTTTGCTGTCACTGTCGGGACCTCCGGAGAACAGGCATCTCAGTCTATCCGTTGACACATGTCACGTTGTCTCGGCTCACGTCGTCTCGCGCACTTCGAGCACTCGATGTGTGCCCCAGACCCGCTGATGCACCCTCAATCAGTGTCCCACGCCGACTGGCGATCCAGGCTTTCCGATGAGCACGGCGGGCGGCAACGGGTGAAATAACCAGCACATCGTGCGCGATCCCGCGCAGGACTTCATTCGAAACGCTGCCGACGAACACGCGCTTGAACACCGGGAATCGGCTCGTTCCGACCACTACCAGATCGGAGCCAATGCGGCTCGCGACTTGCTCGATCGCTTTGAACGGTGAGTTCTCCTGCGAAAAGACCGAGACGCGCGCCGAATCGAGTCCCGCGCTCGTGAGCAGGGTGTCAATCTCATGGGAAGCCAGCTCCCGCAACGATTGCTGATACCTGCCCACCTCAGACTCCGTGAGGCCAGCGAAGTACGGTATTGCGCCGCGCGTGTGCTGCAGCGCATGAACGACAGAGGCTCTAGCACCTTCCAGCAGACCAAGCTCCTTGGTGACGTGCGCAATGCCGATGGACATGCGGGAACGATCAGCCGTCAAGAGCACATGCTCGTACGGATCCGCCGAGTCGCGATTGACCACGAGCACGGGTCGGTCGGCTATGCGAATGACACGCTCGGCAGTGGTGCCCCGGAAACTGTCGCCGAAGCGCCTACGATAGGGACCGAGCACGATGAGATCGGCATCCCACTTGATTGCGACGTCCGCGATTGTTTGATGCGGTCTACCCGTGCGAACCGATACTTGGGCACCATTGCCCGATCGCGCGAGCTTGCGGGCGTGTGCATCCAGAGCGAAGCGGGCTCGCGCATCGCGATGACGGCTGGCGTGCGCGGACCCTGTCGCATCGACGACATGCAACAGAAGCAGTTGGGCGCCCAGCGCCCGAGCGATGGCATCAGCTCGCGACACTGCACGATCAGAGCGCTGCAGCAGATCGGTCGCGCACAGTACTCGCGGGCTACGATCGCGCTTGAACATCTGCCCGCCGTCGTGCGCGCGGACTGCTCCGGAAGAATCGGCAAAGTGTCTTACAGCCATCTCTTTCCTCCTCGAATTGAACTCCCGATTACCTCAAGCCGCGAGGTCCACGCAGTGCGCGTCCAACGTGTGCTGATTGCTGCCAGCCGCAATTCGTTGCGGCTGTCTCACCTTCTCGATCTGCAGCCACTGAATTCCTCCTGACATAGGCGACTCGACTTCGTCACCTTGACGATGGCCGAGCAGTGCCGCTCCCAGCGAACCCAGCACCGATAAGTGACCTGCGCTCATGTCCGCCTGACTTGCGCACACGATGGTGTAGTCGCGGGCAATTCCCGTTTTGCTGTTGCGGACGCGAACGTCCGAATCCAGCGTGACGACGTCAGCCGGAACTTCCTCGGAACCGACGATCTGCGCAAGTTCGAGCGCTTTGCGGAGTTCGAGGTGGTGTAGGCGGCGGTACGGCCAATTGCTGTGCGAGTCAAGACTCGCGAGCACGCGGGCGAGGTCCGGCTTGGTAACTACGATTCGATTCTTCCTCGGCATTTCTTGCACTCCTCTCGGCGTAAGCCCCTCCGGCGGCCGGGCCTCCCGGTCTGGCAATCGTCTCGAGGCCCGGCCGCAACCGCAGTGTCTTTATACCGTGGACCACAAATTCGGTCTATTAGAAGTATTCTTCTACACCGTTCGTTATTAACTAATCGTTTGTTGCACGCGAATCGCTGAGCGGACGGCTCATCCGCCGTGCTGGTTTGCTTCGGAAGTCAGTGCTGCAAGCCCGTTCAGGTCAAGGAGAACGCGCGTGTGCTGCCGCACGCAAACTCATATATCTCGCCCCGGATGCCGAGCTTGATCGACGCGATGCCGCGTTCCCGACCGTGGATGGTCAAGCGGTCACGCGTGATTTGCAGATCGAGTGAATGCCCGCGATACCGAATGCGCATGTCCAGACGTTGGATCTCGGCGGGCAGCTGCGGATTCAGGCGCAAGACGTCGCCAGTAGCTTCGATGCCGGTCGACACTCGTAGAATGAGGTCGACGGTTCCAGCCATTGCGCCTAGATGAATACCCTCTGCTGTCGTTCCCTGCTGGATGTCGCTTACATCACTTTGCAGGGCCTCGGCGTAGTACTGCAGCGAGCGTTGCCGATCCGACCGGGCCATCACCCATGCATGGACAACGCGGGACAGCGTAGATCCATGCGAAGAGCGGGCGTCGTAGTAGGCGACATTGCGCGGGATCGCCTGCGGATCGAGGTGATACCCGAGGCGTTCAAGAAGCCCGGTGAGCTCCTCCGCCGAAAAGACATAGAACAGCATCAGCACATCGGCTTGCTTGGCGAGTTTGTAGCGATTGGTAGTGTCGTTCTCAGCCTCCAGGATTAGATCGAGGCGCTGGATGTTGCCGTATCGCAGCCGATAGTCCTCCCAGTCGAACTCGCGCAACGTCTCATATCCCTCGAACTGACTGATGATGTCGTTCTCATGGAAAGGGACGAACATGCGTCGGCTCATGTCCTCCCAGCGCTCGATCTCGGTGGCTGAGATAGCAAGTCTCTCCAGCAGCTCGCGGCGGCGGATGTCGCTGAGGATCTGCAGGACTTCGAGCGCCCGCGACAAGACCCACACTGCCATCACGTTGGTGTACGCGTTGTTGTCGAGTCCGAATGACACCGAATCGGGGTACGCCTCGTGAAACTCGTCCGGACCCATCACACCGCGAATCTCATAGCGCTGGCGCTCATCGTTGAAGATGGCAATGCTGGACCAGAAATGAGCGATGTCGAGGATCAGCTCCGCGCCATAGAAGTGCAGGAACTCGAAGTCCTGCGTCACTTGAAAGTACTGCCACACGTTGTACGCGATGGCGCTTCCCACATGCCGCTGCCGGAACGAGTTGTCTGGGACCCAGCGTTGGGAGCGGTGATTCAGATTCAGCTCCTGCGTTTCCTCCTGCCCGTCGCTCCCGCTTTGCCAAGGAAACATGGCGCCGCGCCAACCTGCTTTCGACGCGGCTGCTCGCGCTTCGTTGAGCCTACGATAACGGTATATAAGAAGTGAGCGGGTCAGTTCCGGCGCCCGATAGTTCAGAGCGGGGAAGATGAAGAGCTCGTCCCAGAACACATGGCCCTGGTATGCCTCGCCCGTCCAACCCCGCGCCGGAACACCGATGTCCAGGCCGATCGAATTGAGAGATGCTGCCTGCAGCAGATGGAACATGTTGAGTCGAAGCAGCATGGGAAGATTGAGTCTGAACTCGCGACCGGCGGGCTGCAGACGTATGTCAAAGCGGCGCCACAGATTCGTCCAGGCGTGAACATGCAGGGACAGTACAGCGTCGAACCGCTTCGCACGGCTGAGCGCCTTGCCCGCGGCCACACCGCAATTGGATATGGCGAAGTCCCGCGAGGTATAGAGAAACGCGAGCTTCTCGACCTTGAGCGTCTCGTCCTGACGCAGCTCCAACGTGAACTGCTGTGCAATATAGCCGCGTTCGCTCGAAACAGTCCGCGGCACACCGATCAGTTGTTCGTCGAGATAGGCGCGTGTGACGGCTGCTTGGGCGATGCGAACGTCGGACTGAGAGGTCCGTACCCGCAGCAATATGCCATCGTCTCCAATGACCTCACTGTCGATCGGGCGGAGATGGCGGTTGTTGAACTCGCGGTAAAGCTTTGCGCCTGCATTCACCACGCGACCGTCGATCGCCGAGCGAATGGTCAGCCGACCCGACCAGTTCTCCGCCTTGACCGCCAGCTCGAGTGCTCCCAGGTGCATGTCACTCATTGAAACGAAGCGCCTTTCTACAAGACTCGTGCGTCGGCCTTGAGCGTCTTCGATGTTCATCGCCGTGGATAGCACGCCGCGCCGAAGATCCAGTTCCTGTCGATAGGATCGGATCGTTACCGCACGCAGATCGAACCACTCGCCGTGCTCGATGCAAAAAGTCAGTGACAACCAGTTTGGGAGGTTGACCAGGTCCTCATTCTCGACGACTCGACCAAGGATGTCGGTGCGCAGGCGGTTGTATCCACCCGCAAGGTAAGTCCCCGGATAGTGGACCGCGTCAGCGTCTGCCCACGCAGCCACCCCTCGTGTCGCAAAATACCCGTTCCCTAGCGCGCACAGAGACTCGCGAATGCCTTCGCGCGCGGGGTCGAATTCCTCATAGACGAGCGACCAGGCTGAAGGCGGCTCCGTCGCGACGTGAACCTGAGTCAGTGTCGTGACGACGACGTCCGCGCCGGCTTCACGCAGCCGGTGCGAGTCACCTACGTGATCGACGCCGATGACGAGCCCGAAGCCACCGGCCCGACCGGCCTCTATGCCGGCGATGGCATCCTCGATGACAACCGAACGGGCCGGCTCGACATGCATGCGTCGAGCGGCCTCAAGGAAGGCGTCCGGCGCTGGTTTGCCACGCAAGCCGAGGCGAATGATTTCGACTCCATCGACCCGCACCTCAAACAAGTCTGCGATTCCCGCTTGCCGCAGCACTGATTCGCAGTTGATGCTTGAGGTCACCACAGCAGTGCGCACGCCTTGTGCCCGAAGAGCGCGGACTAGGTCGACGGCAGCTTCGAAGGTCTGTACGCCGTTGCGCTCCAGATACTCCATGAAGTATCGGTCCTTGCGATTGCCGAGCCCATGAACGCTCTCCACATCAGGGCCGTCCTCGTTTGTGCCTACTGGCAGGTCGATGCGCCGCGATTGCAGGAATGCCGCAACGCCGTCGTGACGGGGCTTGCCGTCGACGTACCGTCGGTAGTCGGTCTCGATGTCGAACGGAATGAAAGGCTCACCGATGGCGACCGAACGCCTTTCGAGAAACGCATCGAACAGTTGCTTCCACGCGGCCGCATGTATGCCGGCGGTCTGAGTCAGCACGCCATCCATATCGAACAGAACCGCGTCGTACTCGCGCGGCGATAGGGTGGCAATCGGACCCGTGCTGCTCATGCGCTCGATCCTCGTCGATCTTCGGAATGCTCCTAGGGTCCCGGAACGCGACCGCCAGCCTTATGGTCATCACTCAACCGCCGCGACCAATGCGTAACGCAGCCGCCTGTACGAATTGCATGCATTTGTCTTGTCCCCCGCAGCAGACTTACTCAACGCATAGAACAGAGTCCGGCTCCGTCACACTCAAAATAGGGTTGAAGCGATGCTCACATCATTTCAGCGTGCCTGCCAACTTGCCGATGCTCCAAGGTTTGAGGCCGCTCTTCGCCTTGGATGGAAGGATTGATCAGCAGCGACGCGCGTCGATGCGCCCGCCGGGCCGCGGCGGGCGAGACGAGAAGTACGTCGTGCTTCATTCCACGCAGGACCTCGTTGGAAACGCTGCCAATGAATACGCGCTTGAGCAGGGGGAAGCGACTGCTTCCGACGACAACCAGATCGGACCCTAGACGCTGCGCAACTTGTTCGATGGCGTGGAATGGCGAAGTGTTGGGCGGCGAAAAAACCGACACTTCTGCCGCGTTCAGACCCGCACGCTCGAGCTGCTCTTCCATCTGCCTGGAAGCCGATCGGCTGCGAGATTGCTGATAGCCGCTGACTGCGGACTCGCTCCCACGAGCTAGGTAGCGCGCAACGCCCAGCGCGTGCTGCGGCGCGTGGACCACAGACGCACGCGAGTCTTTCACCAGACCGAGCTGCTTGCTTACACGCGTGATACCGGCTGACATACGCGAGAGATCAGACGCGAGCAGTACATTTTCATAAGGAGCTGCCGCGTCGCGGTTCACTACGAGTACAGGCCGACCTGCTCTGCGAATGACTCGCTCGGCGGTGGTTCCCCTGAAGCTGTCGCCCAATCGCCGCCGGTAAGGTCCGAGAACGATCAGATCCGCGTGCCACTCGACTGCAACGTCTGCGATTGCTCTATACGGCCGTCGACTTGCACGAACTGAGCCCTGCACATTGCCGCCTGGCCACGCGATCCTGCGAGACAGAGCATCGATGGTGAGCTGCGCGTGCGCACGCCGGCGTCCAGTTGCCCGTGCAGTAGTCGCCACGTCGACGACGTGCAACAGAAGCACCTGCGCACCGAGTGCCCGAGCAATCTCTCGGGCTCGCGACAGCGCTGCGTCGGACCCCGCTCCTAGGTCGGTCGCACACAGCACTCGCGCCGTTCGATCCAGGCTGAGCTTCGGAGCAACGATGTCTGACGGGATGGGCCACGATCGACTGATAAACTGGCTCAGAGCCATTCTTCTCTCCTTGCATTGATTTCACGGTTACGAAAAACCCGACCCGGCCTCATGCCACGGCAGGCGCTGAGTGAAGATCCCTGTGGTGCTCGCTGCCATCAGCCGATAATCGTTGCGGCTGAATTACCCGTTCGATCCAGAGGCGCCGAATGCCGCCCGGCATTTGCCATTCGACATCGTCACCTTTTCGATATCCGAGCAGTGCCGTACCGAGCGGTGCAAGCACCGACACGTGACCTGAGCTCAAGTCCGCCTGCGTAGGCGATACGACGGTGTAGTTGCTGGCCATCCCCGTTTCGGGATCACGTACGCGAACCTGCGATTGCAGGGTGACGACATCCGAGGGCACCTCGGCGTCGTGAACCACGTGCGCCCGGTCGAGCTCGACGCTTAGATCGAGCAGGTGCTCACGGTCGCGCACTGATATGCCGCGCGAGCCAAGGATGGCGCGCAGACGCTTCAGGTCCGACCTGGTGACTACAATTCGATCGTTCCTCCACATGACTGTTAACCCTCTGCATTCGCTGCCGATGAAACCCTTCGGCGGGCGAGCCTGCTGGTGTGCGGCAATTTCGCGGCTCGCCCGCAACCTCAGTGTCTTTGTACGTGAGTTGGCAGCTTCGGTCTATTAGAACTATTCTTGTCGACACTTCGATATTACAAACTTCAGCAAACTCGCCCGCCGGGCAATTCTTGGTGGTGTTCGGCGGTACCGCCGGCGGAGTTCAACAGCTTCGGCGCTCGCCGTGGCAATCTCGAGATGATGATGCGGGGCACGTTCGGCAACATCCGCCTGCGGAATCTGAGGAGGCCGCAGCTCGAACGCCCGTGGACTGTGCACGGTCCGAGTGGTGAACAGCTGGGCATCTTCGACGCGTCGCGCCGCTTCTGCCATTGCAGTTCGAGCCGGGCAGTTCGGCGCAGTCGTTGGGCCTTACGAGGCTGGAGGCTTTTTCGATCTCAGGCAACGGACCGGCATTGCACCCAGGCAAACTGCGACGGTGCAGGTGACAAGGCAAGCTGCGCGAACTTCTCACGACCTGAGCGCTCGAGACCTCATGCCGCACCTGTCTGCTTAGGCGACCGACCTCGTCACGCCGCGCGTCTGAGTGGTTTCATGCGTCGTCGCTGTAATGTGCGTCGCACGGCCCGCTCCACTCCGGACAAGGCTACGTCAACAGCGGCATGGAGCGATGCGTCCCGACTCTCAAACACGACGCTGGGCAGACCACGCAACACGACCTTGATTCGGCACAACTGATCGATACCGCCGCGCGGTCCGTTTACATCCCCCGTGCGAACGCTGACGCGCTCGATGGAGCGTTCGTATTTACCGAGCTTGGTGCCGAGCTTCCGCCGGATGTAGTCGCGGTCATTGGACCCGAACTCCCCCTGACCCGCGCGAATGTGGACAGGCAGCCGCCGCGCCTCCGTAGGTCTCATAGTCATTCTCCTCGCATGCTTAACTGTTCCGCCTGGATTTGGTCACGCGCGATTGCTGTTCCGCCCGTGCAACCTCGGCTTCTGCAGCAAGCCAATCGTCCAGGTCGTGACCAGGCTCGAATCCACGCTTCTCGGCGATGAAATACGCCGTCGCAGCAATTCTTGCCTGATGATCAGCCGTGCGATCCTTAGCTTCGGCTGCAACGAGCTGTCGGACGTCCTTGTCGCGCTCCACTCGAGCGATGATGCCGTCCCCCGCAAGGGCGCGCTTGCGGGCACGACGCACTGATCTCTGTGCTTGAACGCTCATCGAACCTCCTGCTTGTTACTCTGAGCCATGTTGTACGCCTTCGCTTCGGTGTGAACAATTGGAAATATTCTGTGCACTGGAGCGTCTTTCTCTAACTTTCTGGGTCAGCGGGCCGTGCGACTCATTGAGGTGTAGCCTCATGGCAGCGCCTGGAAGAAATGCCTCGATGCCTTGACGGTGGTCCGCTTCTCGATGTCAACTTCTCCTCGACGTTCGGCGGTGGTCGCGCGCCGACGGTTTCATCTACACCGCGAGGGCCTATCATTTATTTCCGCGTGAAGGCTCCGAAGATCCTTCTTCTGTGCATCCTGGCCGCGATGAGTGCGATGCTCATCTGCTGCCGGACCTTGCCTGACCTTGAGGGACGGAGCGTCACAACAGCCCTGGCGGACACCGCCGATACGAAGCTCGGTCACGCCATTGCACCAGTCGCACGGGCTCACCCCGACAAATCCGGCGTGTTCGCGCTCGCGGATGGGCGCGACGCGTTCGCCGCCCGCGCGCTGCTGGCCCGCGCTGCTGATCGCTCCATCGACGTGCAGTACTACATCTGGCGTCATGACATGTCTGGAACGCTGCTGTTCGAGGAATTGCATGACGCTGCGGATCGTGGCGTTCGCGTGCGGCTGCTGCTAGATGACAACAACACCACGGGACTCGACGCCATTCTTTCGATGCTGGATGCGCATCCAAACATCGAGGTACGTCTGTTCAACCCCTTCATGCACCGCCGCGTTCGCGCACTGGGGTTTCTAACCGACTTTGCACGCCTCAACCGGCGCATGCACAACAAGTCGTTCACCGTCGACAACCAAGTCACGATCGTCGGCGGGCGCAATGTGGGCGACGAATACTTCGATGCCGGTCAAGGCCCGCTGTTCGTCGATCTCGATGCTATGGCGGTCGGCCCGGTGGTGAACGACGTTTCGAAGGACTTCGATCGTTACTGGGCGAGCGATTCGTCCTATCCGGTTGAGCGAATACTGCCCCGCGTCGATCCGCGGACAATTGCAGCGCTATCGTCCGAGGCGTTGTTGGTGGAGCGCGATCCCGCTGCCGCCGAGTACACTGAAGCAATCGCGCGTTTGCCGTTCGTGCGTGATCTGCAGGCGAGCCGCCTGGCGCTGGAGTGGGCGACCACCCACATGGTAAGCGATGACCCGGCAAAGGGATTGGGACGAGCGGCGGATGACGTGCAGGTCGCGCAGCGGCTCAGGGAAATCCGTGGGGCATCAACTCACGAGCTGCAACTCATCTCGCCCTACTTCGTGCCCACGGCCGAGGGCGTGGAGGCACTCGCTGAGCTCGCCAGACACGATGTCGACATTACGATCCTCACGAACTCGCTGGAGGCGACGGATGTGGCAGCTGTTCACGCCGGCTACGCAAAACGGCGCCGGCGGCTACTCGAGAACGGCATTGTGCTATACGAGATGAAACGGAGTTTGTCGCCGCCGCCGGCCCTCACAGATCGTGGGCTGCCCGGCAGCTCGGGGTCGAGCCTCCATGCGAAAACCTTCTCGGTCGATCGATCGCGCATCTTCATCGGTTCGTTCAACTTCGATCCACGCTCCGCGCATCTGAATACGGAGAATGGCTTCGTGATCGAAAGCCCGGCCATGTCAAAGGTGCTCGCCGACGCGTTCTTCAGCAGCATTCCGGCGCGTGTGTACCAAGTGCGGCTGAGCAACGCGGGATCTCTGCAGTGGATAGAGCGACGTGATGGCGAGACACTCGTCCACGATGAAGAACCGGGCGCCGGTTTTTGGCGACGCGCCGGTGTGTTCATCCTCTCGCTGCTGCCGATCGAGTGGCTGCTGTAGAAACAGGGCGGGGTTCGCCTGCAAACAGCACCGTAAGCCCTTCCGGGCCTGATGAGCTCGACAATCGGCTCAAATCACTGCTGTGCGTGGGACTTGATCACATGCTCGGGGAGTCCACGAAGCTGTTTGCGTTCTACACGACGGGGGATATCGGTGGCACGAGCGAATGCAACAACTACGCCGCTATTGGCATCGAGCACAAGTTCTGACTCGGGCGCTGCAGTGCGCAAGCGCGTTGCTGCTCGCGATCCGATGTCAGATTTCCTTCCATCAGCGCTTCGATCCGAAGATCACCGAGTCGCGGTGCGCTTCGTCAGCGTTAACTCAACGAGCGCAGCATTACTGCGCTGGCAGGCGGCAGAAGCGCCGTGAGTCTGCCGTTGCTGGCGATCATCGGTTCCGGCGGTTGCGGTGTCCAACTGCCGTCGCTGCCGATGCTAGCGCCGCCCAAGGTTTGTCCTGTGCTCGCGTCCAGTGCATCGCCCCTGAGCCAAAGCGCATCGAATCGGGGTGCAGCGGCGCCGATTTCCAGCTCCATGCTCACGCTGCGGCTGCTGTCCTTGTTGATCAATACGAAATTGGTGCCGCTTCTATCACGGTCGACGCCCCAGGCGCTGACATTGATCGCAGCGTCGGCGTCAACAGTACCCTCCAACGGCAGTCCGTCGGCAGCTTGTGCGAACATCAACATTCCATAGAATTCCGGACGCGCCTCGATCACTGCACCATCGTGATCCGCGATCGGCGTGTAGCCAGGACCGCTGCCGCCTCCATGCATGTTTACGCCGGCGCAACCGGCGAGCGCGCAGCTGAACATGAAATCGATCACCCAAAGTGCCGTTCCATAGGCATTGCTGACATTCGGTACGCCGCCGTTGTAGAAACTGTTTGCTTCAGCGAGCCGTACACCTTGCGGGATGCCTGCAGCCGCCGCCGCAGGGACCAAACTCGACAACTCGGTCACTAGCCCCGGGTGAGGTTGCAGCAGGAGCGCCAACGTCGAATCGGACGCATCGCCATCGGCGCGATAGTAATGATGCGTCAGCATGGCTAGGTTTGCGCCTTCGTCCTGCGCGAAGGGCAAGGTGAAGCGCCTCAGCTCGAAGGCCGTGGCCGGGCCACTGAATGGCACTCCCGGACTCGCCGCGCTCATTGCATCGCGAAACGAGCGCCACTCTGCGAGGTAATCGTCATAGTTCCACGAACTCGGCCGATAATCGTGACGGCGGTACAAATCGGGCTCGTTGCCGATCTCCCAAGCGAGCAATGACGGTCCGAGACGCGCGGCGACGTACGCGGCTTCACTGGCGGCGTCGGCCGGCGTGTTTCGCGCCAAGTTCACCCCGTAGATCACTTGCCATTCCGTCGCCTGCACAAAGGCACCCAGCGCATCGATGTGCCAAGGCAGGATCGGCGTGAGGTCCTCGACCGCCCCCTGCCAGCTCGAACGGTCCACCGCATTGGCACCGATACGTAGCACTGCCGGACCGAGCAGACGAAAGAGCTGGATCAGCGCTGCGTTGGTTCCTGTGAACATCGGCACGGCGAGCCTGTGCTTCTCGAAGCTCAGACCGGCGTAGCGGCTGTCGAGACGCGAGGCCGAATCGATAGTTCGGAAGGTCACCTCAGCCTGCACGTCAGCGCTGACAGGCGGCACGGACGGTGGCACAGCTGCGGGTGGCAGCTGTGCTGGAGTGCCTCCGTCGCCACCACATGCGACCAACCCCGGCAACAATGAGGCGCCCACGAGAGCTGAGCTCCTGATCAAGAAGCTGCGCCTACCCGCATGATGATCCGCATTCATCCTGTCCGAGCACCGAGCGTGACCCGCCAACGACGCGCTGCCAGCAGAATCACCAGCGTGAGCAACGTAAGAAGCTTAAACGCGCCTCCGCCATTGCTGCCGCTGCCCGCAGCATTGCCA
>Ga0111538_10002915_pt1 | contig 23990 bp, 20 predicted proteins | sample SoiMethybrSBSTD1_FD_79669 | JGI IMG/M metagenome (GOLD analysis project Ga0111538, IMG submission 79669) | Bulk soil microbial communities from a Populus tree surrounding site in Tennessee, USA - Soil MetaG P. TD hybrid SBSTD1 (version 2)... | ecosystem: Environmental > Terrestrial > Soil >...
CGGGCCGCAGAATGCCCCGGACGACGGCACGGACGCACCCGCGCCGCCGGCCGTTCCGGTGGGTGACGGCGCCGCGAACGGGAACGCGGACCCGGCGGGAGCCGCGCCGGCCCCGGCGCATGCCCCGGCCCCCGAGCCCGCCCCGGCCGCCCCGAAGGCCGCGCCGGCGCCGGCCCGGCCGCGCAGCGCCGAGGAGATCCGGCAGGAGACGGCGCAGCACCTCGCGGCGGGGAGGGCGTTCCTCGCGCAGGAGCGCTGGGAGGAGGCGCGACGCGAGCTGGCCGCGGCGCTGGCGCTCGACCCGGTCAACTTCGAGTGCAAGGAGCTGCTGCAGAAGGCGCAGGCGAAGGTCGATCAGGAGACCAAGGTGCGCCAGGACTACGACGACGCGCGCCGCCTGTTCCAGGACAAGGACTACCAGGGGGCGCTGTGGAAGCTGTATCGCCTGCCGAAGGATGCGCGCTTCGGCGATCTCGACGTGGCGATCCGGAACGCCTGGTACAACTGGGCCGTCGTGGCGCTCAAGGGGGGAGATGCCACGACCGCCGCCCAGAAGCTCAACGAGGTGTTCCAGGTCGACGCCGACGATGCCGACGCCGAGAAGATGATGAAGGTGGCGGCGCAGTACTCCTCGCGCCCGAAGGACCGCGGCTTCTATTCGTTCGTGGACACCCTGCGCTTCCGCACGTTCGACGGGAAGTAGCCCGGTCGCCGTCCCGCCCGCGCCCGCCCGGGAGGGCGCGGCTCAGTGCCGGAAGTGCCGCATCCCGGTGACGAGCATCGCCATCCCGTGCTCGTCGGCGGCGGCGACGATCTCCTCGTCCCGCACCGATCCCCCCGGCTGCACCACGGCGGTCACGCCGGCCCGGGCCGCCTCGTCCAGGCCGTCGCGGAATGGGAAGAAGGCGTCCGAGGCCAGCGCCGTCCCGCGCACCGGCTCCTGCGCCTTGGTAATCGCCAGCCGCACCGAGTCGACGCGGCTCATCTGACCGGCGCCGATCCCGACGGTGTGCTCGTCGCGCGCCAGGACGATGGCGTTCGACTTCACGTGCTTGGCGACGCGCCACGCGAACGCCAGCGCCCCGCGCTCCTCCACGGTCGGTGCGCGGCGCGTCACGACCCGGCAGTGCAGGACGTCGGCCTCACCGGTGTCGCCGTCCTGCGCTAGAAGGCCGCCGGAGATGCTGCGCACGTCGAACGCGGCGTCGGCGGCGGCGGGGAACGGCCCGGTCTCCAGGACGCGCAGCCCCGCCTTCGCGGCGAGGATCGGGCGCGCCGCGGCGGCGACGGAGGGGGCGATCAGGCACTCGAGGAAGATCCCGGTCGCCGCGGCCGCGGCCGCCGCGTCCACCTCGCGGTTGAACGCGAGGATGCCGCCGAACGCCGAGACCGGATCGCATCGGCGCGCCGTCTCGAACGCCGCCGCCAGGTCCGGGGCGCAGGCGGCGCCGCACGGGTTGTTGTGCTTGACGAGGATCGCCGCGGGGGCGGAGAACTCGCGCGCCAGGCGCCAGGCGGCGTCGAGATCCAGCAGGTTGTTGTACGACAGCTCCTTCCCCTGGATCTGCCGGGCGCGCGCCACGGTCCCGTCGCCGGCCCCGGGGGCGACATACAGGGCGCCGCGCTGGTGCGGGTTCTCGCCGTAGCGCAGCGCCTGCTTGCGCTCGAACTCGAGGCGCAGTGTCGCCGGGAACGCGCCCGGCTCGGCGCCGGCCGTGGCGGCCCCGGGCGCCGCCGGCCCGCCGGCCGCCGCGAAGCGCCGCTGCAGCGTGTCGCGGATGTCGGCGTCGTACGCCGCGGTGTGCGCGAACGCCTTCGCCGCGAGTCGGCGCCGGGTCGCCTCCGCGAGCCCGCCCGTCCGGGCGATCTCCTCCGCCACCACGCCGTAGTCGGCCGGATCGACGACCACGCCGACCGCCGCGTGGTTCTTGGCGGCGGAGCGGATCATCGCCGGCCCGCCGATGTCGATCATCTCGATGAGGTCGGCCAGCGGCGCGTTCGCCTTCGCGGCCACGGACCGGAACGGATAGAGGTTCACGACCGCGAGCCCGATCGGATCGATGCCGGTGCGCTCCATGTCGGCGCGGTGCGCCGGCTCCGACGGATCGCCGAGGAGCCCGCCGTGGATGCGCGGGTGCAGCGTCTTGACGCGGCCGCCGAGGATCTCCGGCTGGCCGGTGTGCCGCGACACATCGGTGACCTCGATCCCGTCGCGCCGCAGCGCCTCGGCCGTCCCGCCGGTGGAGAGGATCTGGAAGCCGATCCCGGCGAGCCGGCGCGCCAGTTCGACGACGCCGGTCTTGTCGTAGACGCTGATCAGCGCGCGGCGGGGGAGCGGCGTCACGGCTTCTCCGCGGCCGGCGGCCTGGCCGGCACCGGGGCCGGCGGCGTTCCGGCGGCCAGCGGCTGGACGGGTCCGTACACCTGAGGTCTCCCCGCGAGGAGCGGCACCGCCCCGGTCATGTCGCCGCCCGCCTCGCGCCACAGGAGCGCCCAGACCCGGGCCACGTCGTTCACCGCCTGGGAGTAGGCGAGCGCCGCGACGCCGAACGGGACGGAGCGCTCGTCCACCGCCTGGGCGTTCACGGGGGTGCCGTCGTCCTTGAAGGCGGGGGCGATACGGGGGTACGAGCGGGCGGCGCGCCGGGCGCTCTCGAGCAGGTAGCTGCGCAGGGCGTTGCTGTCGGGGAGCGGCGCCGGGGCCGGGTCGAGGACGAACAGGATCTTGTCGAGCGAGCGCTCGATCATCGCGCGGTACCCCTCGCGGACGAGCGGCTCGCGCGGATCGGCGTCGGAGGCGTTGAGCGGGAACGAGACGTCGGAGACGAGGTGCGCCAGGGCCCCCGCCTCGAACGCGAAGCGGGCGAGCTGTCCTTTCCGCGCCAGGAGATCCTTCGCCTGCTTCGTCTTGAGCACGACGGCGTCGGCCGCGAGCCCGCCCCCCTCGGCGCGCAGGAAATGCACCTCCTCCGTCTCGTAGGCCGAAGGGGCGGTCATGCCGCGCTCCATCTCCGCGCGGTGCTTCTTGAGGATGGCGGCGAGCCCCGGCGGCGCCACCTTCAGCGCGTCCGCCAGCATCCGGAGCCGCGTCGCCTCCGTCCACGCCATCGCCGGCGCGAACGAGCACGACAGCATCACGGCGACGAGCGCCCACGAGCGCCAACGCATCACGGCCGCATTTTACATGGCGCGCACCTCCGCGTTGACAACCGCGGGGGCCAAGTGCAGGATACGGCCCCGATGAGACACAACGGTCGCGTGAAGTGGTTCAACGCCAGCCGCGGCTTCGGGTGCATCGCCCTCGACGGGGGCGAAGAGGTGCCGGTGCACGCCGCCGCGATCGTGCGCGAAGGGGTGCGCACCCTCGAGGAGGGGCAGGCGGTCGAGTGCGACGTCGCCTGCGGCCCGCACGGTCCGCAGGCGGAGCGGGTCGTGCCGATCGGGGAGAGCCTCGAGTAGCGCGGCATGCAGAGTCTGTGGCGCGACGAGGAGGCCCGCGGCCTCTCCGGCCTGGATCTCCTGGTCTACCGATCGCGCCTGTACGGGCGCGACCCGGCGCTCGTCCTCTGGGGCGGCGGCAACACCTCGCTCAAGCAGCAGGAGCAGGACTTCCGCGGCCGTCCGGTCCCGGTGCTGCGCATCAAGGGGAGCGGCGCGGATCTGAAGTCCATCGGCCCGGGGGACTTCCCCGGGCTGCGCCTCGACGATCTGCTCCTCCTGCAGGAGCGCGCCTCCATGGACGACGACGCCATGGTCGCGTGGCTCAGGCAGTGCCTCATGGAGCCCCAGGCGCGCCGGCCGTCGATCGAGACGCTCCTCCACGCCTTCGTGCCGCACCCGCACGTCGATCACACGCATGCCGATGCCATCCTGGCGCTCGCCGATCAGCGCGACGCACGGCGCCACGTCGAGGCCGCCCTGGGCGAGGAGGCGGTGTTCGTCCCGTACCGGCGCCCCGGGTTCCTGCTGTCGAAGGAGGTCGGCGAGGCGGTGCGCGCGGCGCCGCGGGCGCGTGCCGCGGTGCTCGAGCGCCACGGGCTCATCGCCTGGGGCGAGAGCGCGAAGGAGTCGTACGAGACCACCCTGGCCGTCCTGACGCGGGCGGAGGAGTACGCGCGCGACCGCGCCCGCGGGCGCGCCGTGCTCGGCCCGCTGGCCCATCCGCCGCTGCCGGCCGGGGCGCGGCGGCGTCTGGCGGTCCGCCTGCTGCCGCGGCTGCGCGGGATCCTGTCGCGCGTTCCGGTCCCCTCCGAAGGGGACGGCCCCGGCGGGCGCGTCGTCCTGCGCCTCGAGGACGACGAGGACCTGCTCGATTTCGTGGGGCGCGAGGCGGCGCCGGCGCTGGCGCTCCAGGGGCCGGCCACGCCCGATCACCTGATGTACACGCGGCTGCGGCCGGCGATCGTGGCGCTCCACGACCGTCCCCTCTCCGGCGAGGAGGACGCGGATCGGCTGGCGCAGGCGTGCGAGCGGGAGGTCGCGAAGTTCGCCGACTGGTACCGGCTCTATGTCCGCAAGCACGGCGGCGACGAGGCGGCGCTCGATCCGCGACCGCGCGTGCTGCTCGTTCCGGGGCTCGGGGCGATCACCGCGTGGAAGGACGCGCGCCATGCCCGCATCGTCGGCGACATCCTGCGTCACGGCACCGCGGTGATGCGTGCCGCCGCCGGGCTCGGCGAGTACCGCTCGCTGAGCCTGCAGGAGGGGTTCGACATCGAGTTCTGGGCGCTCGAGCAGTTCCGCATGAGCCTCGTGCCTCCTGAGGCGGAGATGGGACGGCGCATCGCGCTCGTCACCGGCGCGGCGCGCGGCATCGGGCGCGCGGCGGCGCTGCGCCTCGCGGCCGCGGGGTGCCACGTGGCGGCGACCGATCGGGACGGGGCGGGGGCGGAGTCGGCGGCGGAGGAGATCCGCGCCCGGCACGGCGCCGACCGGGCGATCGGCGCCGCGCTCGACGTGACCGACGAGGCCTCGGTCGCCGCCGGCTTCGAGGCGGCGATCCTCGCCTGGGGCGGCCTCGACGTCGTCGTCAGCAACGCCGGCATCGCGCACGTCAGCCCGGTCGAGCGCCTGGAGCGCGGCGACTGGGACCGGGCGATGGCGGTCAACGCGACGGGGCATTTCCTCGTGTCGCGCGAGGCGGTGCGCTGCCTCAAGGCCCAGGGGACCGGCGGCAGCATCGTGGTGATCGGCTCGAAGAACGTCCTCGCCCCGGGGAAGGACTTCGGCGCCTACAGCGCCTCGAAGGCCGCGCAGGTGCAGCTGGCGCGGGTGCTCGCGATCGAGGTCGGGGCGGATCGAATCCGCGTGAACATGGTGCATCCCGACGCCGTGTTCCAGGACTCGGGGCTGTGGTCGGGGGCGGTGCGCCAGGAGCGCGCCCGGGCCCATGGCATCCCGCCCGAAGGGCTCGAGGAGTTCTACCGCAAGCGCAACCTGCTGGGTGAGCAGGTCACCGCCGAGGACGTCGCCGAGGCGGTCCTGTGGCTCGCGTCGGACCGGTCCCTCAAGACGACCGGCTGCATCCTGACGGTGGACGGCGGGCTGCGGGAGGCGTTCCCGCGCTGAGCTACCGGGGGTAGGACGACTCGACCGGGTAGACCACCGTCCCGCCGCGGTCGAGGTAGGTCTGCGCCATCACCGCCGGGATCCGGTTGTTGCTGGCCACCTGGGGGTTCTGGCGCACGTCGAGCAGCCCCGGATCGAGCGCGAAGGCGCGCTCGTACGCCTTGATCGCCTGCGGGTAGTAGTTCAGCGCGTCGAGCACCACCCCGAGGTTGTACCAGGCGAGCGCGTAGTTCGGCTGGATCTCCACCGCCTTGCGGTAGGCGGTCTTCGCCTCGCTCTTGCGGCCGAGGGCGAACCGCACGACCCCGAGATTGTTCCAGGCGGCCGCGAAGTCCTCGTCGAGCTTCACGGCGCGCAGGTAGCGGGCCTCCGCGTCCTTGCGGCGTCCCTGGCGCAGGAGCAGATTCCCCAGCTCGTTCAGCAGGTACGGGTTGTCGGGGTGCCGCGCCAGCTTCTCGGACAGGACGTCGATGTCGAGCGGGACGGCGCTGTCCGGCTTGCGCGCCGGCGGCTTCGGAGCCGTGGCCGGGGCCGGGGCGGCGGACGGCGATTGCGGCTCCGTCTCCTCGGGGGCGATGGCGGGCGGGACGGAGGGGGGCGCGGCCGGCGGGGCCTGCGGCTCCTGGGCGGCGGCCAGCGACCAGGCGCCCAGAAGGAGGGCCCCCGCCGTCCACCGCATGGCGCGCGATCCGATCACCGTTCCTCCGCTCACGAGCCCTCCTTCGGGCCTACGGCACGCACTTTCAGAGTCACTTTCTGATCGCGTGAGTATATCTTGAACTCGACCGCCTCACACGTCCCCTTCGCCTGCAACGCCGCGGTCTGCTTGGAGATCTCGCGGGCGAAGGTCTCGAAGCCCAGCGGGCGGGCGTCGCCGGCGTTGCGGCGCGCCGCGACGAACGAGTCGTACAGCCGACGCACCGAGGCCTCGTCCTGCCCCCGCGAAGGGATCCGGAACGAACCGGGGGGCGGCGCCGGGGCCGCCGGGTGTCGCGGGCCCTTCTCCGACGGCGGGCGCGGCGGTGAGGGGTCGGGGCGGGCGCTGCCGCCGCTGGCGGCCGCGGCCGCGGCGGCGCGCTTCGCGGCGCGCGCCGCGAGCGGGTGCACGCGCGCCCCCTCCTCCTTCATGCGCATCATCTTGTTCCAGAGCTCCTGGAACGTGTTGAACTTGTTGACGACGTTGTTGTACATGAAGCGCTCGGACATGTTGCGCAGCTCCACTCCCTGGAGCTTGCGCATCGCGCGGGACAGGGCGCCGTGCTGGTCGGTCGGGGGACGCGGGGACGCGCCCTGGAAATACAGGTCGTACTGGACCTTGAGACGACGGATCTCGAAGTCGAGTGCCTTCAGTTCCTCTTCCAAGGCCATGTGTCAGATGCCCTCGTCGCGGCGGAGCCGCGGGCCGAATATAGGTTGCGCGTCCCGGCGTTTCAAAACGTCGGGCTTTTGACACCCCCCGGTGACTGTGATGTGATGCCGCCCTGCATGGCGCTCCCGGGTTCCCCCTCCAAGGTGCGAAAAAAGGGATCGCGCTCCGTCGCCGCCGGCGCCGGGGTCGGGATGCTGCGCCGGCTCCCCTCGGTGCACGAGGTGCTGGAGCGGCCGGAGGTGCACGCCCTCTGCGAGCGGCACGGCCGGCCGGTCGTCGCGGCGCTCCTGCGGGAGCGTCTCGACGCGCTCCGCCGCGGCAAGGCCAGAACCGCGACCGGAGCGGGCGACCTCGGCCCCGCGGTCGCGACCCTGCCCGCGTGGCTCGAGGCGGAGGCGGTCGCGCGGACCCGGTCGAGCCTCGTGCCGGTGATCAACGCCACCGGGGTCGTCATCCACACCAATCTCGGCCGGGCACCGCTCCCCGAGGAGGCGCTGCGGCGCATGGCGGAGGTGGGGGGCTCCTACGCCACCCTGGAATACGACCTTCGGGCGGGGGGGCGCGGCTCGCGCGGCGTGCACCTCGAGCGGCTGTTCCGCTTCCTCTTCCCGGACGCCGCCGCGCTCGTGGTGAACAACAACGCGGCCGCGGTGCTCCTCGCCCTCAACAGCCTGGCGGAGGGGCGCGAGGTGATCGTGTCGCGCGGCGAGCTCGTGGAGATCGGCGGCTCCTTCCGGATCCCGGAGATCCTCGCGAAGAGCGGCGCCGTGCTGCGCGAGGTGGGGACGACCAACAAGACCCGCCTCGCCGACTACGAGAAGGCGATCGGAAAGAACACCGCCCTGCTCCTGAAGGTGCACCCGAGCAACTACCGCATCGTCGGGTTCACGCACGCGGTGTCGCTCGCCGATCTCGCCCGGCTCGGCCGCCGCCGGCGCGTGCCGATCCTCATGGATCAGGGGAGCGGCAACCTGCACGACCTGGCGCGGCACGGCGTGCGGGACGAGCCCACGGTGGGGGAGGCGCTCCGGGACGGGGCGGATCTCGTGTGCGCCAGCGCCGACAAGCTGCTCGGCGGCCCGCAGGCGGGGCTGCTCCTCGGGAGGCCGGCCGTCGTGGAGCGGCTGCGCCGGAACCCGCTGGCGCGGGCCCTGCGGGTGGACAAGACGATCGTCGCCGCCCTCGAGGCGGTGCTCCTGGCGCACGTCCGGGGGACGCCGGAGACGCTGCCGGCGCTCCGGATGATCGCGCTGACGCCGGAGGATCTGGAGCGGCGGGCCCGCCGCCTCGTGGAGCGCGTTTCCGGGATCGCCGGCGCGGGGCTCCGCGCGCGGGTGCGCCCGGGGATCTCGGTGACGGGCGGAGGATCGGGGCCGGGGGAGGGGATGCCCTCGGCGCTCGTGGCGATCCGCGCGGACGGCGCGAGCGCCCGCGCCCTCGAGGAGCGGCTGCGGCAGGGGGAGCGGCCGGTGATCGGGCGGATCGAGGCGGGGGAGCTGCTCCTCGATCTGCGCACCGTGCGCGACGAGGAGGAGCCGGCGCTCGAGGCGGCGCTCGCCGCCGCGGCGGCCGCGCTCAGACGTTGAAGCGGAAGTTGATCACGTCGCCGTCCCGCACGACGTAGTCCTTTCCTTCCGAACGCAACAGCGCCTTCTCGCGCGCGGCGGCGAGGCTTCCGGCGGCGACGAGGTCCTCGAACGCGACCACCTCCGCCCGGATGAAGCCGCGCTCGATGTCGCTGTGGATCGTCCCGGCCGCCTGCGGCGCGCGGATGCCGGACGGGATCGACCAGCCGCGACACTCGTCTTCGCCCGCGGTCAGGAACTGGATGAGCCCCAGCAGGCCGAAGGCGGCGTGGACCACCCGGTCCTTCGCCGGCTCGGCGAGCCCGAGATCGGCCAGGAAGGCGCGCGCATCCTCGGGGTCGAGCCGGGCGATCTCCTCCTCGACCTTGGCCGACAGGCCGGCGACCGCCGTGTGCGGCCGGCCGGCCCACTCCTTCAGGCCCATCTCCTCCGCGACCTGATCGACGCGCGACGCCGCCCCTTCGTCCACGTTGATCAGGAGGAGGAGCGGCTTGGCCGTCAGGAACGCGAAGCCGCGGATCCGCTTCAGGTCCTCCGGCTTGAGGTCGAGGGAGCGGATCGGCGTCTCCTTCTCGAGCGCCTGCAGGCAGCGCTCGACGATCGGCATCTCCAGCTCGTCGTCCTTGTTCTTCATCTTCCTCAGATTGAGGGCCAGGCGCTCGCGCCGCCGCGTCGCCACCTCGAGGTCGGCGAGGATCAGCTCCATCTCCATCGTCGCGATGTCGCGCGCCGGGTCGATCGAGCCCTCGGAGTGCGCGATCTCCGGATCTTGGAAGGCGCGCACGACGTGGGCGATGGCGTCGACGTTGCGCATCTCGCCGAGCGACAGCGACTCCTGCCCCTCCCCCTTCTGGACCCCCTGGAGATCGAGGAAGTCGAACTGCGCGTAGGTGAGCTTCTTCGGCTTGAAGATCGCGCCGAGCCGGGCGACGCGCGGATCGACGACCTTGGCGACGCCGACGTTCGACCCCGACCGCCCCGAGGCGTACTTGTCGGTGCTGACGCGCGCGCCGGTCAGGATGTTGAAGAGGCTGGTCTTCCCCACCTTGGGGAAGCCCAGCAGTCCGAACTTCATCGTCGTGTCCCTCGGAAGGCCGGGCGCGGAGCCCGCGTGACCGGCGTGAAGGGCGGATTCTAGCGCAACGCCGCGCCCCGGCGCGGCGGCGTGGAGCTCAGCGCCGCGGCGGGCGCGGCGGGGGGCCGGGGCCGCCCTCCCCCTCCTTGAGCCGGCCGGCGTCGCGCAGCAGGCGGCGGAGCAGGAACTCGATCTGGCCGTTGAGGCTGCGGAGATCGTCCCGGGCCCAGCGCTCGAGCGCGGAGAGGACCTCGGGGTCGACGCGCAGCAGGAACGGGCGCCGTTCGCTCACCGGTTATTGATAGAGCGTCCCGGTGTTCAGGACCGGCTGCGCCGACCGCTCGCCGCACAGGACGACGAGGAGGTTGCTCACCATGGCGGCCTTCCTCTCGCCGTCGAGGGTGACGACCTTGTTCTGCTCCAGCCGGGCGAGGGCCATCTCCACCATGCCGACGGCGCCGTCCACGATGCGCTGGCGCGCGGCGATGATCGCCCCCGCCTGCTGGCGTTGCAGCATCGCCGAGGCGATCTCGGGGGCGTAGGCCAGGTGGCTGATGCGTGATTCGAGGACCTCGACCCCGGCGCGGTTCAGGCGTGCCTGGATCTCCGTCTTGAGGTGCTCGGCGATCTCGGACGTGTGGCCGCGCAGCGACATCTGCTTGTCGTCGTGGGCGTCGTAGGCGTACGAGGTCGCGAGGTTGCGGAGCGCCGCCTCGCTCTGCACGTGGACGTAGTTCTCGTAGTTGTCCACCTCGAAGCAGGCCTCGGCGGTGTCCACCACCCTCCAGACGACCACCGCGGCCAGCTCGATCGGGTTCCCCTCGATATCGTTGACCTTGAGGTGCGCCGACTCGAAGTTGCGCACCCGCAGCGACAGGCGCCGCTTGCTGTAGAACGGGTTGGCGAACCGGAGCCCCGGCTGCTTCACCGTCCCGACGTACGATCCGAAGAGCTGCAGCACCCGTCCCTCGTTCGGATCCACCACGAAGAGGCCGGCCAGCATGACGAGCGACGCGACGAACGCCACGATCGTCCCGACGATCATCGCCTTGTCCTGCTGCATCACCCCCTGCACGAATCCATAGATCGACGCGCTCAGCACCAGCAGCAGGATCGCGAGCGCCGCATACCCCGATACCGCCTTCTGTTCCTTTTCCCGAATCATTCCCGTTCCCCCTCCGCCGCTTCCGCGGTCTCATCCTGTCCGTTGATAGCGAAGTGATATCAACATGCAATCCCCCCTGTCAAGAGTCAAGTTGAGGCCAGGCCGCCCTCCATGACCTCCTCTCCTTCGCCCCGCACCGTCTCTGATAGAATCCCGCCCGTCACCGGTGGACGGGATATTCGGGGCGTAGCGCAGCCTGGTAGCGCATCTGCTTTGGGAGCAGAGGGTCGGTGGTTCGAATCCACTCGCCCCGACCCCGGACCCGCGCGGTGACGATGGCCGGGTCCGGTCCGGCCTCCCGGTCGTCCGATCTCGAGTGCGCGCCTGTAGCTCAGCGGATCAGAGCACCAGCCTCCGGAGCTGGGGGTCGGAGGTTCGAATCCTCTCAGGCGCGCCAGCCCGGACGTCGTGTTAACATGCCGCTCCCCAAAAGGTCCGGATCGTGGCGTCGGGCCGTTGTGGAAACGAAGTTCCGACTGCGCGCCTGTAGCTCAGGGGACAGAGCAACGGCCTTCTAAGCCGTGGGTCGGGGGTTCGAATCCCTTCAGGCGCACCACTTTCCTGCGCGCGGGCCACTGCGGGGGCATTCGAGTTCGGTTCGGATCTGCAGTCGAAGGATGGTGAGTGTAGCTCAGGTGGTAGAGCCCCGGGTTGTGGCCCCGGTTGTCGCGGGTTCGAGTCCCGTCACTCACCCCATTCGTTGGATATCTGGGACGGGCCGTTAGCTCAGTCGGTAGAGCAGCTGACTCTTAATCAGCGGGTCGGAGGTTCGAGTCCTCCACGGCTCACCAGTTCCCTGCGCCACACCTCGCCGCGCGCTTCCTCAGCAGGTCCCGTTCGCGGGCGTTGCCGGTCATCGCGGCGGCCCGCTCGAACTCGGCGCGCGCCTCGGCGCGCCGCCCCAGGCGCTCCAGCAGATCGCCGCGCACGCTGGGCATGAAGTGATAGTGCGCGAGGGCCGGATCCTCCGCCAGGGCGTCCACGAGATCGAGCGCGGCCTGCGGCCCCGACGTCTTCCCGACGGCCACCGCCCGATTGAGGGCCACGACCGGCGAGGGGAGACGCTCCAGAAGCTCGTCGTAGAGCGACACGATCGCGCCCCAGTCGGTCTCGTCCGCGGTCCGCGCCCGGGCGTGGCAGGCGGCGATCGCCGCCTGGAGGAGGTACGGGCCGCGCACGTCCGCGAGGCGCTCCGCCCGCTCGAGGGCCCGCAGGCCGCGTTGCACGAGGAGCGGGTCCCACAGCGCGCGGTTCTGATCGAGCAGCAGCACCGGCTCGCCGCCCGGCCCGCGCCGTGCCGCGAAGCGGGAGGCCTGGATCTCCATGAGGGCGGCGAGCCCGAACGCCTCCGGCTCGTACGGTGCGAGGCCGCAGAGCACGCGGGCGAGGCGGAGCGCCTCGTGCGACAGATCGGGGCGCATCCATTCCTCGCCGGAGGTGGCGGCATATCCTTCGTTGAACGCGAGGTAGAGCACCTCCAGGACCGACGCGAGCCGCGCCTCCCGCTCCGCGCCGCGCGGGATCTCGAACGGCACCCGCGCCTCCGCGAGCGTCCGCTTGGCGCGGACGATCCGCTGTGCGATCGTCGGCTCCGGCAGGAGGTAGGCGCGGGCGATCGCCTGCGTCGTCAGCCCTCCGAGCACGCGCAGCGTCAGGGCCACCCGCGACTCCGGCGGAAGCAGCGGATGGCAGGCGGCGAACATGAGGCGCAGCAGGTCGTCCCCCTCGCCGGCGTCGACGTCGGGGTCCGGCTCCGGGGGAGCGGCATCGCCGGCGTCGCGGGCGATCTCCTCATGGACACGCGCCCGGCGCACGTCGCGCCGGAACAGATCGATGGCGCGGTGCTTCGCCGTCGCCATCAGCCACGCGGCCGGGTTCTGCGGCACCCCCTGCCGGGGCCATTCCTCGAGCGCCGCGACCAGGGCGTCCTGGGCGAGATCCTCGGCGCGCCCGAGATCGCGCGTGAACCGCGCGAGCGCGGCGATGAGCCGCGGCGCCTCGATGCGGAAGACGGCCTCGATGGCGCCGCGGGTCGCGCTGTCGCTCACGCCTTGGGCGCCCCGGGGTCTTTCGGCATCTTCTCGAACCCGGAAGCGGCCTGGCGGACGTCGTCCGGGAAGTCCGACATCTCCTGCACCTGGCGGATCTCGATCGTCTCGTTCTCGCCGCCCGGGCAGCGCTTGGCCCACTCGATCGCCTCCTCGCGCGACGCGACCTGGATCATCCAGTAGCCGCCGACGACCTCCTTCGCCTCCGCGAACGGCCCGTCCTTCACGACCGGACGGCCGCCCGGGAAGGAGACGCGCGCCCCCATCGACGGCGGATGCAGACCGTCGAGCGCCAGGAGCACGCCGGCCTTCTGCAGCGCCTCGTTGTACTTCATCATCGCCGCGACCGCCTTCGCGTCCGGCATCGCGCCCGGCGCCGCCTGCTCGTATCCCTTCGGAATCATCAGCATCATGAATCGCATCGTCGTGTCCCTCCCTTTCACTCCCATGTCGAACGAGCCGGCCCCGGATCGACACGCCGGCCGTTTTTTTTCGCGACGGTCGCGAGCGCCGCGATCGCCGTTGATCGGCCTCGCACCGCGATGCTACGATGCGGCGCGGGTCGGAGGAAAACGCCATGCCGAGCACGGTGCGCATCTTCGGGAAGGACACCTGACCCTACACGATGGCGGCCCGGGAGGCCTTCGCCGCCAAGAACTACGAAATCCAGTACCACGACGTCCAGAAGGACAAGACCCGCCTCGAGGAGATGCTCGCCCTCACGAAAGGGCGGCGGAGCGTCCCGGTGATCCTCGAGGGGGGGAAGGTCACGATCGGCTACGGCGGGACCTGAGGCGTCTGAGCCTTCGGCCGGCGGCCGAAGCCCGGAGCCCGAGGCCCGCCATGACCGCGAGCGACCGCGACCGCTTCCTCATCCAGTTCGGCGAGTCGCTCGAGCGCGTCGACGATCCGATCAAGCTGCACAAGACCGCCCTCGCCCAGGCGGCGCGGTTCTTCTCCGCCGCGCGCGGCGCCGTCGTCCTGCGCAACCCCGTGTCGGGGGAGCTCAAGACCTACGGCTGGGGGGAGGACGGCGCGGCGTGGGACGAGAAGACGCTGCACGCGTTCATCGATCTCGAGCGGCCCCCCGTCACTCCGACCGACATCCTGGCGCCGCTGGTGATCGGGGAGCGGGCGGCGGGGCTCATCGCGCTCCGGCGCGCCGGCGGGTTCCCGCCCGGCGCGGGGCGGTTCCTGGCGCGGCTCGGCCGCAAGCTGGCGCACGAGGCCGGGCTCCGCGAGGAGCGCCGGGTGCAGCGGGCGATCGATCAGATCAAGGAGCGGACGCTCCGGGACCTGCGCCCGCAGGACCTCTTCTACCAGATCCTCCACGGCCTCCGGACGCTGACGCGCTACGACCATTCCTCGGCGCTGCTGATCGCCGAGGAGGACGGCGCCCGGCTCGTCCTGCACGCCGAGCAAGTCGCATGGACGAAGGGGAGGAGCCGGCGCATTGGCAAGCGCGTGCGCGTGCCTCCCGAGCTGCGCACAGCACTGCGGCGTCCCGGCGCGGCGCCCGTCGTCTGGTCGGAGCCGCCGAAGCCACCGCGCCGGAAGGGGAGCGCGGCCGCCCCGGCGGCGCCCGCGCCGGCCCCCCGGAGCGCACCGGGCGGAGATGAGGCGTTGGCGCGGCTCCTCCGGTGGGGCGGGCGCGGGCGCGAGCCCCATGAAGAATCGATCCTCTTCGCGACGCTGCACCACGACGGGACGCTCCTCGGCGTCCTGAAGATCGCCGCGCAGCGCCCGCGCGCCTTCGGCCCTCCCGAGGCGCATGCGGTGGCCGCAGTGCTGCGGCACGTCGCCTCGGTGATCCACCTGTCGCGCCGCGCGCTGTCGATGGAGGAAAGGATCCTCGACGCCGAGAAGAAGCACGCCATGGCGGATCTCGCCCGCGCCATCTCGCACGATGTCAAGAACGCCATCGGCGCCATCCTGCCGCTGGCGCAGCAGGCGCGCGAAGAGGTGCAGGCCGGGTCGTCGGATCCTCGTGTTCTGGCGCAGGACCTGCAGCAGATCGAGCAGTCGGCGCAGATCTGTCAGCGGATCTTCGACGGCATGCTGCAGCTGGCGCGCTCCGGCGTGCGCCGGGCGGAGCGGATCGCGATCGCCAAGGTCCTGCAGGGGCCGATCGGCATCCTCGGCAACCGCCTGAAGCGATCCGGCGTCGTCCTCGAGCTGCGCCTGGCGGACGACCTGCCGGAGGTGAGCGCGAGCCGCGGCGGCCTGGAGCAGTTGTTCCTCAACCTCTTCACCAACGCGCTCGACGCCATGCCGGCAGGCGGGCGTCTCAAGGTCGGCGCGCGCCGCGCCCCGGGAGACAGGATTGAGGTGAAGGTGACCGACACCGGGACCGGGATCTCCGCCGAGCAGCTGAAGCGGATCCACGAGCCGTTCTACACGACCAAGGAAGAGGGGTTCGGGCTGGGGCTGGCGATCTGCCGCTCCATCGTCTGGGAGAACGACGGCGAGATGCGTGTCGAGAGCGCGCCGGGACGCGGCACCTCGATCACCGTGCTGCTGGCGGCCGCGCCGGAGCCGGGCGACGCCGGGCGGCCGCGATCCGCCGGTGCCAGGAAGGGAAGGCCGTGAAGACGACCCGCGGCCGCATCCTGGCGGTGGACGACGATCCGGCGATGCTCCGGACCGTCGAGCGGATCCTGGCCGGGGCGCACGACATGCGCAGCGCCGCCTCGGGCGAAGAGGCGCTGCGCCTCCTCAAGCAGGAGCCGTGCGACGTCGCCATCATCGACATCCGCATGCCGGGGATGGACGGCTACGCCCTGACCCGCGCCATCAAGGAGATGCGTCCCGCGACCGAGGTCATCCTGGTGACCGGTTCCGTGTCCGATCTCGACGAGAAGCTGATCCGTTCGGTGCAGGAGCGGGCCGGGTTCTTCATCACCAAGCCGTTCTCGCGCTCGGTCCTGACCTCGCTCGTCGATCGCTGCCTCGAGATCCAGGATCTGGAGCGCGAGCGCGACGACCTCATCCGCCGGCTGACCGAAGATCTCGAACGCGCCCGGCGCTTCCAGCTGGCGCTCCTGCCGCGTGGGCTCCCGAAGTCGTTCGGCCCCTACGGCGTCGCCGCGGCGCACCTGTCGTGCGAGCGGGTGGGCGGCGATCTCCACGATGTCGTGGCGTTCCCGGACGGCCGCGTCCTGCTGGCGGTCGCGGACGTCGCCGGGCACGGGGTCGCGGCCGCGCTGGTCACCGGGATGATCAAGACGGTCCTCGGCGCGACTCTGGGAGAGTCCCCCGACCTGACCGCCACGGCGGCCGCCGTCCTCGAGACGCTCGCCCCGTTGTCGCAGCGCCGGGTGATCACGCTCCTGCTCGTCCTCCTCAATCCCCGCACCAAGACGCTCGACTACCTCAACGCCGGCCACCCGCCGGCCCTCGTCTGGGGCGGGGGAGGTGAGGCGGCGCTGCTCGCCGCGACGACGCCGCTCCTGTCGTACGGGCTCGGTCTCGCCAGCGACCCGGTGCGCAGCCACCCCTTCAAGCCGGGGCAGCGGCTGGCCCTCTACTCCGACGGCCTTTACGAGGTGCGGGACCCGGCCGGCGAGCAGTTCGGCCACGAGCGCTTCCTGGCTTCGATCGCCGACGGCCGCGAGCGCCTCGACCAGGCGGCGAAGCGGCTCCTCGATCAGGCGGTGCGCCATGCGGGCGGCCGGCCGCCGGAGGACGATCTCACCCTGCTGCTGGCGGAATTCGCGAAGGGTTGAGCCGGTCCGACTCACTCCGCCAGGAAGGGCTGCGAATCCCTAGAACGACAGCGCGAAGCCCAACTCGACGGTGAGGGGCGGGCCGATCTGGCCGATCGGCTGACCAAATGACCTCGATGTCGCGACGCCGTCGATGGGGCCGCCGTTGAAGCGGTCGAAGACGTTGAACACCTGCAGGAACGCCTCGCCGCGGTGCCCCTCGGAGCCGAGGGGGAACGGTTTGGCGACGCGCAGGTCGAACTGGACGAGGTTCGGCTCCTCGAGGCGCGAGATCGGCGCCAGGTTGAGGTAGGGGACCGCCCGCAGCGCGTTGACCGCCGCGAGCGACGTGTTCGCCCCCGTGTTGCGGCCGACCCCGTCCGGGCGGTCGCTCAGGAAGCCGTCCACGTTGTCGTCGCTGCCGGTCGTGACGTTGAACGGCACCCCTGACGAGGCCTGCAGCACCCACGACGTCAGGATGCCGCCCCACGGCACAGCCGTCGTGCCGGCGAGCGTCACGCGGTGCCGGCGGTCGTGATCGGAGCGCCCCCTCTCGCCGCCGAGATCGCTCGTGGGGGGAAGGTAGAAGCCCCCCTGAAGAGGATCCGGTCCCATGTCGAGCGTCTTCGACAGCGTATAAGAGAACGATAGCCAGCTCCGCTGTCCTCGCCAGCGCCACCCGAGATCGAGCCCCGAGTACCAGGTGCGGCCCTCGCTCACGAAGGCGGCGATCGAACCGGTGGTGTCGTCCACGTGGTCCGGTGCCCCCTGCGCCGTGGTGCCGGTGACCGGGTTCAGGTCGCGCGTCAGGATCTGATGGTAGCCGAGCGAACGGGTGGCGTTGACCGAGAACGACGCGCGCGTCCCCAGGCTGCGCTCGAAGCCGAGGTTGTAGAGGACCGAGTAGGGGGTGTCCAGCTCGGTCCCGGTCGAGAAGCGCAGGATCAGCTCCGGCGGGAACACCAGCGCCTGCTTGATCGTCTCGATGCCGAGCGTCTCGACGACGTCCTCGGTCAGCTCGATGGCGAACCCCTGCGCGGGGAGGAGGCCGATCTGCGTGCCGTTGGTGATGGCGGCGACCGCGGGGAAGGAGAAGACGATCTTGTCGTAGAACATCCCGGCGCCGCCGCGGACGAGCCACTTGCCGGCTGCGTCGGGGCGGAAGGTGAACCCGGCGCGTGGGGCAATGTTATCGGTGTCGGTCGGGGCGCCCCCGTTGGGGATGGAGGACGGAACGGCCGCATCCGCGGGCAGCCGGTAGGTGCTCAGGTCGTAGCGCAGGCCGTAGGTGAAGACCCAGCGCGAGCCGGCCTGCCACGTGTCCTGCGCGAAGAGTCCGAGGCGCGTGTCGCGGATCATCGCGTTCGGCTGCCCTTCGATGAGCGTGTAGACGACCGGATAGGTGCCGATCACCCCCTGCTCGTCGACGGTGCCGTCGCCGTCGTCGTCGACGCCGTTCGGGTCGCCGAAGCAGTAGACGGGGCTGTACTTGTTGTCGAGGTCCACCTCGTTGCTGTCGAGGTTGCCGCAGTCCCCCGGCTCAAACGGCCGATCGGTCTCGTACGTGAAGGAGCCGTTCGGATTGAACGTGGTCAGGATCTCGGTGTGCGAACGGATGGCGTCGACGCCGAATTTCCACGTGTGGCGACCCGTCTGCCAGGTGACGTTGTCGACGATCTGCAGCCGATCCTCGTCGCGGTCCTGGCGGTCCAGCACGTTCCCGCCGAACACACCGGAGGGGCGATCGACCCCCGGCCGCGTCGAGGTCGCATCGCTTTCGAACCCGGAGGTGCCGACGAGGAGGCGCGCCTCGTTCATGAGCGTGGGCGAGAGGACCGTCGTCAGCGCCGCGACGCCCTGGAAATCCTCCTCCGCCACGGAGTAGCCGGACTCGGGCGTGCTGCGCCCGCCCACGCGGTTGTCGTCCGCTTCGCGCCGGTCCCCCGAGGCGCGCAGCATGAGCGTGCTCGCCGCTCCGATATTCATATCGGCGCGGAAAAACAGGTTGTCGTCGCGCGCCGGGGCCGAGACGATGCCTCCGGCGACGCCGTCCCGCCCGACGCCGGTGAACGGTGTGATCGTATCGAGCTCGCTGTGCTCGTAGGCGAGGAAGTAGAACGCCTTGTCGCGCTTGAACGGGCCGCTCAGGGTGAAGCCGGTCTGGAAGCGGCCGCTCGTCTCCTCGATGTCCGCGTCGTTCGGCAGCGAGGCGACGAAGTCGCCGGTGTGCGACAGTCCGTGCGTCACCCCCTGCGCGAAGAACTCGAGGCCCCGGTCGTTCGTCCCCTGGCGCGTCACGATGTTCAGGACCCCGCCCGAGGCGCGGCCGAATTCGGGGGCGAACTAGTGTGTCAGCACCTTGAATTCGCGGATCACCTGTGTCGAAAACGGAGCGTTCAGCGTGGTGTTGCTCGTCAGGTCATTGTTGTCGAGGCCGTCCACCAGGAACGAGTTGGCGCGCCCGGACTGGCCGTTGAGGACGAACGCGGTGCCTCGCTCGCCGTAGAAATCGGCCGGGGCGGTCGGGCGCACCGAGGAGTCGAGCAGCGCCAGGTCGGTGAGCTGGCGTCCGGCGAGCGGCAGGTCCGCCACCTCCGACTGGCGGATCGACAGCTCCCCTCCGGTGCGCTGGGCGTCGAGGACCGGCGCTTCGGCCGTGACCGTGACCGACTCGGTCAGCGCGGCGGAGATGGAGAGATCGAGGTTCAGGGCCTGCTGCAGGACGATGTGCGCGACGAGGGTCTGGCCGGGAGGATCCCCGCCGAGACGCGCCACAACACTCCAGGGACCCGGGGTGAGGAGCTCGAGGCGGTAGCGCCCCTCGCGATCGGAGAGGATCGAGCGCTCGGCTCCGGTCTCCAGGGAGCGGGCGATCACCGTGGCGCCGGCGAGCGGAGCCCCGGCGGCATCGCGCACCGTGCCGGCGAGCGAGCCGGTGACCGACTGCGCCCGCGCCGGGAACGCTCCGGCCCCCGTCAGGAGGGCGAGGGACAGGAGAAGTCGGCCGATCCGGCGCAGCGGGCGGGCTCCCTACTGGCCGTAGTGGCCCCACGGCCCGGTGCCGCCGGTACCGCGTGCCACCACCAGGAAGAACTGCCCGGAAGGAGAGCCGGTCCAGCAGGTGCCGAGGTCCGTGTCGGCCACGGTCGAATAGTTGGCGGCCGACTCGGGCGTGGTCGCTCCGAGGATCCGGTAGCCGGCCAGGCACGGATCGTTGAGCGGGTCCCAGCAGATCGTGATGGCGCCGCCGGCGGCGTGGCTGACCTGGACGTTCGCCACCTGCGACGCGGGGAGGCACGTCCCGCCCGTGGTCGTCGCCGGCACCTCGATCGGATAGACGAAGTTCGGATCACCGGAGATCTGCGTCGGGTAGAGCATGGTCTCGTACTGCGTCGTCAGCCCGCTCGAGGGGCTCGTGAACGAGGTCAGGGAGGTGACGGTGAAGTAGTACGTCGTTCCCGGCGTCAGGCCGGAGATGACCGCGGTCGTCCCGGCGATCGCCGCCTGCCCGGGATTGGCCTCCGAGTTGAAGGCGTACGGCGTCGCCCCGCCCGAGTCGGTGTCCCAGTACACCTTGTAGCCGGTGATCTTGTGCGTGTCGAGCCCGGGATCCCAGGACAGGTTGACCGTCGTGTCGCCGGCCGAGGTGACCTGGATCGTGCGCGGCGGGAACGGGCCGTAGGCGATGACCCCTTCCTGCACCGAGGTCCAGGAGGTCAGATCGGGGGCGTTGATCACCGACTGCAGCCGCGCCACGGTGCCGATCACCGGCACCTGCCAGAGGTAGTTCACCGTACGCACGGCCTGCACCTGGAAGCCGGTCGTGCAGCCGGCGCCGGCCCAGACGCAGAAATCGGCCACGTTGCGAGCCACCATCGTGTTGAAGGTGTGCCCCGACGGCAGCGTCACCACGCCGTTCTTGAGCGCGGCGCCGGACTGGGTCCCGTTGTGCAGCGGATCGGCCCCGGACGGATCGCACGCCTTGGTCCACAGCCGGTCAAAGAGCTGCGACGCTCCGCAGACCTGGTTGTAGAGATTCTGCTCGCAGTTGAACGGGGTGCTCGTCCAGGTGTCGCCCGGCAGCACGTAGCGCTCGGCCCCCGGACTGTCCTCGTGCGGCAGCAGCCACAGCGGCGCCGGCGTCCGCGGGACCCCGCCGAACGTCGCATAGCAGAAGCGGCTCTCCCCGGAGCCGAGGGATCCCGCTTTCCCTTCGTGCTGCGCGCCGGCGCGCAGCCAGATGACCGTGTCGGCCGGCCGCACCTCGAGCTCGAGCGACGCGTTGATCTTGTCGAGGTTGGCCGGGACGTCGTAGGAGCGGTCGGTCCGATCGAGCGCGACCCCCGGGATCGTGTAGCCGCACTGCGCGCTGTTGCAGGTCTCCTGGGCGTTCATCGGCGCGGTCGTGGCCGCGACCTCGAGCCCAGTGGTGTTCCCCGAGAAATCCCACCCGTTGAGCGCCACGAGCTGGCCGATCGTCGAGACGCCCGGGGCGGGGGTGAAGGAGGAGACCGGCGTTCCGGGGCCGCGGTCGCGGCTGAAGATCACGTCGCTTTGCGGCGTGCTCCACAGGTCGCGCACGTAGAGTCTGAGATCCGCCGCCCCCGCGAGGATTGCCTCGGCGACGCGCGCCTCGGTGACGGTGGCGCGCCCGTGGCCGTCGGGCGTGGGAGGCCCGGCGATCTCCGCCACCACGCCGGCGCGCGGATCGACGAAGCGGTGCACCAAGCGATCGGGAACGAACCCGGCGCCGGAAGCGCGCAGAACGAGCAGGCGTTCCAGCACCACCTCGCGCGGCCCGGACGGCAGCTCCGCCCAGCCGATGCCTGCGACGGTGGAGGTGACGAGGAAGCGGGTCCGCTCCCCGGGACCGCGCCGAGCGGGATCCTCGGCGATGCGATCGATGCGGAACTGCGTCCGCGTTCCCGGCAGGAGTGACCGCCCCTGATCGGGCCGCAGGAACCGCAGGGCGGCGTCCCCCCCATCCGGATCGACGAAGCGCCAGGCGCGCGGGCCGGCCGGCTCCTCGTCCACGAGCCGCAGCGACGCGAGATCGTCGGTGACGCGGCGGGTGAAGCGATCGCGCGGCGTGAGCGCCCGCAGATCCCAGCGGGTCCGGCCTTCAGGATCGACGAAGTCGCGCGGCAGCGACGTGGTCGCGAGGTTCGCGAAGCGGGTCGCCAGGTCCGCCACGGGGCGATCCGGGACGGCGAAGGCGCCGCTCGACGATGCCGCGACCAGGAGGATCACCAGAGACACACGGGTCTTCCCTGCGCGAGCGGCGATCATGGGGCCCACCTCCGTGGCGCATTATCTCCCAGGAGCGACACGAATCGCCTCTTCGGCTTCGCGCATCCAGTCTCCTGCGTCCGGGTCTCCCGCCTCCTCGGCGCGCAGAGCGAGCGCCCGCGCCCGGGCGTATTCGCGGCGCGCCGCGGCGGCGTCCCCGGTCTTCGCCAGCGCCTCGCCCAGCGCCAGGTGGTTCGGAGCATGCTCGTCCCCGAGCGCGACGGCCCGCCGGGCATGCTCGAGCCCCTGCTCCGGATCCCCGGGACCGGACGGCCAGCCGGGGGCGCGCAGATAGAACAGCGCCAGCGCCCGGTCCGGCCCTCCCTGCTCCAGATCCGGGTCGGCCGCCACGGCCTCCTTGAACCCGGCCTCGATGAGCGGGAGCGCGGAGAGGCCGGTCGCGGGACGCTCGCGCGCCTGCTGCCCGAGCGCCGCCGCCTTCCAGTACGCGCACGGCGCGGGGGAGACGGCCGCGTCGCACCACTGCGCCGCCTGCACGCCCCGGGTCGCGGCCTGCGCGCGCGCCGCGGACGTCTCTTCGTGCTCCGCGAGCCACACCAGGATCCGGATGGCGAGCAGGAGCGCGCCGGGCTGCGGCGGCGTGGTCGCCGCCGCGGCGCGCAGCGCCAGCGTCGCCGCAGTCCGGGCCGATGCGACGTCGCGCCGTGCGAAGAGCGTGTTCGCCTCCTCGAAAAGGCGGGCCGGGTCGGCCGTCTCGCCCGGGGAGGCGGGACCGGCGATCTCCTGGAGCGTCGGCGGCGTCTTGAGGGCGTGGGCGCAGCCGGTCAGCGCCCAGGCGAACGCGATGACGGTCAGGCCGGCGCGCGCGGATCGACTCAAGGCTTCGGCGCGGCGGCGTCCCCGTACTCGGCGCGCAGCCGGGCGACGCGGGCCGCGTCGATCGGCTCGAAGCGCTCGATGCGGATGGCCGTGAGCGCCTCCTTCCCTTCGGGGGACTTCGGCAGCCGCTCGAGCCCCTTGAGGATCGACTGGACCGTCTTCGCGCTGCCCGCGGCCGATCCCTTCACGGCGCAGACGAGGCCCGCGGGAAGAGGCTCGGAGCGGGCCACGATGTCGAGCTCCGACCCGAAGGGCAGGTTGGACAGGGAGGCGCTCTGCGTCGCGTCGAGCACGACCGCCAGCTTCTCTCCCGCGGCGGCGCGCCGCAGCGCCTGCAGCGGCGCCGCGGTGAAGGAGACCCGCGCGTCGGCCGGGAGCGTCCCCCACCCTTTTCCGAAGAGGCGGCGCACGAAACCCGCGGCATAGCCGGGAGCGCCGGTCACCTCCCAGCCGGAGAGTTCGGCCGCCTTGGAGATCGATCCTTTCCTGGCGACGAGGGCGTAGCGTTCCGGCAGCGCCGCGTTCGTGACGATGCTCAGGCGCGGATCGAGACCGAGATCCTGGGCGTGCTCGACGAAGAACGGCACCGGGACCGCGCTGAGCAGCGTCCCCGGCGCGCGCAGCGCCTGGAGGCCCGCCGCTTCGGCTTCGTGGTACTCGGCCCCGACCGTCCCCGCCGCGAGACCGCCGGCCTTCTCGACCGCGCGCGCGAGCTGGTCCATCGCCGGTTGCGCCTGCAGCGTGTCGCCGGGGGATCCCGGAGAGCAGAAGACGATCGCGGCGGCTTCGAGCCGCGACATCGCGGCGGCGAGCGACGCGGCGACCGCGAGGACGATCGGGGCGATCTTCGGCATGGTCGGAGAGCATAGCGCGGTTCCGGCGGAGGCTCCGAGGCCGCGCCGTCGGCGTGGTATCTTGCTGGCTTCGCACGCTCCCGCGCGCCCGTAGCTCAGCTGGATAGAGCACCGGACTTCGAATCCGGTGGTCGGGGGTTCGAACCCCTCCGGGCGCGCCAGCCCGCTATCGCCCGGCCGCGGCCGCGGCCGCGGGCGCGGCCGGCGCCTGCAGCGTGAAGTCCCCGAAGATCGGCTTCCCCCCGAAGAGGGTCAGCACCACCTTCGTGTCGGAGATCTGCCCGGGCGGGATGGCGAAGAGGTTCCGGTCGAGCACCACGATGTCCGCGAGCTTGCCGACCTCGATCGAGCCGGTGCGATCCTCCTGGTGGTTCACATAGGCGGCGTCGAGGGTGAAGGCGGCGAGGGCGTCGCGCAGGTCGATCCGCTCGTCCGGCAGGTACGGTGTCGTCGTCTCGCCGTTCGGGCCCATCCGGGTCACCGCCACCTCCA
>Ga0111538_10002916_pt1 | contig 23985 bp, 19 predicted proteins | sample SoiMethybrSBSTD1_FD_79669 | JGI IMG/M metagenome (GOLD analysis project Ga0111538, IMG submission 79669) | Bulk soil microbial communities from a Populus tree surrounding site in Tennessee, USA - Soil MetaG P. TD hybrid SBSTD1 (version 2)... | ecosystem: Environmental > Terrestrial > Soil >...
ATTGAGCGCGTCGCTGGCGCACGAGATCAAGAATCCGCTGGCGTCCATCCGCAGCGCGGTCGAGCAACTCGGCCACGCCAAGCGAGCGACGCCTGACGAGCAGACGCTGTCGTCGCTGATCGTGCGCGAGTCGGATCGGCTGTCGCGGCTCCTCACGGACTTCCTCGAGTTCGGCCGCGTGCGCGTGTCACGCGTCCAGCAGGTGGACATCGCGACGCTGGTGCACGGCGCCGCCACGCTGGCCGCCGCGCATCCGTCGCTCCCGAAGGGCGTCAACGTCACGGTGATCGCCGACTCGAAGAAGATCGGCTTCGTCGAGGGCGATGACGATGTGCTCCATCGCGCGGTGTTCAACCTCGTGCTGAACGCGGTGCAGCAGTCGCCCGAAGGTGGCGAAGTGCGAGTTGATGTGTCGTCGCTTCGTGGCGACGAAGCGCCACCGGGCGTCCGGCTGCCGGGCGGCGGCGTCTCGATCAGCATCGCCGACGACGGGCCGGGCATTCCACCCGAAGCCCGCGAGAAGATGTTCGACCCGTTTTTCACCACGCGACCGGGTGGCAGCGGCTTGGGCCTGGCGGTCGTGCATCGCGCCGTTGAGTCCCACGCCGGCTGCGTGTTCGTGGACAGTGAAGTGGGGAGCGGCACCCGGGTGACCGTGTTGCTGCCAAGGGAGCATGACCAACCGGTGGAGGCCAAGTGAGCGAGCGGAACCCGAACGTCCTCGTCATCGACGACGAGTCCAGCATCCTGGAATCCCTGCGCATCCTGTTGCGCAACGAGGGATTCACGCCGCACGTGGCGCAGGGCGGCCGGCAGGGCCTGGAGCAGCTCGCCAGCCTGTCGCCTGACATCGTCCTGACCGACGTGCGCATGCCTAACGTCGATGGCATAGAGGTCCTCTCGGCGGTCCGCAAGCAGGACCCGACCACGCCCGTCATCCTCATGACCGCGCAGGCGACGCTGCAGTCCGCCGTGCAGGCGGTGAACGAGGGCGCGTTCTACTACATCCAGAAGCCGTTCCGGAACGACGACCTCGTGGCGATCCTGCGCCGCGCCGCGGAGCATCGCCGGCTGCGCGTCGAGAATCAGTCGCTCAAGCAGGAGATCCGCCGGCGTGACTCATCGGTCTCGGGACGCCCGGTGGGGAAGAGTCGTTCCTGGACCGAAGTCCTGCGGCTCGCGGAAACGGTGGCGCCGACCGAATCGACGGTGCTGATCCAGGGTGAGTCGGGCACCGGTAAGGAAGTCATCGCGCGCTACATCCATCAACTTTCCGGGCGGGCCGACGGGTCGTTCCAGTCGATCAACTGCGGCGCGCTTCCGGAGAGCCTGCTCGAAAGCGAACTGTTCGGTCACGTGAAGGGCTCCTTCACCGGTGCGGTGAAGGACAAGCAGGGTTTGTTTACCGCCGCCGCCGGCGGAACGTTCTTCCTCGACGAAATCGGCGAAACCACGCCGGCGACGCAGGTGAAGCTCCTGCGGGTGCTGCAGCACCGTGAGGTCATTCCCGTCGGCGCGACCGAGCCGATACCCATCGACACGCGCCTGCTTGCCGCGACGAATCGCGACCTGGAAGAAGCCATGCGGCGCGCCACGTTCCGGCAGGATCTCTACTATCGGTTGAACGTGATCGCGCTCCACCTCCCGCCGCTGCGTGAGCGGCAGGATGACATTCCGTTGCTGGTGGAGTCGTTCCTGCAGCGGCTGTCCGCCACGCGGGGCGACGGCGAAAAGGCGCTCTCCGACTCGGCGACCGACGCGATTCGTTCCTACCAGTGGCCCGGCAACGTCCGTGAGCTGGAGAACGCGCTCGAGCGGGCCTGGATCCTCACGTCCGGCACGAAGATCGAAGTGAGTGCGTTGCCGGAGCGCGTGACCTCGCCGGCGCCGACGCGGCTGCTGGACGACCGGGCGGCGCCGAATCCGACGCTGGAGGCGATCGAGCGGGCCTACATCCTCTGGGTCCTCAACGCCGAGGGGGGGAACAAGACGCGGGCCGCCGAGTCGTTAGGTATCGACCCGTCGACGCTGCACCGGAAGCTGTCGCGGTTCGGGTCGGAAGGGTGAGTGGCGATGAGTGACCTGGGTTCAAACGCGCGCAGCGCGGCGGTCGTACAGCCGGAGCGGTTGGCGCCGCTGCTGCTGGCCGCGGCTGCCCTCGCGTGGATCGTGATATCGATCGAGCCGTTCCCCGTGGGCGTTTTCCAGGACGACGGGATCTACACGGAGCTGGCCAGGTCGCTCGCGACGGGGCAGGGGTACCGCTTCCTGAACCTGCCCGGGACGCCTAACGCGACACATTTTCCTCCCCTGTACCCGCTGTTCCTGGCGTTGCTCTGGAAGGTCTTCCCGGCGTTTCCGGCCAACGTCACGCTGTTCAAGTTCGCGAACGCCGTGCTGGTGGCGCTGGCGGCCGCTCTCGCGTGGCGGTTCGCGCGGCGCCGTGTGGGCATGAGCCCCTGGAGCGCGGCCCTCTCGGTCGGCGCGTTCACCGCCTGCGCCCCGATCGTGCTGCTCGGTGTCATGGTGATGTCGGAGCCGCTGTTCCTCGCGGCGCTCTTTCCGGTCCTCGTGGTATGTGAGCGGGCCGCTGACACCGGCCGCAGGCGCGACGCGATCGTCGCCGGGGCCGCCGGGGCCGCGCTGGCGCTGGTTCGGACGTTAGGCATCGTGGCCATCCCCGCCACGGCGCTGGTCCTCGCCTGGCGTCGGCGCTGGCTCGCGGCACTGCTCGTGTGCGCGGCCGGCGCGGCCGTGATGCTGCCGTGGCAGCTGTGGGTGGCCGCGCACGGGGCAGACGTACCGGCGGTGCTGGCCGGCAAATACGGCTCCTACTGGGGATGGCTGATGGAAGCGGTGCGAGGCGGCGGAATCCCCTGGGTCGCGCAGCTTGCAGCGCACAACGTCGCGCAGCTGACCGCACAGGGCTGGGCGACGGTGGCTGTCGATCCGCTGCCCGCCGTTGTCCGCTGGTCGGCAACCCTCGTCATGGTGGCCTTCTTCGCCGCCGGTTGGTGGCGGCTGCTGCACCGGGCTCCGGTGGCCGCATGGCTGCTGGCGATGTACATGGCAATCGTCATCTCGTGGCCGTTCACGCCGGCGCGCTTTACGTGGGCGATCTGGCCGCTCGTCGGGATCACCTTCGGCCTTGCGATTGATGCGGTCGTCGCGTGGCGGCCAGATACGCGACCGTGGATGGGCGCGCGCTGGGCTGGTGTCGCTGCCGCCGCGCTGCTCATCGTCGGATACGGCCGTTACAACTACCTCGGCACTACGAACGACTGGTGGACCCACGTGCAGTCGAGCGCGGCGACTCGCGCAAGGCCGCTCGCTGAATGGATCATGGCGAACACGCCCGAGGACGCGGTCATCGCGACTGACGACGACGTATTGATCCACCTCTATACCGGACGCCGGACCATTCCCAACGGGACGTTCACGCCACAGGAGCACCTGAAGCCGCAGACACCGGCGTTCGCAACCGAAGCGCTGCGCACGATCCTGCAGGCCTACGACGTGGATTACGTGATGGCGTCCTCCGAATACGGCACCTACGCGGCGCGCGGGCTGCTCCAGGCGCAACCGCCGGAGCTCCAGCTTCTCGGGGCGCTGAAATTCGGCGTGGTCTTCAGGCCCGTGCCGCGGAGCGACCCATGACGGCGGAGGCGGTGGCGGTGACGCGAGCGCCTGCCGGCGTTCGCCTCGAGCGGCTGGTGCCGGTGGCGCTCGCTGCCCTCGTTATGCTGGTCGCGCTGCTCACGGTCACGCCCTGGCCGGTGGGCGCTTTCCAGGATGATGCGATCTACACGGTCCTGGCCAAGGCCCTCGCGACTGGCGAGGGGTACCGGATGACCAACCTGCCCGGTTCGCCGCACGCCACGCACTACCCGCCCGGGTACCCGTTCATCCTGTCGCTGCTCTGGCGGGTGTCGCCGTCGTTTCCCGAGAACATCGTGCTGTTCAAGTTCGCCAACGCGGTCTGGCTGTCGCTGGCGGCGTTAGGCGCCTGGGCCTTCGCCCAGGCGCGGCTCGGCTGGGCTTCCGTGTCCTCGGCGCTGGCCGCCATCGCCGGGACTCTGGCGATCGTCGTGCTGCTCGTGACCGGCGTCGTGCTGTCGGAGCCGATGTTCATGGCGCTCCTCTTCCCGGCGCTGCTGCTGTCCGAGCGTGCCGCAGAACGCGGCTCGTGGCGCCTCGCAATCGCCGCCGGATTCGCGTGCGGCGCGCTGGCGCTCGTGAGAACACTCGGCGCGGTCATCGTGCCCGCGGCGATCCTCGTCATGGTGTACCGGCGTCAGTTCCGCGCCGCCTTCGCGATGTTCGCCGCGGCCGCGCTGTTGCTGGTACCGTGGCAGCTCTGGCTGAATGCCTGGCAGCACGAGATTCCACCGGTTCTCATGGGGAAATACGGAGCGTACGGTCCTTGGGTCGCGAGCGGGATTCACGAAGGTGGCATCGCGTTCGTTCGCGATGTGGCGATCGCCAACCTCCAGAGCGTCGACCGGTTCCTCAATTACGCGTTCATGCCGATGGCGGCAGTCTGGCCACGCGCGCTGGCATTCGTGACGGCGTGCGCGCTTGCTGCCACCGGCCTGGGCGTCCTCGTCAGGCGGTCGACCGTGACGGCGATCTTCCTCGCGGCGTACGCCGTCGTGATCCTGGTTTGGCCGTTCGAGCCTGATCGATTCATACTCGCCGTCTGGCCGCTCCTCACGATCTCGGGGTTGGCTGGGGTCGCCGCCATATGGCGTTGGCGGCCCGCGTTTCGCGTCACGCAGGGCGCGCGTATGGTGCTCCTCGTGCTGTCGGCGGCGGTGGCGCTCGGTTTTTCCGCCTACAACGTGCGCGGGTACCGGAATCAGTGGTGGGCTTCGGTCCAGCGTGACGCGGGGCGGCGCGCGAAACCGATCGTCGAATGGGTTGCGGTGAGCACGGCACCGTCCGATGTCCTGATGACTGACGACGACCTGCTTGTATATCTCTACACGGGTCGCCGCGGCATGCCGACGTCGTCGTTCCTGCCCCGGGAGCGAGTGCGGCCGCCGACGGACAGCGATAACATTGCGGCGGTGCGAACGATGGTCGACAGCTTTTCTCCGCGGTACTACATCACGACATCGGAACCGGGACGGCGAGCCGCCGAGGCGTTGACGATAGGAGAATCACCGGTGCTCCGGCGCCATCGTCTCATTCCGAACGCATTCATCTACGAACGCATCGCCAAATGAGCGCTCCTCCGCAGCGTCCACTTACTCCATTGTCGAACGAGGTAATCGAGTCGGCGGTCCCCCGCCTCCGCGGGCGCTCGCCGATCGCCACAGACCAGGTTCACCTCTCCGTGCTGATTCCGGTCTACAACGAGGAGAACACGATCCGGATCATCATCGACCAGGTTCGCTCCGTGCCGATCCGGACAGAGATCGTCTGCGTGAACGACTGTTCGACGGATGGATCGCGCGAGATCCTGGACCGGCTTCACGCGGCAGGGCTCATCGACACGCTCGTGCACAAGGAGCAGAACGAGGGGAAGGGCGCCGCGATCCGCACCGCACTCCAGCACAGCACGGGAAACATCGTCATCGTACAGGACGCGGACCTCGAGTACGATCCCGCGGACTGGTCGCATATGCTCGACCCGATCATCGAAGGAAAGGCGGACGCGGTATTTGGTTCACGCTTCCTCGGCGGACCGCACCGCGTGCTGTACTACTGGCACAGCGTGGGGAACTCCATCCTGACGACGGTCAGCAACTGGTTCACGAACCTGAACCTCACGGACATGGAGACGTGCTACAAGGCGATCCGTGGGGATCTCGCGCGTTCGCTGGTGTTGACGACGGATCGTTTCGGGTTCGAGCCGGAGGTCACGGCGAGGCTGGCCCAGGCGGGCGCCCGTATCTGGGAAGTACCAATTAGTTACTCGGGGCGCACATATGCCGAGGGAAAGAAGATCGGCTGGAAGGATGGCATCGCCGCATTCTGGCATATCGTCCGCTTCAACCTCACGAAGCCGTGATCCAGCGCACACGTCAGGCAGCCGGTGACGCGTGGCCTGTTACCCGTTAGGCCGAATCTCCGTCTAGGCGGTGTTCCCAAGTCGTATGTGCCAGTTGTCGGGGCCGGCGGTACGGGACAGAGTGGGGATCTGGCGGGCCGTTGATGGCCGCCGCAGACTGCAAGACGGGTCGCATTTCACGGTGCATGGGGCAGTCTGGGAGCAGCTCGAAGATCCACGCCAACACGTTGCGGCAACGCCGCTTGTGATTCGGCACCCTTCTCTGGTCCACGTGTTGCCTAACTCGGAACCGGTGCACGCCTCTTCGGGCGACTTCCACCTCACCAGGGACCTACGGAGACCACAGCATGCGCAACACGATTCGCAAGGGCTTTACCCTCATCGAGCTTCTGATCGTCGTCGTGATCATCGGCATCTTGGCGGCCATCGCCATTCCGAAGTTCGCGAACACGAAGGAAAAGGCCTACCTGGCCTCGATGAAGTCGGACCTCCGCAACATGGCGACCACGCAGGAAGCGTATTTCGCCGACTTCCAGGTGTACGTTGCGGGTACGGCGTCGAACGTTGGTGGTACGACCGCGGCGGTGAACGGTTTCGTTCCGTCGAGCGGTGTGACGGTGACGGCGGCTGCGTCGGGCGGTACGGGTTGGAGCTCGACGGCTGGTCACTCGGGTACGACCAAGACCTGCGCGATCTTCGTCGGCGTGGCGGCAGTTGCGCCAGCGGTCGTCGAAGGCGAGCCGAAGTGCAACTAACCTCGTAGCGACCTCCCACAGCTAACGAGGTGGAACGGGCGGCGACCGAAAGGTCGTCGCCCTTCCGCTTTTTTGGATACCTGCGGATTTGAAACAGAGATGTCCGCGGCGAAGCGTGAACACGGATTACGCTGATCACGCAGATCACTTAGGTACTGCGCACGAGGAGTTGCAATCAGGGCTCTGCGAACACGCTCTTGCGCCACGGCCCGCCTAACGACTTCGGTGCGGCTGCAGGACACGCTCGCGTCCGCTGGATCGACTCTGCCGGGATTCGGTAGTAGAGGGAGACGCCGGTGGCCGGCGCCCACGTCGCGCTTGAGCATCCCGAGCCCGACGCGGTCAGATCGAAACCCGCAGGAGGTAACGATGCGCATTCCGATGATCGTCGCGGCCGCGATGTTGTTCACGGTGGGCGCGGGGAACGCGTCCGCGGCACCCACGCTGGACACGCCGTTCCTCGTCACCGCCAGCATGCAGGACCCGGCGCCGCCGCAGCAGCCAGGCGGGCAGGTGAAGGTCGACGTCAACGTCGACAAGGGCCGCACCGTCTGGTACACCGATCCACTGTGGATCGTCCTTGGCGCCGCGGCAGTCATCGTCGTGGTTGCGCTGGTCGCAGCAACGGCACGCGGTGGCGACGACACCACCGTGGTGGGATAGCTCAGACGGGCGATGGGAGCGTCCGCTTCTCCGGGTGTCGGAAGTAGGTAGTGCCATCTTCTACTTCCGACCGATATCCGACCATCTGACGCCGACATCGCGCGTCGAGCCCGCCTAACGTGAAAACGGTCCCGGCCGCGCGTATGCCAGCGCCCGGCGAACCGATCCCCTGCGCCCGAGTATCAACCTGAACGCCGGTGCTCCGGCATCCCTGCCGCGCCCGCTCGAATGCGCGCGCTGCGGGGCCGATCGAAACCCGCAGGAGGAGACAATGCGCATTCCGATGATCGTCGCGACGGCGATGTTGCTCGCAGTGGGCGCCAGGACTGCATCAGCCGCGCCAGTGCTGGACGTGCCGTTCCTGGTGACGGCAAGCGCAGTGCAGCAGACGCCACCGCCGGCACAGCCGGGTGCACAGGTGAAGGTCGATATCGACACCGATTCCGACAGGACCGTCTGGTATACCGATCCACTCTGGATCGTTCTGGGCGCCGCCGCGGTGATCGTGGTGGTCGCGTTGATTGCCGCCGCCTCGCGTGGCGGAGGCGGAACGACCGTAATCAGGTAACACTCGAGGAGCAGGGCAGCGCATCGCCCTGCTCCTTCGCCTTGGCTGCGCGGATTTGACGCCTCCTGCGGTGCGAGGGTGATGGGAGCGACCGGGATGCACGCTACGTTGGCGCGCGATGAGAAGCGCGTTCACGTTGCCGGAAATCCTGGTCGCCATCCTCGTCCTCGCCGTCGGCATCCTCGGCCTGGCGTCGAGTGGCACCTTCATCGTCATCCAGTCGGGTGACGCGCGCGCGATCGCCGAAGGATCCGCACTCGCCGGCCGCGCGCTCGATTCGCTTCGATCCATTCCCTGCCACACGGTCGCCGCCGGCCAGCTCACGCTGAAGCAGGCCACGATTCGCTGGGCCGCAACACCCGCCAACCGCAGCGTCGCCGTGGATGCCGTGCTGGAGCTGCGCGGCAAGCGTGCTCGCCAGTGGCCCATCAAGGCGCTCCTGCCGTGCGAGCGTTAGGCGGTGTTCGCGGGGCGTCGCTCGTCGAGCTCCTCGTCGCGCTGGTGCTCTTCGGGATCGTGGGGACGGCGACCCTCCAGGCCCTCGATCGACAGGCGCGGTTGCACAGCGGCCTGCTCGCCATCCTCGAGGCGCGTTCCCAGCACGCAGCGGCGCACGAAGCGGTGGCGGTGGAGCTCCGCGGCGCTTCAACGGCCTCCGGTGACGTCGGTCCGCTGACCGACACGTCGATCGTGTTCCGCCTCGCCGTCGGCGGCGGTGTCGTGTGCGCCGTCGCTGCCGGTACCATCGACCTCACGCCCGACTCCGTCGCGTCCGGACAGGTCTTCGCGCGCTTCCGTGCGCCGCCGCAGGCGGGCGACACGGCGTGGCTCCTCGACGAAGGCGCGAGCGACGTTTCGTCCGACGATGCGTGGGTCGCGCGCCTCGTGACGTCGGTGACGCGATCGAGCGGATCCTGCGCCTCGAGCGCGCTGGTCGATTCAGTCCTGGATGCAGGCCGGCCGTCGTGGCGGCTCGGCGTGGGCGGCGCGATCCCGGCGACGCTGATGGCGGGTGCGGCGGTGCGCCTGACGAGAGTCGCCCGGTTCGCACTCTACCGCAGCGGCACCGAGTCGTGGCTCGGCTTCACCGAACGGAATCCGGCCACCGGCGCCTGGGTGACGATCCAGCCGGTGAGTGGACCCTACCTGCCGTTCAACGCGACTCTTCCGGTGGCCAGCGGCGTCGCGCTGCATGGCGTGGACTCGTCAGGCGCGCCGACGATGCTGGCGGGCCCCGGCACGCCGGCCGCGCTCTCGCTGACCACTCGCACGCTCACCACCCGCGTCGTCCGCATGGACGGCCTCGCGAAGGCTCGTTATGCGGATTCGCTCCACTCCTTCATCGCACTGAGGAACGCCCGGTGACCCGTGGTCCGTCGAGCCGCCGCGCTGGCGTGGCGCTGCCCGCCGCCGTCTTCGTCCTCGTGATCGTCGTGCTCTTCGTGGCCGGCAGCGCCTTCGCCGCCACCCAGGAGGCACGCGCCTCCGTCGGGTCGCTCGCCGAGCGGCTCGCGCTCGAGGCAGCCGAATACGGGGCGGCCGCGGTGTTGCGCGACTGGGATCGATCCTGGAACGTCGCCACCCCGGTCGGGCAGACGCTGGGGCCGTTCACGCACGCACTGGTGGGCGCCTCGAGCGAGGTCCGCATAACGCGCACGACGCCGACCGTGTGGTGGGTCGTGAGCGTCGGCATGGCCGGCGGGTCACTCGTCAGGCGGACGGCACGCCGCACGGTGAATGCCGTCCTTCGCCTCGAGCTGCCGCCTGGCGCGAGCGACGCGGCGCTGGGCGTCGCCGACAGCGCGCGCGTCACGGGCTCGGGGCTGGTGATTGGCGCCGACAGCGTGGAGTCGGTGCCGGCCTGCGGTGTCGCCGCCACACTCACCGCGGGTGTCGCCGCGCCCGACACCACGCGCATTTGCGACGGCACGTGCGGCGTCGCCGGTGCCGGCATCAGCGGCGTACCGCCGCTCATCGAGGACAGCACCGTCACGTCGCGGGTCATTTCCGTCACGGCGGTGCTCACGCCTGACATCGTGCTGCCTGCCGGCGCCATCGTGACGCCGTCGCCGGTCGTGAACGGCGGCGTGTGCGACACGACGGCCACGAATAACTGGGGCGACCCTAACGCGGGCGCGTGCCGCCATCACCTGCCCGTGATCAAGTCGTTGGGCGACCTCACCGTACGCGGCGGGACGGGCCAGGGCATCATCATCGCCGACGGCGATGTCGTGTTCGAGAATGCCGCGCGATTTGCGGGCCTCGTGATCGCGGCCGACGACTTCCGCACCGGCGCCGGGGGCGGCGAGGTGCTGGGCGCCGTGCTGGCCAACGACATACGACGCGGCACCGGCGACCACACGCTCGTCGCGAACGGCGGTCTGGTTCGTCGTTCATCGTGCCGCGTGCGCCAGGCGCGCCTCGCCGCCGCGACTCCGCTTCGCGTCAGGCAGCGATGGTGGGCCGAGTTCGACTGACGCCGATTCGACGGTGCGACAGGTCACTCTCGCTACGTGATCACTCCGCACACGTGATCGCGCTCACCTCTGCGGGAAAGCGCAAGACGCGACGCAATCTGCTGTTACTCACCCTATCGGGCGGTCGTGTAATGGGCAGCAACGACCAGATGACGCCGCTTCAAGCTCTTGCATCGCCGACTGTGCGGCGACACGCGAGCCGACAGCGGCGTCGAAGGTCTCGCTGATCCACCGCGCCGGGCCAAGCGGTTCACAACCGCGACGCACCACGCGACACAAAACGTGTTCACGCCGGATCACTCGCTGCATCGATCCGACCACCGCGAACCTCGCACTCGACCAACTCGTTATGGCGCTCTTCGGTCGCAAGAAGTCGACAATCGGGCTCGACGTCGGCTCAGGACTCATCAAGGTCGCGGTCATCGACCACAGCCGCGGCGAGCCGGAGCTCGCCCGCGTCGTCGTCACGCCGCTCCTGGCGGACGCCATCGTCGAGGGCGAGGTCATGGATCCCGGCATCGTGACGGACGCGATCCGCATGGCACTGGATCAGTCGGGCCTCAAGAGTCGTGACGTCGTCACCGCCGTCGGCGGCCGCGACGTGATCATCAAGAAAATCCAGATCGAGCGCGTGAAGGAACAGCAGGCGCGTGAGCTGATGCGGTGGGAAGCCGAGCAGCACGTGCCGTTCGACATGGAATCGGTGGAGCTGGACTTCCAGATCCTCGATCCCGAAGGCAGCGGCGTGGACATGAGTGTCCTGCTCGTCGCGGCCAAGCGGGAGCTGATCGAGTCGAAGATGCGCCTCCTCTCCGAGGCCGGCGCCAATCCCTCGGTCGTCGACGTCGACGCCTTCGCGCTGCATAACGCATTCGAGGTGAACCACCCCGACGCGATGCGCGGTGTGGTCGGGCTGATCAACATCGGCCACGAAGTCACCAACATCAACATCCTCGATGATGGCGTGCCGATCCTGACCCGTGACATCACGGTGGGGACGCGCCGCTTCCGCGAGGACCTGCAGCGTGAGCGCGGTCTCGGCGCCAACGAAGCCGAGGGCCTGCTCCAGGGTTACGATCGTTCGCCGCACCTGGACGCGGTGATCGAGAGTCGCGGTGAGGAGATCGCGGTTGGCGTCGAGCGCGCGGCGGCCTTCCTGGCATCGTCGTCGCGGTCGGCCACGCAACTGCGCTCGGTCTACCTCTGCGGCGGCGGCTCGCGCGTGCCCGGCCTGGCCGAGGCACTGGGCAAGCGCCTCCGCCTCCAGGTACAGCTGGCGAACCCGCTGGCCAACATCCGCGTCCGTGACGGCGCCCTCGAAGGGCTCGTGACCGACGAGATTGCGCCACTCCTGATGCTCCCCATCGGCCTCGCGCTGCGCAAGGCTGCCTGAGTCCCTCGCTGACCTAACGATGATCGAAATCAATCTTTCTCCGGGCGCGGCCCGGAAGTCCAAGGGACGCAGTGCCGGCTTCTCGCTGGCCGGCGCCTTCAGCGGCTCGAAGCTGTCGGTCAAGGATCCGTTCCTGATCGCAGCGGTCGTCAGCCTCGTCGGGGCCGTCGGTACGGTCGGCGGCCTGCACCTCACGCAGTCGGCCGAGGCTTCCGAGCTCGCCGTGCGCGAAGAGCAGGCGGTCGCCGACTCCACGCGCTTCGCCGCCGTGCTCCGGCAGCGCCGCGCGGCCGAGGCCAAGCGCGACTCCGTCCAGAAACAGCTCGAGGTGATCAAGGCCATCGACGCCGACCGGTTCATCTGGCCGCACGTCATGGACGAGGTCAGCCGCGCGCTGCCGCCCTACACCTGGGTGAAAGGCATGGCCGTCGCGACGCCGCAGGCGGCGCCGATGGGCACAGGCCCGGCGCCCGCACCGGGCGACACGACGAAGCCGGCCAAGCCCGCGATGCCGGAGCTCATGAAGTTCCGCCTCGTCGGCAACACGGTCGACATCCAGGCGCTCACGCGCTTCATGAAGCTCCTCGAGGCGTCGCCGTTCATCCAAAACGTGCAACTGGCCAAGTCGGAGATCGCGATGGTCGATGGAAAGGAAGTCACGGAGTTCGTGCTCGACGCGCAGTACGAGCGTCCCGACAGCTCCATGATCGTGACCGCCCCCGTTTCGCTCTCGGTGAGGTAACCGCCATGGCACTCCTGCCCAAGAATCCGCGCGACCAGAAGATGGTTGCCGTCGCCGTGGTGGCCTTCGCGCTGGCGGCCCTCTACTGGAACTTTGTCTGGACGCCGAAGCACACGGAGCTCACCGAGCTGACCGTGCGCCTCGACACGCTCGACGCCAGGAACGCGGCGGCCCGCGCGCGCATCGCGCAGGGCACCGCGGCCGACCTGGAAGCCGAGGCCGCGCGCTACACGAAGGACCTCGAAGTCATGCGCCTCCTCGTCCCGACGGGCACTGAACTGCCGTCGCTGATCGAGCAGGTGTCGACGGCCGCGCGCCGCGAGGGACTCGACATCGCGAGCCTCGAGCCGCAGCCCGTCCTCGAAGGCGAGACGTTCAACACCTACCGCTACAAGGTCATGGTGACCGGCGGCTATCACGCGTTAGGCGAGTTCCTGGCGAACGTCGGGTCGCTCACGCGCATCGTGACGCCGGTGAACCTGACGCTGGGCCTGTCCACCAACACGAAACTCAACGCGGTTCAGCGCGCGCCGGTAGGGACGGCCGCGATCGAGTCCCGCTTCGAGATACAGACGTACGTCATCCGGCCGACAGCGCCGGCGCCCGCACCAGCAGCACAGGGAGGCAAGTCATGAAGATCGTGTCGCTGGTGATGGCGTTCTCGATTGCCGGCGCGAGTCTCGCGTCCGCGCAGTCGTTACCCCCGATCACGAAGTCGAAGGCCGCGGCCCAGAAGGCCGTGACCGCGACGAACGAGCATACACAGCGCATGACCGCGCCGCAGGACTCGATGTCTGCGGATTCCACGAAGCGTTCCGCTGCCAGGGCTACCACCCAGGCGTCGGCGGGTTCCACCGAGATCTCGGCGGGATCGAACACCTTCATGCGCGAGTCCTTCCGCTACGATCGCAATGGCCGTCGCGACCCGTTCCTGTCGCTGATGACCTATGGCGAGTTGCGCCCCCTGATCACCGAGCTTCGGGTCACGTCGATCGCGTACGACCCGGAGGGCGGGTCGGTCGCCGTACTCCGCGACCTCGGGACCAAGGAACAGTATCGTGTGCGTGTCGGTGAGTCGTTAGGCCGCATGCGCGTTGCAAAGATCGCCATGAAGGCGGTCACCTTCACCATCGAAGAGTTCGGCTACAGCCGCACGGAGACGCTGGCTGTGGTCGATCCCAAAAAGGAGAGCTCGCAATGAGGCGAATTGGTACGCTGGCTGCCGTGCTGGCCGCCGCGCTCAGTATTGGCGCAGGTCACGCGAGCGCCGCGCACGCTAACGGGCGACCCGCCCGCGTCACGGAGGAGGCGACGGGTTCCGTGACCGGCTTCAGCGTGGTGCCCGGCGACGGGCAGGCCGAAGTCGTCATCGCCCTTACCGGGCCGGTGAAGGTCGCTGATTTCGTCATCCAGGGTCCGGACCGCATTGTCCTGGACCTCACCGACGCGCGCCTGACGCCGTTAGGCCGCGCGTATGACCGCAAGCCGCGCGGCGGCATCCGCAACATCCGCGTCGCGCAGTACAACCCGCAGATCGTCCGCGTCGTGCTGGAGCTCGACACCAAGCGCGCCTACAAGCTGACGCAGTCGGACTCCGAGATCCGCGTCTCGGTGACCGGCGGCGAGACCTTCGTCGCCTTCCATTCGAAGGGGCAGCAGGCCACGGTTGCTTCGGCACCGGCCGCCGCCGCTTCCGCGCCGGCGCCAGCGCCCGCGAAGCCGTCGTCGCCTAACGTCGCCACGGGTTCGGTGGACACGACGCCGGCCAAGCCGGCCGCCGCGGCTCCGCCGCCGGCAGCCAGCGCCGCCGCGCCGGTCACAGCGCCGGTTACTGCGCCGGTTACTGCGCCGGTCGTCACGCCGCCGCCCGCGGCCGAGCGCCCGGTCAACGAGATCGACGCCGCCCTCGCGCGCGCCGAGGTCCCGCCCGCGCGCATGGGTCGCCAGGGCTCCCAGCAGCGCCGCATCACCATCACGTGGGAAGACGCGCCCATCGCGGACGTCCTCGCCACGTTCGCCGAGATCGGCGGCCGCACGATCGTCCGCGGCAAGGCCGTCAGCGGCACGATTTCAGCCGAGATCAAGGACCAGCCGTGGGACATCGCCATGAAGGCGATCCTCGACGCGCATGGCCTCGCCGCCACCGAGGAGAACTCGGGCATCATCGTCGTCGACAGCTATGAGAACATCCTGGCGCGGCAGGCCAGTGAGCCGCTCCGCACCGAGATGGTCCGCATCAATTACGTGTCCGCCGGCTCGCTGGTGGAAACCGTTGGCGGCCTCCTTTCGCGCGACTGCGCGCCGGCCGGAGCCGCATCGTCGGCCCCCGGCGGCTCACAGTCCGCCGGAACACCCTACTGCATAACGCGCGGCAACATCGTTGCCGACAGCGGCACCAACTCGCTCATCATCACCGAAGTGAGCTCGCGCCTCAACGGGCTGCTCCAGTACATCGGCCAGCTCGACGTCCGCACCCCGCAGGTGCAGCTGAAGGCGAAGATCATCTCGGTCAGCCGCACGTCGATCGAGCAGCTGGGCCTGAGCTACGACCTCGGCAGCGCCGCGGCGTACTTCAATAACCTCGTGCCGCGTAACCGGCCGGGCAGCGACGAAGCGGACAACCGCGAAGGCCGTGTCACGCTGGGCGGCGAAGTCCTCGCCGGCATGGGCAACGCGTCGCGCAAGTACAAGAACGGCTCCGCGCTCAACCTCCTGTTCTCGACCGCGCTGGGCAACTACAGCCTGACGTCGTTCCTCGACGCGCTCCACGAGCTCCAGCTTTCGGACATCCAGGCGGAGCCGAGCATCACAACGCTCGACAATCGTGAGGCGAAGATCCTCGTCGGTGAAGAAACGCCGGTCCGCGTCATCGACGCCGGCGCTGCCTCGCAGGTCGGCGTTCCGGCCCGCGCCAACGTGCAGTTCAAGGAGACGGGTATCATCCTCACCGTCACCCCGCACATCACCAGCAATCGCCAGGTCCGCATGTCGATCGCGGCCGAGCAATCGGAACTCCGCATCATTGGCGGTGACCTGGGCTTCACGATTCCGAAGCGAAACGCGACGACGCAGCTCCTGGTCAACGACGGGGAGACCGCGGTCATCGGCGGCCTGACGCAAACCCAGGTCGTCAAGAACCGGTCCGGCATTCCGTTGCTCACCGACCTGCCGCTGATCGGCCGCCTGTTCTCGCAGACCGATTCGCGTGAGGAAAAGCGCGACCTGCTGATCCTCATTACGCCGCACATCATCGATCCGGGCGAGGCCATCCGCCCGCCTAACAACGAGCAGAACTAACCTCCACGGAGTCCCCACACGATGAGTCAGTTCATGCATCGCGCGGCCTCTGTGGCCACCGGCGCGCTCGCCATCCTCGCGATGGCCGGGTGCGACGCAACAGAGGTCGCCTCAACCGGCGACGACCGCGTCATTCCGCTGGTCGAAATCAGCCTGGAAAGCGCGTTCGGAAAGCCCGGCTTCGACACAGTCTCGGTGCGCCTGCCGCTGCAGGTGCGCGTCCAGGCCAGCGACAACTTCGCGCTGTTCGCGGCTGTCACGCGTGTCTTCGCCGACAGCCTGCTGATCAACGTCGACAGCATACCCCTAAACGGGGCGAAGGAAATCGACAACCTGTTCGACGTCTCGCTCGCCGGGGTCCGCTCCGGTCAGCGCGTGACGGTGCAGACCACGGTGTACGATGGCGCCGGCAACATGTCGGTCGCCCAGGCCGCCGCTTCGGCGTTCGATCCGAACGTTCCGAAGGCGACCGTCCTGAACCCGGCGTTGAGCGTTTTCCCCGGTGGTATCTACGGCGTGCAGGTCACGGCGCTGGATAGCACCGGCGTCTCGAAGATCGGATTCAAGACCACGGGTGCCGTGGTTCGCGCCGACAGCGTCGGGTTCAGCCAGCCGCTCTCGGTGTCTGACACGGTAAGCTTCCAGTTCAGCATCCCGACTGGCGCAACGATCGGATCCACGTTCCAGATCTCGCCGTTCGCCGAAAACAAGGATGCGCTCCGTGGCTCCGGCCAGGCGATCACCGTCCGCATCGTTGCCGCTGGCACCGACGAGACGGCGCCGCTCGTGTACCAGACCGTGCCTCCGCGCATGGAAATGCCGGACTCGATCGACATCCTGGCGCGTGACGTGGATGGCTTCGTCCGCGTGGTCGGCTTCCTCGTGAGAGACCAAACGGGTGCCATCATCTATCGCTCGGCGGATACGCTGGCTGTGCCGATTCAGCAGGTACAACGGAAGAAGGCGTTCAACGTGCCGACGGCGTACCGCGGCAAGACGCTCTTCATCACCTCTTATGCGATCGACGCCGCCGGCCACACCGGCTATGCGCTGCCCATCGGCACCAGCGTGCCCGTGAGCGCGGACAGCCTTGGCAAGCGCGATCCGGTCGTGTACGCGTACGGCCTGACCTATGCCTTGCCGCCCAATAGCCTTGGTGCGGACATCGCGGTGGACACGGTTCGTCGCACGGTCTTCGTCTCGAACATCAACAGGAACGAGCTCGAGGCGTGGTCGTATGGTTCCACGCTTTCGCCCCTGCCCGCGGTGTCAGTCGGTGCCATGCCCTGGGGTATGACCGTCGACAACTCCGGCTCGCTGCTCCTCGTGGCGAATTCGGGCGGTACGAACATCTCCATGGTCAACCTGCTCTCGCGCCACGAAGATGGCCGCGTGAAGACGGCCAACGAATACGTGTTCGACATCTCGTATTCGATCGACGCCAACTCGGGTGACTTCAAGTACACGGTATCTGCGCCGATCGACTACTCGGACCGTCCGCAATACATCGCGCAGTCCGCGAGCGGTGCGCTCTACTACAGCACACGCCCGACCAACACGGCAACTCCGGGCACGCTGCGCCGTATCGACAACTTCCTCGATACGCGCACCGAGCCGAAGCAGATCTGGCAGTACGCGTCGCACCAGGCGAACAAGTACGTCGTCATCAACTCCGACCACGTGTCGGTGCTGAAGGGCGCGAACGGTGCGCCTGACATCCTCACGATCTGCGACCACACCGTTGGCAACGAGCCGTCCACGACGGTCTGCACCAGCGGGAACAGGATCGACAGCCTGGTGGCAATCCTCCGCGGTTCGCCGGTCAACGGCAACGTCATCGCCGTGCGGGACATCAGCGTCGAGTCGCTGGCGCTGCCGGACACGAACTTCGTCGCGGTCGGTTCCGACCGTCGCCGCGTCGCGTTCGGTGAAGCGAACACCGGTGGTCGCGCCGGCCGCGTTCTGGCACTGTTCGATCCATCGGGCACGCCCGCAGGCTCGGAGCAGTACTCCGCTCCGATCGAGGTGACAGACCTGACGAGCAACGCCTCGGACAAGGTCTTCGGCCTCGCGATCAACGGTAACAGCACCAACATCGCGGTGCACGGCGTCGAGACGTTCTTTGCCGACTCGTCGCTGCGCCTGCAGGGCAAGTTCGCGACCTTCAACAGCGGCGCGGGCATCGCCTTCCATCCGCTGAACATCGAAGAGTTCACCGCTGACACGATGGCGCGCGTTGCCTTCGTGGCCTCGGGCGACTTCTCGATCCAGATCGTTGACAGCTACTCATACCGGCTCCGCGGCCGGATCCCACTCCGCACGAACCTCTATGGCCCGCTCCGCGCCGTGCTTCCGACGCCCGCGGAGAAGGCAGCAGATCCCACCCTGGCGGTGAAGCTCTTCGGCTTGACCCCGGAAGGAATCGTGGTCATAGATGTGCGCAGGGGAGATATCGACAACGCGCGAACACCTTAGGGCCACGGCCCGAAGCGTCGCGCAGGCTACGCACTTTGTACCGCGAGCCCGGCCTCCTTGGTCGGGCTCGCGTTTTTTTATGGGAGGATGATGCTCCGCTTCACCACCGCTGGTGAATCTCACGGCCCAGGGCTCGTGAGCGTGCTCGAAGGCATGGTCGCCGGTTTACCGCTGGTCGCAGAAGACGTGAATCGCGAGCTCGCGCGACGCCAGCAAGGCTACGGCCGCGGGCGTCGCATGCAGATCGAGCGCGACGAGGTCGAATTCATTTCCGGTGTGCGTGCCGGCCAGACCATGGGCTCACCGATTTCGATGCTGATCCGCAATCGCGATTGGAAGAACTGGGTCGATGTCATGGACCCGGCTCCGCGAGAGGGTGATCCCGATCCGCGGCGCCGCGCGGTAACACGTGTGCGCCCCGGTCACGCGGACCTGACCGGACTTCTCAAGTACGACCGCGAAGACGCGCGCGATGTTCTCGAACGCGCTTCCGCGCGCGAGACCACCGCGCGCGTCGCTGCGGCCGCGATTTGCCGGAAGTTTCTCGCCGAGTTCGACGTGAGGATCGGCAGTCATGTCGCGCACCTCGGCGGGATCGATGCCCAGCGTCCCGATCCGATGCCTGACGACATCAACGCCGCCGCCGACGAGTCGCAGGTCCGTATGCTCGATCCACAAGCCGAAGCCAAAGTCATCGCGCGCATCGACGAAGTGAAAGCGGCCGGGAACACGCTCGGCGGAATCTGCGAAGTCGTCGCGGATGGACTTCCCGCCGGCCTGGGCTCGCACGTCTCCTGGGACCGGAAGCTCGATGGCCGCCTCGCCGCTGCGATCATGTCGATTCCGGCGGTGAAGGGCGTGGAGATCGGCCTGGGATTCGAGACGTCGCGCCGAATGGGCTCCGACGTTCACGACGAGATCGTACCCGCGCCCGGTCATCCGCGTACCGGCAACGTCCGTCGCAGGACCAACCGCGCCGGCGGCACCGAGGGCGGCATGACTACCGGCGAGCCGCTCGTCGTGCGCGTAGCTATGAAGCCGATCAGCACCCTGATGAAGCCGTTAGGCACGGTGGACGTCGCCACGGGCGGCGAGGCGAAGGCCACTGCCGAGCGGAGCGACGTGACCGCGGTGCCCGCGATGGGTGTGATCGCCGAAGCGATGGTGGCGTTCGTGCTCGCGCAGGCGTGGCTCGAGAAGTTTGGCGGGGACTCGCTCGACGAAACCCGGCGTAACGTCGACGGCTACCTGGCGCGCATCGATCAGCGCATCGGCGGGTGACGAGCCTCGGCGCGCGTACCGGCGGGCCGTGGCACCTCGTGCTGGTGGGCTTGCCGGGATCGGGGAAGAGCACCGTGGGTCCCCTGATAGCCAGCGCCCTTTCGGCCGCGTTCCTGGATCTCGACGACGAGATCGAGCGCCGAGCAGGGCTCACCGTCACCGAAATCTTCGAGCTGCGTGGGGAACCAGCATTCCGCGACATGGAGCGCAGCGTGACGAGGGAGCTTGTAGCAAAGCCAGGGATGGTGATTTCCCCAGGCGGTGGCTGGATGGCCGATCAGGGCAACGTGGATCTGGTCCGGCCTCCGGGCCGGATCATCCATCTGGAGGTCAGCGTCGGCACCGCGCTGGCGAGACTCGGTTCTGGCATAGCCAGTCGGCCGTTGCTTGCCGGGCCGGCAGCGGAGGCTCGTTTGGCGTCGATCGCAGCTGCCAGATTGCCACTCTATAGTAGGGCAGACGCCGCCATAAATACGGAAAACCTTACGCCACAACAAGTTGCGAGTTTTGGCCTCCGCCTTGCTTCCGCGTGGGGATGGCCGATAGGTTAGCCCCCCACACGGGCGCGGACCGCTCCCAGCCCGCCGGTTAGCCTCACAGAAACCCCGGAAGTTGTTGCGGAACACCGGGTTGGGCTGTCGTCGAAATGCTGGTGGTTGCGTTCTCAGGGTTGCGACGTTCAAGAGACGGGACGCCAGAATTGCGAACGTTCGGCCACTCAGGGGGGGAATGAGGGAATGACGTTTCGCGTTATGGGACCGCACGAGTGGGGGCGTTTCGCTCCCGAAGCGTGGGGACACCTCCTTCGGCTGTCAGATACTGGGGCGCTGAATGGCCCCGAGCTGGAACAGGTGATCGAGCGGGCGTTGGCGCATTTTGACGGGCGCATCGCGCTCGAGGACCTGCGTTCGCTCATCGATAGTGCCGGCTTCGATGAATCGGGGCCGGGACTGGACCAGGTGAACGTGCACTGAAACAAGGCTCGAGGGTTCAGGCTCGAGGCTTCAGGACTGATGAGAGATGGCTGCAAAGAAAAAGACCACTGATGACGCGACCGAGCCAACCGTTAGGCGCATAGCCGGACGGGGGGCTTCTGCGCGCGCGTCGTCTGCTGCGAAGAAGAAAAAGGCATCGTCGGCGAGATCGAAGGCGAAGGCGGCCACCAAGTCGTCCCGTCGTCGCGTTGCCGAAGAGCCGCAGGAATCCGGCAACGGCACCGGTGGCGGTGGCGCGCTCGTGATCGTGGAGTCGCCGCACAAGGCGAAGACGATCGGCAAGTACCTGGGCCGCGGCTATCGCGTGAAGGCGACCGTCGGCCACGTCCGTGACCTGCCCGAGAAAAAGCTGGGCATCGACGTCGAGAAGGGCTTCCAGCCCGAATACGTCACGATCGCGGGCAAGGAAAAGACACTGGCCGAGATCAAGGAAGCGGCGCATAACGCGGATGCCGTCTATATCGCGACCGACCCTGATCGCGAGGGCGAGGCGATCGGATGGCACGTGGCCGAGCAGATCAAGCGGAAGTCCGGTCCCCGCGTCAGGCGCGTCCTGTTCCACGAGATCACGAAGGACGCCGTGCGCGAGGCCATGGAGCATCCGCGCGATATCGACACGCGCCTGGTCGACGCGCAGCAGGCGCGTCGTGTGCTCGACCGCCTGGTCGGCTACAAGGCGAGTCCGATCCTCTGGAAGACGGTCAAGAAAGGCCTGTCGGCTGGTCGCGTTCAGACGGTCGCGCTCAGGCTCCTCGTCGAGCGCGAGCGGGACATCCGCGCGTTCAAGCCGCAGGAATACTGGACGATCGCCGCGGCGATGGAGCACGACGGCCAGAAGTTCACGGCGCGCCTGCACGCCATCGACGATCGCAAGGTGGAGATCCACGAAGAGGCACAGGCACGCGCCATCGTCTCGGATGTCGAGCGCCTGGCGCGGGCCACGGCGCACGCCGCGCAGATGCGCGCCGCGTTTGCGTTCCCGCTCACGGAGGTCAAGCGTCGCGAGCGCCGGAAGAATCCGGCCGCGCCGTTCACCACCAGCACGCTGCAGCAGGAAGCCGCCAAGAAACTCGGCTTCGGCTCCAAGCGCACGATGCGGATCGCGCAGTCGCTGTACGAGGGCGCGGACCTCGGCGCTGAGGGCGCCGCGGGCCTCATCACGTACATGCGCACGGACAGCACGCGTGTGGCGGAAAGCGCTGCACTGGCCGCGCGTGAAGTCGTGAAGCGCGACTTTGGCGACAAATACCTCGCGCAATCGGGGCCGCAGCTGTACGGGAACAACAAGCAGGCCAATGCGCAGGACGCGCACGAAGCGATTCGTCCGGCGGATCCGGCGCGCAAGCCTGACGATATCAAGCGCTACGTCAAGGACGAGCACTTCAAGCTGTATCAGCTCATCTGGCAGCGGTTCATGGCGTCGCAGATGGCGCCGGCGGTCTTCGATACGACGACGCTCGACTTCCACCTCGGTGGTGAGCAGGACGGTGCGACGTCGATCCATCGTTATGTGTTCCGCGCCACGGGCAGCATCGTGAAGTTCCCGGGCTTCCTGGCGCTCTATCGTGAGTCGCGCGAGGAGGGCGAGGGGAAGGCGCTCGAGGACGAACAGGCGCTGCCGGTGGCGGAAAAAGGCGAGCGCATCGCGATGACGGAGCTCACGCCGTCACAGCACTTCACTGAGCCACCGCCTCGGTTCTCCGAGGCGAGCCTCGTGAAGGAGCTGGAGAAGCTGGGCATCGGTCGTCCCTCTACGTACGCCCAGATCATTTCCACCTTACAAGACAGGCACTACGTCAACCTCGAGCAGCGGCGCTTCTTCCCGACGGAGCTCGGGGAGAGTGTCGAGCGCGTGATGGTCAAGCAGTTCCCGGACGTGTTCAACGTCGGCTTCACCTCCGAGATGGAGGAGGAGCTCGATCGCGTCGAGGATGGAAAGCTCGGCTGGCAGCGGGTCCTGAAGGATTTCTGGAAGCCGTTCGAGGTTTCACTGAACGACGTGCCGGTCGAGGCGCTCATCGCGGAAGCGTACGACCTGTCAGCGCTGGAGAAACAGCGTTGTCCCGACTGCGGCGGCAAGCTGGTGCCGAAGGGCGGGTTCTTCGGTCCGTTCGTCGCTTGCGAGAACCATCCGAAGAACTGCAAGTACACGCGTCCCATCAAGGGCGAGCGCAAGCCGCCCGAGCTTACGCCGTACAAGTGTCACGAGTGCGGCGCTCCGATGGTAATTCGTCACGGCCGCGCGGGTGATTTCCTGGGTTGCTCGCGATTTCCGAAGTGTCGCGGAACGCGATCGATGCCGACGGGCGTCATGTGCCCCAAGGATGGCGGCGAGATCGAGCAGCGTCGCTCCAAGAAGCGCGGCAAGGCTTTCTATGGATGCTCGAACTATCCGAACTGCGACTTCGTCTGCTGGGATAAGCCGGTGGCGGAGATCTGTCCGGAGTGCGGCAACCTGGGCGCCGAGATGAAGCGCAACAAGACGCGTGGCGAGTACCGTCGTTGTCTCAAGTGCGGCAACGAGTGGGACGTCGCGCAGCCGGCAGAGGCTGAGGCACTGGCTGGATAGCCGATTCTGAGCGTGTGCTAAAGGCCTCCGAGCTTCGGTTCGGAGGCCTTGAACATTTTGAACGCAGAGGACGCAGAGAGCGCAGAGGTTTCGCAGAGGAGACGTCTCGGTCCGAAACCCTCGCTGCGATGGTGACGCATCGGTGACAATTCTCGGGATGTTACTGGGAATGGAAACCAATGACTTGACGCGTCAAATCATTAGTGCGGCGATGGAGGTTCACTCCACGCTGGGGCCTGGACTACTCGAGAGCGCCTATCGTGCTTGCCTTCGTCACGAGCTCAAGCTGCGATCACTTGAGTCTCAATCGGAGATGCCGCTTCCGGTGACATACAAGGGCCTGACGCTGGATGTCCCGTATCGGCTGGACCTCCTGGTTGAAAACGTTGTTGTCGTCGAAGTAAAAGCCGTATCGAAGACGACCGAGGTTCATGCAGCGCAGCTTCTGTCGTATATGAGATTGAATCGTCGACCAGTCGGTTTGCTGATCAGTTTTCACGTCAAGCACCTGCATCAAGGTGTGACACGGATGGTAAACCGATTCAGTGAGCAACCGCGGCGATACGGTAGGTGGTATCGATCTCCTCTGCGCAACCTCTGCGTCCTCTGCGTTCAAAGTGTCTTGATGCATCCGCGTTAATCTGCGTGCAATCCATGTTCAAGTGGACAGAACGACGCAAACTCGTAAGGCATGTTCTCTCAACAGAAACTCACTGTTCGGCGTAATTGATGCGGATCCGCTAATCACCCACAC
>Ga0111538_10002917_pt1 | contig 23984 bp, 22 predicted proteins | sample SoiMethybrSBSTD1_FD_79669 | JGI IMG/M metagenome (GOLD analysis project Ga0111538, IMG submission 79669) | Bulk soil microbial communities from a Populus tree surrounding site in Tennessee, USA - Soil MetaG P. TD hybrid SBSTD1 (version 2)... | ecosystem: Environmental > Terrestrial > Soil >...
CGCATCACCGTGTTCGGGCGCGGTTCGAGCTGCATCAATACCGGCGGTGAAAAGGTATTCCCCGAGGAGGTGGAGGAAGCTCTGAAAAGCCATCCCGACGTGTTCGACGCCCTGGTCGTGGGCGTGGAAGACGAACGCTGGATGCAGCGCGTCGCCGCCGTGGTCGAAGCGCGCCCCGGCCAAGCGCCGACGCTGGAAGCCCTGCAGCAGCACTGTCGCAGCCAGATCGCCGGCTACAAGTTGCCCCGGCAGCTTTCGCTCGTGCCCAAGGTGATGCGCCTGCCGAGCGGAAAACCCGACTACGCCTGGGCCAAGGCGATCGCGAAGAACGCATGACGGCCCCGGATTGGGATCACACGGTCGACTGGTTGATCGTCGGCAGCGGCGGGGGAGGAATGACGGCGGCGCTGGTAGCGCACGACCTGGGAGCGCGCGCGCTGATCGTCGAGAAGAGCGCGAAGTTCGGCGGCTCCACCGGCATGAGCGGCGGCGCTCTGTGGATCCCGATGAACGATCACCTGGCCCGAGCCGGCATCGCCGACTCGCGAGAAGAGGCGCTCGACTACCTGCGGCGCGTGGCGGGCGATCGGGTACCGGAAGGGCGCCTCGCTGCGTACGTCGACAACGCGAAGGAGATGGTCCGCTACCTGGAGCAGAAGACCCGCGTCCGCTTCGCCGCGTGCCGCGCTTACCCCGACTACTATCCGGAGTTTCCCGGCGGCAAACCCGGCGCACGGACCATCGAGCCCGTGCCCTACAGCGCACGCAAGTTGGGCGTTCATGCCGGCGAGCTTCAACGCTCGGCCCAGGGCCTCGTGCTCGGACGCATGGGCCTCACCGCCGTCGAGGCGAAGACGCTCGTTCAGTTTTCGTTTCTTTCTTACCTGCTCATGCTCTGGATCCTCGTGCGCTACTGGCTCGACGTGCGCGCGCGTCTGGCGGGGCGCGCCGACAATCGGCTGACGCTCGGCACGAGCCTGGTCGCGCGCCTGCGCCATTCGCTTTTGGACCGCAACGTGCCGGTGTGGCTCGACGCGCCCGCGCAAGAGCTGCTGCTCGAAGGACGCCGCGTCGTCGGCGCCGTCGTCAAACGAGGAGATCGTCTGATCAGGATCCGCGCCGAGCGCGGCGTTTTGCTCGCCGCCGGCGGTTTCGAGCGCAATCTCGCGATGCGCCAGCAGTACCAACGCGCTCCCGTCAGCGACGTCTGGACCGCAGGCAACCCGAACAATCAAGGTGACGGCATCCGGATGGGGCAGGCCGTCGGAGCCGCGGTCGCTTGCATGCACGACGCGTGGTGGACGCCGGTGACGATGATCCCGCCCGACTTCGCCTGGCTCCTGGTGGTCGAAAAGTCGATGCCCGGCTCGATCATGGTGAACCGCGCCGGGCGGCGCTTCACCAACGAGGCCGCTCCCTACGTCGACGTGGTCAACGGCATGTACGCGGCGAACGACGCCAGCGCTCCCAGCATTCCGGCGTATCTCGTTTTCGACGCGCGCTATCGCCGCAGCTATCCGGTGGGACCGCTCGGACCTTCGAAGTTGCAACCGGATTCGGCGATCGGCGGGCGCCTGAAGAAGGCCGGCTTTCTGAAGAAATCGGGCACTCTGTCCGGCCTGGCCGAAAAGATCGGCGTCGATCCGGAGGGGCTGCGCGAGACGATCGAGCGCTTCAACGCGCAAGCCCGGGCCGGCAAGGATACCGACTTTCACCGCGGCGAAAGCCTGTACGATCGTTACTACAGTGACCCGAAGGTCCAACCCAACTCGTCGCTGGCACCGATCGAACAGCCGCCGTTCTACGCGATTGAAGTGTTTCCCGGCGATCTCGGCACGAAGGGCGGACTTTCAACGGATGCGCACGGGCGCGTGCTCGATGAAGGCGGAGCACCGATTCCCGGGCTCTACGCCACCGGCAATTGCTCGGCTTCTGTCATGGGCCAGAGCTATCCGGGGGCCGGCGGCACGATTGGCCCGGCGATGACGTTCGGCTATCTGGCGGCTCGACATGCCGTAGGTGCGAGTGAACACGGCTCGGGCCAGAGCGTGGCGAAAGCGGCCGAGTGAGGCAACACATGCAGCGTTTCAGCGGGAAGTGCGTACTGGTGACGGGAGCGGCGGCCGGAATCGGCAGGGCCACGGCCGTGCGCCTGGCGCAGGAGGGCGGCACCGTCGCTTGCCTCGACGTCGACGCGGTCGGCCTCGAGCGAACGACCGCCGAGATCGCGGCGCTCGGGAGAACCGCGTTCGCGATCGAGTGCGACGTTGCGAGCGAAAGCGCGGTGGCGGCGAGCGTGGCCTCGGCCCTTACCGAGCTCGGGAAGCTCGACGTGCTGTGCAACATCGCCGGCATCCTGCGCGCCGATCACAGCCACGAGCTTACGCTCGAGCACTGGAATCGCATCCTGACCGTCAACCTCACCGGCACGTTCTTGATGTGCCGCGCCGCGATTCCGCATCTGTTGAAGACCAAGGGCAATATCGTCAACATGTCCTCGACGGCGGCTCTCGCCTCCCATCCCTGGACGGCTGCCTACGCAGCCTCGAAAGGCGGGATCCTTTCGCTGACGCGATCGTTGTCGGTGGAGTACGTGAAGCAAGGTCTGCGCGTGAACGCGATCTGCCCGGGGGGCATCAAGACCGGTATGCACGGCCAGTTCCAGCTACCGAAGGGCGCCGACTTCGATCTCTTGAAAGGCGCGATTCCGTTCGTCGAGTTCGCGGGACCCGAACACATCGCCTCGGCCGTCGCTTTCATCGCTTCGGACGACGGCAGCTACATGAACGGCGCCGAGATCCGGATCGACGGAGGAGCGCTGTCGTGACGATGCCCCAGGGCATCGGCATCATCGATTTGATGCTCAACATCCCCGGCGAGGACAACAGCGCCTGGTACGACTTCATGAAGCCGCTCCTGCTCGACGCGGAGAGCCGCGAAGTGTTCCAGATGCCGGCTCAGTACCTGTTCAAGGATCTGCCCAAGACCGGCCGGCACGACGACTACATCGCCTACACGCTCTCGGAGATGGACAAGTACGGCATCGAGCGGGCGATGGTGGGCATCGACGACGACAACGAGGTGGTGAAGACCGCGGTCGCGCGCTTCCCCAACCGGTTTTTCTGCTCGTACCACGCCAACCCGAACCGCGGCATGGAGGAGGTTCGCAAGATCGAGCGCTTGAAGCGCGAGTACTCGATCAAGGCCGTGAGCGCGTTTCCCTGCGGATTGTGCCCGCAGGTGCCGATCAACGACAAGAAGTGGTACCCGATCTACGCCAAATGCGTCGAGCTCGAGCTGCCGATCGCGTGCTGCGTCGGAGTGCCGGGCCCGCGCCTGCCGATGGAGCCGCAGAAGGTCGAGTTGATCGACGAGGTGTGCTGGTTCTTCCCCGAGCTCAAGTTCGTGATGCGCCACGGCGCCGAACCGTGGACCGAGCTCGCGGTGAAACTGATGCTGAAGTATCCGAACCTGTCGTACATGACCAGCGCCTTCGCGCCGAAACACTATCCGAAGGCGATCGTCGACTACGCCAACACCCGCGGCGTCGACAAGATCATGTACGCCGGCTACTTCCCCATGGGGCTGACGCTCGAGCGCATCTTCAAGGAGATGCCCGCCGTACCTTTTCGGGAAGACGTATGGCCGAAATTCTTGCGCGAGAACGCGCTGCGCATCTTCAAGCTCGAGTAGAACATGTTCTAAATCGGGTGTACCCCCACCCTGAAACGTGTTCTAATGCCGGTCATGCGCAGCCGCTTCTACACGCCGCCGATCCCGAACGGCTGGTTCCAGGTCGGATACTCCGACGAGCTCGCACCGGGGCAGGTGCTGCCGCTCAGATACTTCGATCGCGAGCTCGTGCTCTATCGCACCGCAAGCGGAGAGCCCAAGCTGCTCGACGCGTTCTGTCCTCACCTCGGCGCGCACCTCGGCTACGGCGGCAAGGTGGAGGGCGCGTGCATTCGCTGTCCGTTTCATGCCTGGCAGTTCGATGGCAGCGGCCAGTGCACGGAAGTCCCGTATGCGAAGAAGATCCCTCCCAACGCCAGGCTTCGCGCGTGGGACGTGCGAGAGCTCGCGGGACTGATCATCGCGTGGCATCACAGCGAAGGAAAGGCTGCGTCGTGGGAGCCGCCCGCGGTCCCCGAGTACGGCGATCCGGAGTGGACCGAATACGAGCGCCGGCGCTGGCAGGTCCACACGCGCAACCAAGAGATGGCGGAGAACGCCGTCGACTCGGCGCACTTCCACTACCTGCACGGCACGAGCAACATGCCCCAGAGCCAGGCCGAGGTTCGGGGGCACATCCTGCGCGTCTTTTCCGGAACGGGCATGGAGACGTCGCGCGGACACGTGGATGGCTCGGTCGAGAGCGTGTCGTACGGATTCGGGCTGAGCCTGGTTCGCTTCAAGGGTGTGGTGGAGACGCTCCTGATCGGTGCGGTGACGCCGATCGACGGCGAAAACGTCGACGTACGGTTCAGCTTCAGCCTCAAGAAGCTGGGTGGCGCCGACATCACGCGCGGCGTCGGAGCTGCCTTCATCGCGGAAGTGTCGCGCCAGCTCGAGCAGGACATCCCGATCTGGGAGCACAAGGCCCAGTGGGAGCGGCCGGTGCTGTGCGAGGGCGACGGCCCGATCGGGCTTTTCCGGCGCTGGTCGCGCCAGTTCTACTCGGAAACCGAAGCCGCGGCCGAGTGAGTCTCGATCAGCGCCTCGATCTCGTCGTCGCTGAACCGGGCTTCGCGCAGGATTTCCCGCGTGTGCTCACCGGCGCGGGGGCCGGGCGCGATCGGACGGTCGCGCGGCGTCACCGGCGTGCGAAACTCGGTGACGGTAGCGCCTTTGACGCTGGTCTTCGCGAAGATCCCGCGCGCGCGGATCTGCTCGTCCTCGAGCGCCTCGGCCGGCGAGAGCACCGGCTCGACGCACGCGTCGTGTTCCAGGTTCCAGGCTTCCCACTCGGCGCGCGTCCGGCGGCGAAACACCTCGGCGAAGGTCGTGCGGAGCTTCGCTTGATGTTCGCCGGGCACGAGCATCGACATGTCCGCCTCCAGACCGTTGCTCGAGCAGAAGCGCTCGAGAAACTTGGGCTCGAGCGCCGCGAGCGTCATCGCCTGGCCGTCCTTCGAGGCGTACACATTGTAGGCGGCGATGCCGCCGGTCAGCATTTCCATGCCGCGCTCGTGCGTCTCCCCGCCCAGCAATCGCGAGAGCGTCGGCGCTGCAAAGGGCATGACCGAGTCGAGCATGGCGATGTCGACCACGCTCCCGCGCCCGATGCGCTCACGCTCGCGCAAGGCCGCCAGAATCGCAATCACCGACCACAGGCCGCCGCCGACGTCGGCCAGCTGGAAGCCCGGGGTCTGGGGCAGGCAGGATGCCGGCCCTTGCATCCCGAGCAAGCCGGAGCGCGCGAGGTAGTTCAGATCGTGACCGGCGCGCGCGCTGAGCGGTCCGCTCTGGCCGTAGCCGGTGAGCGCGCAGACGATCAGCCGCGGATTTTCCTCGCGGAGGCGCGCGTGCGAAAGGCCCAGCCGCTCGAGCACGCCCGGGCGGAACTGCTCGAACAGCACGTCGTAGTGCCGCACCATGCGCCGCAACGCGTCAGCGCCGGCAGGCTGCTTGAGATCGAGAACGATGCTGCGCTTGCCGCGGTTCAGCGCATGAAAGAGCGCGCTCTGGCCCGCGATCGGTGGGCCGGAAATCCGAGCGTAATCGCCGCCTCGCGGGTCTTCGACCTTGTCCACGGTCGCACCGAGATCCGCCAGCACCAGGGAGGCGATCGGGCCCGGCAAGAGCCGCGTCAGATCGAGCACGCGCACGCCTTCGAGGGCGCCGGGCTGGGGTTCGAGGGTCGCTGACAATCGCCGCCGACCTTGATACAAGTGACAGTAGAACATGTTCTAAACCGAGGTCGCAATGGATTTCAGTCAAGCGGATCTGCTCGACCGCGACGTGCACGGCCCCAACGCCGAATCATTTTACGAGTGGCTGCGTGAAAAAGCGCCGCTCTACTACGACGCCAAGAATTCACTGTGGGCCGTCTCTCGCTACGACGACGTCGTCTACGTCTCCAAACACACCGAAATCTTCTGCAACCGCTTCGGTGTGGTGCCGGGCATTCCGCTCGACATGTGGCCTGACGAAGCGATGATCAATCTGGACGGAGATGAGCACACCTGTCAGCGCGCGCTGGTGAGCAAGGGCTTCACGCCGCGGCGCATCGGCGCGCTCGAGGGCAAGCTGCGCGGCTTCGTGGACGAGCTCGTGGACCGGGTGGCTGAGCGCGGCGAGTGCGATCTGGTGATGGATTTTGCGCGCTCGCTGCCGATGCGGATCATCGGTGAGCTTTTGGGTTACCCGCGGGAGTGCCACGACCAGGTGCTCGACTGGACCGACGTGTACGTCGACGCCGGATCGTGCGGTGTCGCCAGCGTCACCGACGAGGTGATGGAGAATTTCCAGAACTTCTGCGCGTTTCACGAGCAAATCCTGGCCCAGCGTCAGCAGCAGCGCGGCGACGACCTGATCAGCGTCTGGATCGACGCCGAGATCGACGGCAAGCGCCTCAGCGAGGAGAAGCTCCTGTACGAGCACAACCTGTTGCTCGTCGGCGGCAGCGAGACGACGCGCCACGCGATCAGCGCGGGGATGCTCGAGCTCTTGGCGCGCCCGGATGACGTCGCGTTCCTGAGGGAGCACCCCGAGGCGATCCCGAACGCCGTCGAGGAAATGATTCGCTTTACCTGCCCCTTCGTGCGCATGCAGCGCACGCTGCTCGAGGACCACGAGATGCACGGCACGACGATGAAGCAGGGCGACAAGATCGTTGTCTTGTACCCGGCGGCCAATCGTGACCCCCGCGTCTGGGAGCGCCCGCAAACGTTCGACATCCGCCGGAGCTTCGAGAAGCCGGCGCTGTCCTTCGGCTACGGGAAGCACTACTGCCTCGGCGCCTCGCTGGCGCGGCTCGAGATGAAAGTCTTCCTCGAGCGCGTGCTGACTCGCCTCCCCGACCTCCGGCTCTCTCCGGACGCGGGCGCGGCCGCAAAACCTTCGGCCTTCTTGCGCGGCCTCGCGCGCTTGCCCGTCGTCTTCACTCCCGTGTCGCCGCTGAGCGACGTCATCAACGCGGTCGTGGACGCGGACGCAGACGCCGAGGCTAGCGCGGCAAACCAGTAAAGCGGACGCCGGGTCCAGCCCCGCCGTACACCTGGTTCAGGTGGATCAGCACGGGCGTGAGCGACTCGAGCGCGATCGCATTCTGCAACGGTCCCGCGTCGAGCGCCTGCACGCCGAGCTGCTCGATCAGCGCAATCACCAGGCTCCGCGCCTCGCCGTCGTCCCCGCACACGAGCACGTCGCAGTCGATCAGGCGCGAAGGTTCACCCAGGTGAGCCGAGCTCACGTGGTGCAGCGCCGCGACCACGCGCGTCTTCGAGCCGAGCAGGCGCTGCGCCTCCAGCGCGGCGGCGGTCCCCGGCGGCAGCGTGACCTCGCGCATCCGGGACGGCGCGAGCGGCACGGTGATGTCGATCAGGATCTTGTCGCCGAGCACGGCTTCGAGCTCGCGCAGGGTCTCGGCGTGAGCGGAGTACGGAACGCTCAGCACGACGACTTCCGCGTCACGGCAAGCGTCCGCATTGCTGGCGCCCCGCGCGGGCCAGCCGTGGCTCGAGATCGCTGCGGCGCGCGCACGAGCCCGCGCCGCGTCGCGGGATCCAATCGTCACCGCGTGACCGGCCTTCGCCCAGCGCACGCCGAGACCGAATCCCTCGCGGCCCGTGCCACCAACCACGGCAATACGCATGCTCATGATGCCGATTAGAACATGTTTCACTTTGGCGCGGAAGCGGGCTTGAAACGTGCCCGTTGCCCGAGGCCGGCTTGACGGCCAAAGTGAAACGTGTTTCACTCACAGCGATTTGTCGCCACCTTCGAGCGAACGCGCGCGCCACTACTGGGAAGTTCCCGAAGAGTTGCTCACTCCCGCCTGGGCGGAAAAGCGGCGCCTGGCGAGCGGGCTGCGCGAGCTGGTGGAGCTGTGCGTGACAACGCAAGCGGGCGAGGCCGAGCTCGCGCTGGCGCGTCGCGGGGTCGAGGACGCGCTCGAGCAGCTCCGCAAGCAGCCACGCCGTACGTTTCAAGAGGGCTTTCCCGAGTGCAAGGGTCTGGACGACTTGGCGGTCTATACCGACCGAGCCACCTTGGTCGGAGCGTGCAATCCCTACGCGCCGCCGATGGCGCTTTCGTTCGAAAACGGGACGGCCGTTGCGCACGTGACGTTCGGACCGGTGTACGAGGGCGCTCCAGGATTCGTTCACGGCGGGATCGTCGCGGCCGCGTTCGATCAGGTGTTCGGCTATCTGCAGGTACGGCTGGAAACACCGGCGCTCACGCGCGTACTGACCGTGCACTACCAGAAGCCGACGCCCTTTTGCAGCGAGCTGCGGCTAGAAGCGAAGCTCGAGCGCTCGGAAGGGCGCCGGCACTACGTGGTGGGCCAGCTGTTCGCACGCGGTGAAGTCACCGCCGAGGCCGAAGGCGTGTTCGTCGCGCTCGACCCGAGCGCGTTTCACGAGCTGTTTCGAGCCGTGAATCGCCCGAATCGCTCGGAATAGCTCGCAAAGCGTTCGAGCACCTGTTCCCGGCAGAGTCCGAACTCTTCGAGCGTGTACTTGTGCTCGCCGTGGCGATTCCGCGGGCTTTTCGCGACGTGTTCTCGCAGCTGCTCCGCCGTGGAGTCCGAACGCGGCAGGCCGAAGGCTTCGTAGGATCGCTCCACGCTGCGCAGGGGGTCTGCCACGAAATCTTCGTAGTAAAGGTCGTGGAAGCGTTCGGCGGGAAGCGCGGCTCGCGCGGCCATCCCCTGCTCCACGGAGCGCGCCAGATATTCGAGCACGGTGGGGCCGAGCTCGGCCGGTACCACGGACTCGCGGACGTGGGACAGGGCCTGCATCATGCTGCAATAGGAGGCGACGAGCTCGCGCGGGTCGCGGTGCGCCCAGATGATGCAAGCGTCGGGGAAGAGCTCGAGCAGGACATCGACGGCCCAGAGGTGCGCGGGCGACTTCAAGAGCCAGCGTTCGCCGGGCCGCTGGAAGTCGAGCAGCTTCAAGAGCTCCTTGTAGTAGGCGTAGTTGGGGCGCTGATCCTGCGCCTGGAAGTATTCTCGATAGGGAGAGATGAGCGGTTCGATGCCCATCTGCACGCTGCCCAGCGTGTGCGCCAGAAGCTGCACGCACTCTTCGGGGCCGTCGGCGCGGGCGTGGTGGATCTTCTTGAATTCGGGGTTTTTCTCGTAGAATTGCTGCATGCCGCTGGCGAGGGCGAGCATGCGCGGATCGGGTTCGCCCGGCGCGAGACCCTCGGCAGGGGTCGGGTAGTTGCCCTCCCAGAGCAACAACGGGCGGTTCTTCGGATCCGCCGCCAGCAAGCTGAAGAAGGCGGAGGTGCCCGTGCGCGGCAAGCCGATCACGTAGATCGGGCTCCGGAGCTGCCGGCTGCGCACTTGGGGATATTGCTCGAAGGCGCGTTCGATCAAGAGGCGATTGACCAACAGGCCGATCAGCCGCCGCCGCGTCGCTTTGACGCCCTGCGCGTTCAGCCGAGCGCTCGTGTTGTACATCTCGAGCAGCGCGCGCAGATTTTCCTCGTAGCCGCTGCCGAAGTCGGAGAGGCCGGCGATCGAGCGGGCTTTGTCGAGCAGCTCCGCTTCGAATAAGACGTTTTCAGTTGAACCACTCGCCACAGTTCACGTCCAGCGCTTGGCCGGTGATGGCCGCCGACAGCCCCGAGGCAAAGAAGAGCACGGCGTTGGCCACCTGTTCTGGCGTCGCAATCCGTTGGAGCGCAGCCCGCGCTGCGATTCGCTTGCGCGCCTCCTGCTCGGTGATGGACAGGCGCTGCGCCTCCATCTGAAAGTACACTTGGAGGCTCGGCCCATCGATGTGACCGGGGACCACCGAGTTGACCCGGATGCCGTGCGGACCGAGCTCCGTGGCCAGCGCCTTGGTGGCGAACAGGAGCGCGGCTTTCGACGCGCCGTAGGCGGCCAGATCGCGTGTCACTTGCCGCGCCGCGAGGCTATTCACCATGACGATCGAGCCCGCCTTTCGCGTCTTCATGAAGCTCGCGAAGGTCTGCGAGACCTGCAGCGTCCCGAACACGTTGACCTTGAACGGCGCCCGCCACGAGCCCGGGACGTCCGCTCCCTCGATCGGCTCCATCCGCCCGGTGGTGAAGGCGTTGTTTACCAGCACGTCGACGCGACCGAACGCGGCGAGCGTCCGTTCGAGCGCCGCGGCGCACGCGCCCGCGTCGGTGATGTCAGCTCGCAGCGGCAACGCGCGCCGGCCCAGCGCTTCGACTTCGCGAGCGACCGGGAGCGAGCTCTCTTCGCTGCGCGCGAGCAGGACCAGGTCTGCCCCTTCGCGCGCCAGCGCCAGCGCGACGGCGCGGCCCAATCCGGGACCGGCGCCGGAAACCACGGCGACTTGCGCTTCGAGCAGCATGTCTATCCTTGGAGCTCGCTCAGCGCTACGACACGCGTCGACGGCGTCGGGTGGTCGCTCGCGCGGATCCAGCGCAGACTCATCGTGCCGCGATCGTGCCCGCAGGTGTCGATCCAGTTGCCCGTTCCGGGATCGGTATGCGAGACCACGATGCGCACCGACCCGTCGCTCGCGTAACGCGCCGTGTGCTTGTTCACGGTCACGCGGAAGTAGCGATAGTCGAGGGACTCCATCCAGTGATTGTTGAGCTGGAAGTTCCAGTAGTCGCACTCGGGTGGCGTGACCTCGATCAGCAGCGCCTGGTCGGGGCGGAGCTGCCAGTAACCGTGGTAGTACGTGATGTCCCGGACGCCGCCGACGCTGTCGGATACTTGCGAGTCGAACCGCGGCAGTTGATTGGGACGCTTCTGGAAATCATTGGCCCACTGGGCGAAGAGCCGGGAACACCCGAGCACGAACAGCCCGGCCGAGCGCAGGCCGCGATCGATCGTCCGCGGCGTGACGGGCCGCGGCGCGTGCGGGCCGTCGATGCGCTCGATGCGCAGCTCGGCGGCGCGCTCGTGCTCGCGATCCAAGAATGTCTGCCGAATCACGACTTGCCGCGTGCGCTCGGTCATCGGGAGCCAGTTGCCGGGCCTCGGATCCACGCTCAGCACGATCTCGATCTCGCCGTCGGGACCGAGCTCGAGCTTCGAGTCGTCGAGGTAGCCGTTCGGCTCGAGCGTGCCCGTCGTCCCGTAGTTGCCCTCGTACGTGCCGAAGCCGAGGTAATGGACGGTGCCGCGCCGACCGCGGATGCGATACGCGCGTTTCCCGCTGATCGCCGCGTTCTGGTAGATGTTGTCCGGGTTGTCCGCGCCCATCTTCACGGTCTCGTGGCACATACGGACGAGCGCCGGCGCGAGCGGATCGGCGTGCTCGATGCCGGCCTCGAGCCCCGCACGGACCAGGCGGCTCAGGTAGCGAAAGCCCTCCGCACGATCGAAGGGAGTGCCCGGTGCGCCCTCTTCGAGCACGATGTTGCCCGCGAGCTTGAGCGCGTCACAGAACTCGCTCCACGCGGTGCCGTCCATGATCCGTCGTGCCGACTCCTCGTCAGTTTCCATTGCAGCACCCTGGAGTGGTTGCGCTCAGCTCTTGATGATGTATTCGCTCATCAGTGAGCAGCTGATGTCGGCCTGGTCGATGAACTGGTTCACGTCCTCGAGCCCGCGCGTGATGTTCTCGGATTTGCCGCGGAACAGGCGCATGACGTCGATCACGTCCTCGATATCGCGCACGCGCTCTTCGACGATGCCGCGGTAAGGCGGCCCCTCCGCCGTCACGCGCCGCGCTACGGCGTTCCTGATGTAGCGCCAGAACGGATGGATCTCGAACGAAAGCGGCGTGTGGACTCCGTGCCAGTGGCCGTAGAATTGCTCGTCGCTCAGGCGCTCCGGTTTGGGGAACGCACTCACCAGCGTGACACCGGGGCTTTTCGTGCCGTCGGCCCAGTCGCGGTCCGGGTACTCGATTGGCACCGATTCGGTCACCAGGTATCCCCAGAGCCGATCACTCAACCCATGCAGTTCTTCCTCGAGCGGTCCGCGCTGATCGAGCGAATCGAGCCACAAGGACACGCTGGCCGAAAGGAATCGCCCGTCACCGAGCAAGAGCGGGCTCTGTTTCGCCTGCTCGCCGAGATCCGCGACGTTGATTGTGAGCCAGCGCACGCCGCGCTCGAGAAAGCGCGCGCAAGCTCGCTCGAGCAGCTCGCCGCGGAAGCGCTCGATCGCGTCGGCGTCGCGCTTCCGCAGGAGGTAGACGAGTTTTTCCATGCACGCGCACTCACTGGAGCAAGTTCGACACGTCGACGTACTGAACGCAGAACTTCTTCGGGTAGTCGGGATTGATCACGTTCATGAACGCCTCGATCGGGACGAGGCACTTGTAGCCCTCGCCGGTGCGACATTGGCTGTCGGCCGTGCACTCTTGCAAGCAGATGCCGATTTTCGAAAACTCGTTCACGTCGAACGGCAAGCCGAGGTTGTTCAGATTGTCGATCGTCGTTTGCGGCACGCCCTCGAAGGCCAGAAAGCACTTGCCCGTGCCGCACTGGGCGTCGGCCGTGCACGGCTCCTGCACGGTGGTGCTGCAGTAGCCGCCGGGAAACGGCAGGGTCAGGTCGTGAAACGGCTTGTTCTTCGGATCGGCGTCCGAAACCAGCGTCTCCAGTGGCCGGATCGCGTTCACGCAGGCCGGATGGTCGTAGCCGGTGCACTGCGAGTTTTCGGTGCACGCCGCGCCGACGCCGCCGCCCAGCGCTCTCTGAGGAGGCGCTTCGTCGTCGCTGCTGCAGCTCACGATGAAACTCAAGCCGAGCGCGAGCGAAAGGGTGAAAAGGTTTCGAATCGACATTTGTTTTCTCCTTCTCAGTACAGAAGCGCAAGGCTCACTGCGCCGCCCAGAATCCAGCCTTCGCTGGCGAAGCCGGGCCAGCCCGGGTTGTTGGTTTGAAGACCGCCGGCGCCGGCAACCGGCTGGCCGCTTTCGTCGACGGCGTCGTCGGGGAGCTCGTCGACGATGCGCGCGTTGTCTTTGGTCTGGTGACGGTAGAGCAGGCGTTGTGCTTGAGCCTGGGCGCCCGCGCGGAAATCCAAGCCGAGCAGCGAAAACCGATAATCGGCTCCGAGCACCGCACCGAGCCGATCGTTGTCCACGTAATTGCGGCGGCCCGTCTGCGGCGGCACCGGCGTCGGCTGATAGTTGACGTCCGCGAACGTGCGCAGCGCGCCGAGGTCGTAGCGGACGCCGGCGGTGCCGGCGAACACGTCCTTGAACTCGAGCGCCGGATCATCGTCGCCCGGCCGCTCGCCGTGACGATCCTGATAGTCCGACCAGAGCGCGTAGCGCAGGTTGCCGACGACCGACACGGTGTGGGACGGTCCCTTGCTCACGTCGACCGCTGTGCCGAGGCCGAACGTCCACGGCACCAGCGAATGTACCGACCTTCTCTGGGTGCCCGATTCTTGACCCGCCGGCAGCGCGGCGGCGACGCCGACATCGATGTTGAAGTACTGCTCGCTGTGTACCGTCGCCGACAAGTGCAGCCAGTCCAGCGCGTCGTACACCAGACCGAAGTGGGGAGAGACCGAGGTCCGCACCTTCACGTCGGTGGACATGAGGAGCTTGTCGTAGTCGATCGGATCGCGAACGTACGTGCGCGCGGCCGCGGTGTTGGTCAGATTCAAAGTGAAGCTTATCCCGAACGACAAGCGATCGACGATCTGACTGCCCGCGCCGAAGGCGAGCGACGTCGCCGTCATCCGATCGGCGTAGAACTCCGGGTGAAGGCTGTTCGAGAAGAACTGCTCGCGCTCGTCGTTGTAGAACGAATTCGCGGTCGTGAAGTCGCCGAGCGGAACCAGCGCGTAAAAACCGAGAACCAGGCGCTTCTGGATCAAGTCACTGACGAGGCCGATCACCGTGTAGACGCGGGTGTTGCCGCTGCTTCCCGCTGCTTGCCGCGGGCGGGCCTGGAACTGTGGCGCGCCGCACTGTGTGCACCCGTGCTCGAGCCAGTCGGTGGGCACGGTCGCGTTGGAGATCGGCTCACCGTTCGCGCCGAACATCGACCGATCGCCGACGCTGAGCGGCACCGCGCCGCCGCGCCGGCCGTCCAGCGTCATGCTGATCTGATCGCTCAGCACGAGCACGCCGAGCTCGAAGCCCTGAGTGGCGTGAGGCAAGAGGCCGGGGTTGAAATACGTCGAAGGCGCGCCTGCTCCGGTGGCGCGCGCGTCGAAGCCCCCGTTTCCGGTCGAGGCTCCGGCCAGCTCGAACAAGGGCGAAGCGTGCGCCGTCCCCGTAGCGGCCAGGGTAGCGAGCAAGAAGCGGAGCGCTCGGGGCAAAAGGCTCATTTCTTGGAGGGATCGTGTGGAAGCGCCGCCTGAGCGTTGGCGCAGGTTAGAAGGTCTTGCTCGATATTTTCCTTCAGCGGGGCGGTGACCACGCGCGCGACGCGCGGCTCGCCCAGCTGTTTGCCGAGGTAGCGAAACGTGGCGCGGCCCGGAAGGTTCGGCGCCGGGTGCGAGCCGGCGAGCAGAAGCCCGCAGCCGACCCGCGGACACTGGCTCACGAACAGGATGTTCTCTTGGCCGTCGAACGTGCTGACGGCGACGAATTCGATCGCTCGCGCGGCGATCGGCGCATCGGGCGCCGTGGAATACTCGTTCCAATCGCGCTGAGCCACGCTGCGATTGCCGCTCGCGTTGCCGCTGACCCGATACAGGATGCCGGGATGTCCGTCGCCGTCCTCGTCCGTCGCATCCTCGAGGTGGGCGCCGGTGGGCTCGTCCGGTTTGTCCTCGTAAGGCAGGGGCGGCAGCGTGTCGAGCTCGGGCTTCGCTTTGAAATCCGCCGGCAATAGCCGAGGATTTGCGCCGCGCACCATGTAGTTGCGATCGAACGCGAAGGTGCACGCGTCGCCGACTGCGGCAAACGTGCCCTGCCGGGGCATGCGCGGCGGCGGCGTGTCCGTGTCCTGCGGGTTCAACCAGATCAGGCCGCGCAGCGATCCTTCCGAGAGATCGGCGTTGGCGCTTCCGGTCACTTTGACGCCGCAGTTGAGCGCCCGCTCGACGTGGAACACTTCCCCGGTCTGGCTCAGCTGGAACACGTAAGAGTTGCTCGAGGTTTGCACCTGGCTCACGACCTCGTCGATCGAGAAGTCCGTCTGCCGCACGATCCAGTAGCCGCTCATGTCGCAGGCCTCGGCCTTCTGGCCGGACCGGCACGACGAGTCGCAACTGATTCCATCCGGCGGATCGCAGTCCTCGCCGTTCACCACCGTGCCGTCCCCACACACGGGAGCGCACTTCTCGTCCGTGCACGTGAAACCGGGCGCCACGCGGCACTCCACGCAGCCCACGTCCAGCACGTCGCATTCTTCGGCGCCGCTCTTCTTCAGGTCACCGCACGTCGAGTCGACGGGCAGGATCTTGTCCTCGGCACAGGCCAGAATCCCGCACAAAAACGGCCCGGCGCATAGCGCTACCAGTCCTCGATCCCGGGCGGGACAGCGCATTGGCGCACCGTAGAACATGTTCTACTCTGGCGCAAGCGCCGTTCCCGAGCACGCCCGCGACGCCCAAATCACCCGCCCGAGACGATTCGAAACACCTTCGACGGTAACAAAACGCGAACCGGGCGGGGCACCAGGTGCACCCGCCCGGCTTTCGGGCTCGAACCGCGAGCTAGTCGACGCTTACGGAGTACCCCACGCGCCGAACACGCCCTGCTTGTTGAACTCGTGCACGTCGCGATACGGCTCGAACAGGCTGACGATGCACTTGTGCAAGGCCTTGCCGGCGAAGTCTTCGAGCGGCCGGTCGAGGAAGCCCGGCTGGGGCGCGCCCTCGACCATGTTGTCGATGTAGTCCTTGGTGGCGGTGATGAACTTCCGATCGTAGCCGCCAGCTTCGATGATGTTCGGGTCGCCGTGATTCGGGAGGATGCGATCGAAGGTGTGCCACTTGCCCATCGCCTTGAGGTTCTGGGAGTGGATCTTCAGATCGCCGTACTCGACCATGAAGGTCTCCGTGTCTTCCGTGGTGTCGCCGGAGAGCAGGAGGCGATCTTGCGGGAGGATGAGCACGGTTTCATCCGGGCTGTGGATGTTGATCTGGATCAGCTCCACGGGGATGCTGCCGACGTGCAGCGTCGTAGTGCCGCTGTAGGTCTGCGTGGGGAACACCACCGGGTTGATCGCCGGCGGGCCGAACAGCGTCGTGCCCGCTTCGAGATCGGCCTCGAGGTCGTGCATGATCTGAGCGCCCTGGGCCGTCATGACGATCGGGCTGTCCGCGTAGACCTCGTTGCCCGCGATGTGGTCGTTGTGCCAGTGGGTGGTCACGACGGTGAAGTTCGTGATCCCCATGCCCTCGAGCGTGCTGCGCTGCCATTGCGCCTGATCGATGGTCGGGAAGGTGTCGACGACGATCGCGCTGTTGCCCTGGTGGATCGCGTAGGTCGCGACACCGAGCTTGTTCGCCGCGTCGTCCACCCAGTTCGGGTCGGGCGAAATGCGCTCGTCATTGCGGCCGTCGTAGAACGCAATGAGGTGATCACTGAGAGTGAAGATCTTCCGCGCCGGCCCGTGGATCACGGGATCGGAGAGGCAGATGCTCTTTACGCCCTCGCTGGCTTCAGAAGTCGCCGGCTCGGAGTCATCCGGAGCGTTTCCGCATCCGGTGATCGCGAGCACGAGCAGTCCAATGGCACTGAAACCAGCATGGCGTATTGGCATTTCCAACTTCCTCCAGGTGTAGCGTCGACGACGCCGAACGAGTGTCAACAAGAGTGCCTCAGCGAATCAAGGCACGAAGCTACAATAACAACATCAAACCAAAACGGGCGCAACAGAAATTTCCTAAGACCCGCTTTCGTGTGACTCTGTCTTTCGGACTCGTGAGCTCGCGAGACAAAGCACACACCTCCGCGATCCCTTGCTCGTTTTTTCTTACTCGCGACAGAAGAAGAAGTTTCCTTCTTGTTCATCCGCGAGTGCGGACGGTGTGCGCGCTCCGGTTTCCCTACATGTCGCGCAGTGTCGCTAGCGCGGCGCAGCAAGGAGCTTTCGAATCGTTTCGACTACCAGTTTGAAGTCGGCTGACTTCCGCACGTAGCCGTCAGCGCCGCACGATTGGGCCAGCTCGCGAAGCTCCTGCTCCGATCGATCGCTGTAGAGAACCATCGGGCAACGCCGCTTTCCGCCCTGCCTGTGCGCGATTTGCAAGAGCCTGTCGCCCTGGAGCGCGGGCATCGATACGTCGAGCAGAACCAGGTCCGGCTTTTGAGCCCACAGCGCTGCGCTGAAGCCGAACGGCGAGTTCAGGGTTTCGACTTCGAAGCCCGCTTCCTCCAACCGGATCCGTGCCAACTCGAGCGCAATGTCGCTGTCGTCGACGACGAGAATTTTCTGTCTTACTCGCATGAGTCCCGTACGAGCCTGCTGCGTAGAACGGATTACTTGTTTACCTTGATGAAGCTCGGGTCGAAGCGGAGCTTCTGCCAGCCGCCGGGACCGAATCCGATCTTGAAGCGATCGTCCTTGATCAGCTTGTGCTCGAAAGCGAAGCGCTGAACCTTCTCCATCGTGTCCTTGAGCGTGTCGCTTCCCATGAACTGCACGGTCTTGGCACGGTCGCCGTAGATGTCCGTGTCCTTCAGCATCTTCTCGAAGTCCTCCGGCGTGGTCTCACCGGCTTTCGCCATGATGCGCATGGCTTCGGGCCGAGTCGCGGGATCGTTGTAATACGCGCAGGCGTCGAACCATGCATCGGCAAGCGCCCGTCCGAGCCCGGGCGAGCGCTTCAACGCGCTATCCGAGACGACCAAGAAGTCGAGAATCTCGCCAGGGATGTCCTTGCTGGAGAAGATCACTTTGCCTTTTCCCGCTTCAGTCGCCTTGAACAGGAACGGGTCCCATGTCGCCACCACGGGCGGCGCCTTGTCCGTCACGAACAACTTTCCCGCTTCGTCGCCCGGGATGTTCTTGAGCTTGACGTCCGATTCCTTCAGGCCCGCTTTTTCGAGCGCACGCGCCAGGAGATAGTGGCTGACCGTCAGCTCTTCGAGCATCACGGTCTGGCCCTTGAGGTCCTTCAGATTGTTGATGTTCTTGACCAAGATTCCGTCGGCGCCGGCCGATACGTCGTTGACGAGGATGGCGACGGACGCAAGACCCTGCGACGCGGGTTGCAGGAGCTCGACGGAACCCATCGCCACGCCATCGAGCTTGGTCTCGGTGTAGGCCTTGATGCCGTCGACGTAAACCTTTTGGAAAACGAGCTTTATCTTGACGCCCTGTTCACGTGCTCGTGTCGCCAAGAACCCCTTCTCTTCCATGATCGCGAAGGGCATGTATCCCGTCCAGATCGACCAGCCGATCTTGTATTCGCGCGTGTCCTCCGCCTGCGGCTGCGCGGACGCGGGTGCGGCCGCACTCGCCGCCGCCGCGGGCTGGGTAGTCTCGGGGGCCGGCTTTTCCTTGCACGCCGGGCCCATGAGGAGACCGGCGAATCCAGCGAGGAGGCTTCGTATCACGACGCGGCGGGGGACATGTTTCATTGGGAACTCTCCATTCTCGAGGATCTTGGCAAAAACTGGTGAATTCTGTCGTGTAACGTTGTTGTTACGACCGAGCCGTCACGCGGAGCCGAGGCCCGATTCTGGTAGGACGCCACCCAGCGCGAGCTCGCGATTCCGAATGCACATGCGCTCCATGAACTTCTCGATGGCGCGCGCCTCTTCCAACTCGAGCGCAAGAGTTCCGCTCTTGCGCGCCCGCGTGCCGCGGCTCGATAGCGACCCCAGCACGCGTTGGTACTCGCGCACCGCGGCCGCGAAGTCGCCCTGCAGGTGTCGCAGGAACCCGAGCTCGTAACGCGCCAGCGCGAAATCCGGGTCCAGAAATACGGCGCGGCGAAACGCGCCCTCTGCTTCGTCCCGCCGTCCCAGGGCGCGCAGGGCCCGGCCGTAGAGAAAATGAGCTTCTTCGCAGAACGGATCTCGATCGCGAACGGATTCGAGCACTTTGCAGGCCTCGTCGAATCGGTTCGCATCCAAGCAGGCGCGGGCGCGGGCGCGCCAGCGGTTGGACTCATTCTCGTCCCCGCTCGCACCCTGGGCGCTCGGCCGCGGGGCGCCATCGACGCCGCCGGCACCTGCCGCGACGAGCGACGGGACATCCGCTCGATCGCGATCGGCCTGGGCGATTCGGCCGCGGGATTTCGGATCAGGCCGAGCAGCTTGTGCCTCCGCCAACTGCTCCGCCGGCCGTGGCAAGAGCTCGCGAATGTCGGAGAGTGCGAGCCCGGGCCAGCTGCCGCGGAGGTGCGCGAAACAGCCGGCGACGTTGCGAACGCGGTAGCGCGGGTCGGTCGAGGCCACGATCTCGGCGCCACCCAACAAAAGCGCGGAGTGCTCGGCCATCCGCGCCTGGATGTCCGAGATGACCCGCCGCCGATTCGCCTCGTCGAAATAGATCAGAACATTGCAGCACAGCACAAGATGCCAGGCTGCGTCCATGGGGATCGTGAGCGCGTTCAGGTTCGCGTGGGCGAGATCGACACGAGTGCGCACACGCTGGGCGACCCGGTAGCGATCCACTCCCGGTGCAATCTCCAGATAGTCCCATGCATAATCGGGCAGCGTCTCCCGAGCTATTGGATCCAGATGGTACTCGCCACGCCTGGCGCGAGCGAGTGACACCTCGTTGATATCAGTACCCAAAAGCGTGATCGGCCTCCGGGCGAACCACCCGGTGTGGTCGAGCGCCATCGCCAATGAATACGCCTCTTCACCCGAGGAGACGGCGGAGCACCAGATGTGAATCGGTTTCCAGACGTCGAGCACCCTGTCGAGCGCGGGCAAAAGGTAATGGCAAACGGCATCGACGTGCTTCGGGTAGCGGAAGAACGCCGTCTTGGAGACCGTGACGGTGTTGACGATCTCCTGAAACTCTGCCGGTAGCTGCTCGGCTTCGAGGACACGGACATAGTGCTCGGGAGTCGCGTACCCCAAGGCAGCGCAGCGCTTCGTCACGAAGCTGTCCAGACGCTGCTTGGTGGTTTCGCTCAGGACCAGGCCCGCGCGCGCTTCGATCAGACGGCTGATGCGCTCTTGCCACATCGTCATCTACTCCAGAACCAGCTGCTGACGAGCCGGCCGATACGCTGTGGATCCAGCGAGTGTTGCACGGCTCCGAGCGACACGGCCGCGCGGGGCATGCCGGCCACGACGCAGCTCGACGCCGTCTGAGCCAAGGTACGCCCCGAGCTCTGGCGAATCGCGAGCAAACCCGCTGCCCCGTCGCTACCGAGTCCAGTGAGGATCACACCACAGGCGGACGCGCCGTACACCTTCGCGGAAGACGCCAGAAGATGATCCAGGCTCGGCGCGTAGATGGCTCCTTCGAGATGGTCGAACACGCGCACGCGGCCCTTCGCGACGAACTCGATGTGGTGGCGACCCGGCGCGACGTAGATGGTTCCCGGAGCGAGCACGTTGGCGGGCGCGGCGACCGCGACGGGCCTGCCGATCGCGCCTCCGAAAAAACGCGCCAGCGGCTCGTGGAGATTCGGGCCGAGGTGCAGCGCCACCAACACTGGGACGGGCAGCGCGTCCATCGCAGCCAACACGTCGCGGCTGGTCTGGGCTCCCCCGGCAGAGCCGACCACGATCACGATTTCCGGAGGCCGCCGGTCGCTGTCGATCGCCCGTGCGCGGTCGGAGTCGCCGCCGGGCTTCCAGCTCATGTGGCGCACGACCGAAGCCGTCGATAGGAAGCGCAGCTCCTGCCGAAAGTGTTTGCGCCAAGCGGGCGACTTCCACTCCACGGGCGTCGGCTTCTCCATGACGTGAACCGCGCCCAGGTCGAGGGCGTGGAACGCCTCCTGCCGCCCCGCCGGACGCAGCGTGGCCGTCACCACGATGATCGGAGTGGGGATCTCGACCATGATGCGCGCAATCAGCTCGAAGCCGTCGAAACCGGGCAGTCCGAGGTCGAGCAAAATTACGTCCGGGCGATGCGTTCGGATCGCGGAAAGGCCGTCGGGGCCGCTTTCCGCCTCCGCCACGACTTCGATCGTGCCGTCTTCCTGACAAATATCGATCAGGATCTCGCGCACGATCGGCGAATCTTCGACGATCACGACGCGCAAGTGGGCAGGCGGGGGAGTGCTCATTCGAAAAACTGGCGAAGTGTCGATGTCACGGATTCCGGAGAAAATTGCGCCTTTACCAGGTAGGCATCGGCGCCGGCATCCATCGCCAGCCGGCGCACCTCGTCACTGTCGAGCGTGGAGATCACGACTATCGGCAAGCCCTGCAGACTCGCATCGGCGCGGACCCTGCGCAAAAGCTCGAACCCATCGACGTTCGGCATCTGGAGATCGGTGAGCAACAAATCGGGCCGCTCGCCGCGCAGCGCAAGCAGTGCTTCGGCGCCGTCTCCGACTTCGGTCACGGCGAAGCCCACCGAGCGCAGCATTCCAGCCACGTACTCGCGCGTGATGAAGGAGTCCTCCGCGTAGACGATGCGCCGCTGAATCGAGGTCGTGCTTTCGGTGCCGGGACGGAAACGGGCTTCTTGGCGCTCGGCACCGAGCTCGAACAGATCCGACACGCGCAGGATCGGCACGACCTGGCCCGCGTCGGTGGATGTGAGCCCCGCTACGAGCGGCCAGCTGCCGAGCAGCGTGGGCAGCGCGCGGGAGACGATTTCACGCTCTCCACGAATCCGGTCCACCAATAAGCCGATCACCTGATCATTGTGCTGCAGGGTCACGAGGCCGAGCTTGTTCACGAAAATGTCCCTGATCCCGCGGATGCGAGCGACCTCGCGCAGGCGAATCAACGGCAGGATCTTTCCATCCTGCCGCGTCACCTCGCCGCCATCGACCTTCTCGATGTCCTTCACCGCGAGCCGATATACTCCGAGGATCGACGAGATTGGGATCGCGAAACTGCTCCCGCTCGCCTCGACCGTCATCACTCGGAGCAGCGACAGCGTCAGCGGCAGGTAGAGCGTCCACGTCGTTCCGATTCCAACCTGCGTCGCTACCTGGACGCTGCCGCCGGTACTTTCGACCGTGCTGCGAACCACGTCGAGCCCCATGCCCCTGCCCGCCATGTGATCGGTCTTCGCAGCGGTCGATACTCCAGCGACGAAAGCCAGCTCGATGGCTTCCTCGCGCGTGAGATGCGCCGCCGCATCTCGGCTCAGCTGTCCCGCGGCTATTGCGCTCTCGACCAGCGCGCTGGGATTCAGTCCGCACCCGTCGTCGGCGACGATCACCCGAACCCTGTCCCCTTCTTGTCGCGCTTCGATGCGGATCGTCCCGACGCTGCGTTTCCCCGCTTTCTCGCGCTGCTCGGGAGGCTCGAGCCCGTGCGATACCGCGTTGCGCACGAGATGGAGCAGCGGTTCTTCGACGCGGGCAATCACGCGTTGGTCGACCGCCGTGTCCCCGCCCGTCACGATGACCTGGACCTCCTTTCCGGCCTCACGCGCGGCGCTTCGCACGAAGCTGCGATGGGTGTTGAACACGTCCTCCAGGGGCTGCAGCCGGATCTCTCGGACCGTCTTTCTGACATACGCGAGGCTCGAATCGACTCGCAGCTCGGCGTCCGAAGCCGCGTAAGCCGCTCGCGTGAGTCGCTGGGCGTGGTCCTCGAGCTCCTTGGCGGCGTCGCGCAATCGAGCGGGCCGCTCGAGCGTTCGCCGCAGTAACCCTGCGAGTGACTCCGCGACGCCGACGAGCTCGCTGATGCGATCCTGCGCGAGCACCGAGCTCGAAGACGCGTCCGTCACGAAGCCCGACAACACATCGAGCTCTGCCATCGGGATCCGAAGCATTCGTCCAGCGGTCGACGTCGATGCCGCGACGGGTTGCGGCGCGCCAATTGCGGCAGCGCCCGCGGGCTGTGGCACAACCTTTATCTCTCGCGTGGCAGCGGCCGGCTGAACGTCGGCCGGCACGTTCTCCTTCGGTTCGCCACGCCCCTCGAGCCAGGCACGCAAGGCGGCCTCGGTGGAGGTCGTGGCGTCGGATGTGTCCTCGCCTCCGTTGGCCGCGCTGTGAACGCACAGAAACAACGCGTCGAAGCCGCGGAAAAGCAGCTCACTGACCTGTTCCGGCTCCGTACGGAAGTGCCGGAGCACGTCCTCCGTGACGTGCGACAGCGTTGCGATCGGAAAAAACTCGAGAACGCGCGCTTCACCTTTGAGGGTATGCAGCTCGCGCCCCAGCTGACGCAGAGCCTCGTCCCGTTCCGCGACGTTGGACAACCGAGGTACGAGCTCGCCCATGCGCCGCAAGCGATCCCGGGCCAGCGCGAGGAATTTGGCGCGCAGCTGTGCTTCTCTCGGATTCATGTCAATCGCTCGGCTTCCGGCTCCGGTATGGCCCACGCCAGATCGAGCAACCAGACGAATCCCTGCTCGAGCTCGGCCAGCCCCAGCACCCAATCCGCCACGCCCAGGGCGCGCATGCTCGCTGGAATTGGCCGCAGCTCGCCGGCCGAGAGGCTCCTTATCCCGAGCACGCGGTCGACCACGACGCGAGATCCGCTCGAGCTTCTCATCACGAGCGTACGTGCGGCCGCGCTGGTCCGGACCGGGCGGCCGAAGAGCTCTCCTGCCAGCACCCGGTCGTGCTCCGAGCCGGCACTCGAAATGACCGCGTAGACATCCCCGGAATCGACGCCGATCACCAGTCCGGAGGCCTCGCACACCAGCACCGTCACACGCGCGTCGCTCGTGGTCATCGCGCAACTCCGGCAGCGACCACGCGCTGCCGCACGCGCTCGAGCAAGAGCCCTGCATCCATCACGAAACAGACGGAGTCGCCGCGGCGCAACTGCCCGACGACGTGATCCGGCGGAGACAGGCTGGCCGAGACCGGCTCGATCGCGCTCGCG
>Ga0111538_10002920_pt1 | contig 23974 bp, 26 predicted proteins | sample SoiMethybrSBSTD1_FD_79669 | JGI IMG/M metagenome (GOLD analysis project Ga0111538, IMG submission 79669) | Bulk soil microbial communities from a Populus tree surrounding site in Tennessee, USA - Soil MetaG P. TD hybrid SBSTD1 (version 2)... | ecosystem: Environmental > Terrestrial > Soil >...
GTCGGGGTGAAATTGGGCATCCTGCCGATCGGCGGCGCCTACTCCTTCGGATTGACACCGGAGTTTTCGCTGGCGTTCTTCGGTGACGCCATTACCTACTTCTAATTACCGTTCTGGTCGCTGGTCTTGGTGTTTATCGGCGGCCAGGCGGTGGGCATGCGGTCGATGGCCATCTACGAGCTCGGCTCCGATTACGTGAACTACAACCGTGGCCTCGGCGTGAAGGAGGGCCACACGGTCCGCTACATCTTCCGTAACGCCATGCTGCCGCAGTTCACGGGCCTGGCGCTGTCTATCGCCGCCATCATCACTGGCGGCCTGATCACCGAGCTGGTGTTTTCCTACCCCGGTCTCGGCACCTTGTTGTTCAACGCCATCGGCCAGAACGACTACCCGGTGATTTCGGCGATCACCCTATTGATCACGATCGCCGTGCTCGTTGCCAACCTCGCCGCTGACGTTCTCACCGGCGTCATCGATCCCCGAATCCGAGCAGCGGAGACTGGAGAGCGCTGATGAGCCTACGTGGACTAAGTCCTAGATTCTGGGTGGCCGTCGTCCTGGTCGCCTTCGTACTCCTCGTCGGCCTGATCGGGCCGCTGATCGTCTCGACCAGTCCGGATGCCACTGTCGGCGGTCTGTACGACAAGCCACGATGCTGTGGCGCGCTCATTCTCGGTGCCGACAATGAAGGCCAGAGCGTCCTTGCCAATCTGGTTTACGGCACTCGAACCTCACTGATCGTCGGACTAATCGCTGGCCTGATCGGGACCGCAATTGGCCTGCTGATCGGTCTCGTCGCTGGCTATCGCGGCGGCTGGGTAGACGACGTGCTGAGCGCCCTCGTGAACGTCGGCCTCGCCATCCCGACGCTTGTGATCGTGATCTTGGTCTCGGTGTCATTGCCGCAACGCAACCTGTACACCTTGGCTCTGGTGATCGGGTTTACCGGCTGGTTCTGGGTGGCTCGGGCGGTGCGAGCGCAGTCCAGCAGCATCCGCACCCGCGAACACATCGACGTGGCGAAGCTCTCCGGAGCCGGGTTCTGGTCGATCCTGCGCCGCGACGTGCTGCCTTACCTGCTCTCGTACGTCGTGATGGCCTGCATCCTGCAGATCTCCGGCGCGATCTTGTTCGAGTCCACGCTGAGCATGCTCGGCCTGGGCGCTTCCAACACCACCAGCCTGGGCACCATGCTCTACTGGGCCATCCAGTGGGGGTCCGTACGTACCGGCGCTTGGTGGGCATTCGTTCCGCCGACGCTCATGCTGACCTTGATCGTTTTCTCGCTGCTGCTGTTGCAGTCAAGCCTCAATGAGGTCTTCAATCCGCGGCTGCGTCGAGGACGGGCCGCACGCAAGCGGGCCAAGGACGAAGGCGAAGAGCTCGAGGAAGTGACTGTCGAGGGCGAGGACGCCGGACCGGTTGGCAGCGGCGGTCTGTTGGAGACGCCCGTTTCCGCAGGGCATGGGGAGGCGCGCTAATGGGCACCCTGGTCAATGCGGAGAACATCCGTGGCGTGTATTACACCGGAGCCAAGGACGTGGTGGCCGTCAACGATGTCTCGATCAAGATCGAGGAGGGCGAGGTTCTAGGGCTGGCTGGCGAGTCCGGCAGCGGGAAGACGACGCTCGGCTCGATCATCTCGCTCATCGCTCGGCCGCCGCTGCACGTGGAGAAGGGCACGCTGGAGATCGACGGTAAGGTCCAAGAGCTTGGTGGTGAAGCGAAGATTCCGCGCACTTGGCGCGGTGCCGTGGTTTCCATGCTGCCCCAGGGTGCGATGAACTCGATCAGTCCGACGAAGCGAGTACGCCAACTGATCTATGACGTGATGCGGTCGCACGACAGCAAGATCTCCAAGGAAGAGGCGCTGGACCGCGCGCGGCAGCGGATCACGACTTTAGGTCTACCGGCTCGGGTTCTGGACGCGTACCCCCATCAGCTATCCGGCGGTATGAAGCAGCGCACAGTCACGATCATCAGCACTTTGTTGAATCCCCGGCTGCTGGTCGCCGATGAGCCAACGTCCGCTCTCGACGTGACATCGCAGAAGATCTTGATCGAGATGTTGCTGGAGATGCTCAAGGAACGGATCATGTCCGGGGTGATCTTCGTGACCCATGACCTTCCTGTGCTGCGCACCGCGGCCAACCGGATTGCCGTGATGTATCAAGGCAAGATCGTGGAATTGGGCCCGACCGAGATTGTGGTCGAGCGTCCTGAACATCCTTACACCCAGGCGCTGATGAGTTCGGTGCTGGCGCCTGAACCTGCCTATGCCAATACCAGAATCGAGGGAATGAGCAGCTTCGACCGCTCCCTCTTCGACGCTCCGGCGGTGATTCACCCATGACTGAAGAGATCTATCGGGCTGAAAATGTCGTCAAGACTTTCGGTCACGGGAAGCACCAGGTCCAGGCGGTCAAGGATGTTTCATTCGGCCTGGAGGAGGGACAGGTCACCTGCATCGTCGGCGAGAGCGGCTCAGGCAAGTCAACGATGGCCAGGATGGTGCTTGGCCTGATGCCTGTCACATCGGGCAAGTTGATCTTCCAGGGCAAGGATGTCACGAACCTCAAGGGAAAGGCCCGGACCGAATACTGGCGCGACGTGCAGGCGGTATTCCAAGATCCGTTCTCCGCGTTCAACCAGTTCTTCACTGTCGGCAAGCTGCTGGATCGCTCGATGCTGATGGTCGGCAAGAAAGTCGGTCAAGAACGTCTCGAGGAGTCCCTGGGTTACGTCGGCATGGACCTGAGCGTGCTGGACCGCTATCCGCATCAGCTCTCCGGTGGTCAGCGACAGCGTGTCATGATCGCTCGGGCCCTGATGATGCAACCGGAGCTGCTGGTCGCCGACGAGGCCACGTCCATGCTCGATGCATCGCTTCGGGTCAACGTGCTCAACGTCCTCAAAGATCTTCGCGACAAACTCGATATGACCGTGTTGTTCATCACGCACGACATCGGGCAAGCCTGTTACTTGGCTGATCGAGTGCTCGTCATGGAGCACGGCGTTATGGTTGAGCAGGGCAAGACCGACGACGTGATCTTCAATCCGCAGCATGAGTACACCAAACGGCTGCTCGCCGATGTGCCGAAGCTGCATGAGGAGATTGCGTTGCAGGACCTGCACGAAGCGCTGCAGCAGGCGGGCGAGCTGGCCTGATCCTGACTCGGGGCGAAAATGCACCGCACAGACTTGCGCACGGGCTGGAACGTCCGCGCCATCGGGGGCGACCGTTCAGGATTGGCGCCGGGACGCTATCCCGCCGAGGTTCCAGGTTGCGTGCACACCGACTTGATGACAGCGGGCGTCATTCCCGATCCATATCTGGACGGGAATGAGGCTGCTCTCAGGTGGATGTACGACGTCGATTGGCGTTACGCGGTCACGCTGGATCCCAATGATCTTGATCTGCAGCCTCCTGGGCCGGGTGAGCGGATTGATTTGATCTTTGAAGGCATCGACACCGTCGGAACGGTTCGAGCCGGCAGCGGCGCGCGCCTCGCGAAGATCGAGCTCGGCCGTACCTACAACATGCACCGCTCATACCGCTTCGATGTCTCTTCGCAACTGAGCGGCGAGCCGCTGGAACTCGAAGTTGATCTTGATTCTGCAACCGCGTACGCCGAGCGTGAGCGAGCCCGACTTGGTGATCGGCCGAATGCGTTGCTGAATGCGCCGTTCAACTTCATCCGCAAGATGGCCTGCAGCTTTGGCTGGGACTGGGGGCCCGACTTACGGACCGCAGGTCTGTGGAGGCCGGTACGCCTGGAGCGCTGGAGGCTTGCCAGGCTGGCCCAGGTGATGCCGCTGGTCATGCTCGACAGCACAGGTGCCGGCCGAGTGGAGCTGCGAGTCGAGCTGCAGCGTCTCGACCCGGAAGCTTCCTTGACGCTCGCGGCCGAAAGCCTCGGCCAGCGCGCAGAAACCATCCTGGATGCCGGGGCGACGAGCACGACCCTGGTCATCGATGTGCCCGACGCGCCGGTCTGGTGGCCTGTCGGTTATGGCGAGCACCCCCTTGCCGATCTGACGCTGACGTTAGCCGCCGATGATCAAGAACTCGACCGCTGGCATCGACGAATCGGTTTTCGCACGATCGAACTGGACACCTCCCCTGATGGCATCGGTACGCGATTCACTATCTCGATCAATGGCCAGCCGGTCTTCATCAAAGGAGCCAACTGGATTCCTGATGATCATTTCCTGACTCGCATCACAGTTGAGCGAATCGAGCGCCGGCTCGATCAGGCCATCGCCGCCAACATCAACATGCTGCGCGTCTGGGGCGGCGGAATCTATGAGAGCGAGGAGTTTTATCGCGCTTGTGATGAGCGCGGGCTGCTGGTGTGGCAGGACTTTCTGCTCGCCTGCGCGGCGTATCCGGAAGAGTCGCCGTTGTGGGAGGAGATCGAAGCCGAGGCCGGCGAGAATATGGTGCGGCTGATGCATCATCCGGCGCTAGTGCTGTTCAACGGCGGCAACGAGAATCTGTGGGGCCACGAGGACTGGGGTTGGAAGGAACGGCTCGACGGCCGTACCTGGGGTGCTCGGTATGCTCGCCAGCTCTTTCCGAAGATCGTTGCCGATCTTGATCCGACCCGCCCATATTGCGACAACAGTCCGTACTCTCCGGCCGCCCCTTCGGGCGGGGACGCCGAGCGTGTCCATCCCAACGATCCGGACAATGGCACTCATCACCAGTGGGAAGTCTGGAACCGCATCGACTACACGGCCTATCGCAGCGAGATACCCCGGTTTTGCTCTGAGTTTGGATTTCAGGCTCCGCCGGCCTGGAGAACCTTGATCGACTGGGTGCATGCCGCAGATGGGAGTTCGTTGGATGCGGTAGGCGATCCCAAGAACGACGCGAATTTTTTACTGCACCAAAAAGCTGCAGATGGCAACGGCAAGCTCGACCGTGGTTTGGCTCCGCACATTGGCGTGCCGGACAGGTTCGCAGACTGGCATTGGGCGACCCAGCTCAATCAGGCACGTGCGGTGACGTACGCGATCGACCATTACCGCCGGTGGTGGCCGAGGACGGCTGGCGCGATCGTCTGGCAGCTCAACGACTGCTGGCCAGCCACTTCCTGGGCGGCGATCGACTCCGAGGAACGGCCGAAGCCGCTCTGGTACGCGTTGCGGCGGGCGTTCGCACCACGCAATGTGGTCTTCGCCAATGAGATCCTTGCCAATGAGAACAGCACCATGTCGGCAGTGCTGTGCAATGACACCGACGGGCCCTGGCACGGGACACTTCAGCTGAGCCGCGAGCGGCTGGACGGTGTCCGGCTTGCGAACCTTAGCGTCGATGTCGGCGTGGAGCCGAGGACTGTTACGCCGATCGCGTTGACCGATGAGCTCTCCAAACCCGACGATCCGACAGCGGAGGTCGTAGTTGCCCGGCTTGACGACCTGACAAGGGTGCACACTTTCGTCGAGGACATCGAACTGGCGTTGGAACCGGATCCGGTGGAGCTGGAGGTCATGGCGGCCGATGACGGCTATGCCGTCACTGTGAGAGCTCGCTCACTTGCCCGGGACGTCACGTTGCTGGTTGATCAAGCGGCCGCCGATGCCACTGTCGATGATGCGCTCGTCACATTGACCGCCGGGCAGAGCAAGACGTTCCATGTTGCGACGACCGCGCGAGACCTCGAAGAAGCATTCACTCGACCACCCGTACTCCGGACCGCCAACGACCTTCAGCACATTAGCAGCGGTGTTGGACGAGAGTGAGATCGTTGTACCAGCCGAACTGGCTGAGCTACACGAGAAGTACTGCGGCGAGGATGGTCGGGCCTGGATCGCTGGTTTGCCGGCTCTGGCTGCTGCCTATCTTGATCAATGGCAGTTGACGATGGACGGCCCACTGGCATCCGGGGCTGTTGCGCTGATCATCCCCGTGCTGCGCCGCGATGGTTCGACGGCAGTGCTCAAGCTGCAGCCCGTTGACGACGAGACCGGCGGTGAACCTGCAGCGCTACAGGCCTGGGCAGGGCAGGGAGCGGTGCGACTGCTGGAGCATGATCCGAGTTCCGGTGCAATGCTTCTCGAGCGGCTCGATGCCTCGCGAGATCTCTCCACGATGACGGACGACTTTGCTGCTGCGAAGATCATCGCGGAGCTATTGGTCCAGCTGAACTCGATGCCGGCGCCGTCAGGGATGCGCCAGCTCGCAGACGTCGCAGCAGCCACGCTGACTCAGACGCCGGAGGCAATCAGGTTGGCGCAGGATCCCGACGAGGGCCGGCTCTTGATCAACTGTGCGGCTCGGTATCAGGAATTGATCACCGAACGGATGGAAAACCGTTTGCTGCATTGGGATCTGCACTACTACAACACTCTGTCCACGCTGGACGGCGCGGGCGAGTGGAAGGCGATAGATCCGAAGCCGCTCGGCGGTGACTCAGGATTCGAGCTGTTGCCGGCGTTGTGGAACCGTTGGGACGATCTCGTCGGCACTGGCGACTTGCCGGCTGCTCTCTTGCGTCGTTTTGATCTCATGACGGAGGTGATGGGACTGGATCGATCACGCGCCGCGGGCTGGACTTTGGGACGCGTGCTGCAGGTGGCGGTCTGGGATCTTCTCAGATTCCGGGAGGGCCGCATCTGGCCCTCACACCGCACCATCGCTGAGGTGCTCATCGAGCGATACGCGGGCTGAGCTTGTCGAAGCCCAACCCGGCAGTCTGCGACAGGCTGAGGGCGCATTAGCTGGCTGGTCGCACGGTGTCGCCGCGCCGAGGATCCGCGGCGACTGGCCGAGATTCGCGATCGCGTCGGGTCAGCACGACGTCAGTGAAGACAAGTGGATAGGTGTGCAGCGTATGAAGAACGGTGGGGATGTCCATGGTCGCAACATCTCCAATGCCGGTACCGAGGGTCTGGGCCTGGATGTGCAGATGGGGCTCGGACGTATTGCCGGAGTTGCCCACTTTCGCGATTGGCTGGCCCACGGTGACGTGATCACCAACCTTGACCTGAATACTCCCAGGGCTGAGATGTGCCATCTCCAGATAATGCCCACCGCCGATGTCGATGACGATGTTGTTGCCGCTCTGGAAGTGACTATCCCTCGATCCGATCTGCTGGTCCGGCCTGCCATCTTGGACGAAGGTTATGGTTCCATCTGCCGGCGCGAGGACCGGTTTCCCGTAGATGTAGTAGCTGGTCAGCGCCTTGCTTCCCGGCTGATGTGTACTCCCGTCGCGCCTCTCGAGTATGTCGAGAGGATCACGCTGCGTCGAGGTGACGTGATGGTAGTTCACCAGTTCAGCGTGTCCGCCATGACCGACCAGCCATTCATCCGCGAGAGGGGATGCGATCGGAACCGGATTTCCAACGGGCCGGAAGATCATCACCAGCTGGGCGGCGATGAATAGTGAGCCAGACAGCATTAGCAGGTTGGATGCCATCCGCACAGTTTTCAGTGGCACCGCGGCGACGAGCAGCAAGACCACCAAGCCACCGACGAATGCAATCAGAAACACCCGGTAGATGCTCGGAGCAAAACCGAAGGCCGCTGCGTCGTACGCGCCGGTGAACAGCGTGGACGCCAGCAACCCGCACAGCACCAGCATGTTCACAAGCTGCAGCCAGTGCGGCAGGAGGTTGCCGCGTAGGGGATTGCGCAGCAGCCCTAACTGAAGTCGATCATGACGGGCTGCGAGCAGTCGACTTAGGACGAGCGGGATGGGCAGACCGATGACCAGTGCGGCGATCGGGACATAGCTCAGCCCCGGACCCGCATACCAGGTTGCTACAGTCACTGCCACGGTCAGGCACAAGATGAGATTGCGACGCGTCAACACTGGTCGGCTGTGCGGTAGATCTCCAAATGAGCTTGCCAGAGTCAGCCATCGCCAGCGGCAGGGTGAGCGCCGCTACTGCGATGAGGCTAACCACCAAGTCAGCCGCGTCCAGCCCGAACACGAGCACCAGCAAAAGGGTCAGGTGTGGCTGCAGGACCGTGGCGACCAGGCATAAGACGACCACCATGCCGAGAATGATGTTTCGTGGTCGGCGGGCAACCGTCTTGGCATCAACCACGTAATCCGGCGGTGAGCCGGCGGCCAGCGCTAGGCCAGCGGCAGCGCGAAGAACAATGGCAACCCAACAACGGGAATAAGGGTGAAGATGATAGCTGCGACGATCACCGCCAGCCATGGACGAATCCGGGTGAGAAGCCTGGTTGGCGGCTGCGAATCGGTGGTGACCTGCACAGTCTCACTATTCCGCGTCAGCTACGGCGAAAGTTAGTGATTACGGAGGAGGAATACTTTGGCGCTTACGCCGCGAGTGACCGACAAGTCCCTTCGCAAGCCTGATCGGGTGGCTGGCGCGCTGGCCGCTGGCTTCGTTGTGCTGCTGCTGGCAACTGAGCTAGTACTGACTTTGCCTGATGAGACCGACAGCCCGGCGTCCGTCGCCACCTTCTACGCGGCGCATCGCGGATTCATCATCGTCCTGCAGGTGCTGGGAATTGTGGCCGCTGCGCTGCTCGGTGGTTACGCGTGGCGACTGCGTCGGGTTGATCAGGTTGTGGCGATAGCAGGCATGATCATGGCCGCCTGTGGCCTAGTGCCAAGCTTGATCACACTGGTCATCGCGATGGTGGCCGACCCGAGTGATCCGGCCTTGGCAGGCAAATGGAACCTGTTAGAACCGCGCGGGGACGACATCTTGTTCGCCGGAATTGTGCTCTTCGCCGGTGCTGTCGCGGTAAGGCTTGGCAGGAGACTGCCGGCCCTCGGCGTACTGGCGCTCCTGGTGGCGGTGTCGTGCTTGGCCCGGCTGCTGCTGGAGATCGTGGGCAGGAATCGCAGTCCGCTCGACACCATCGGTCCACTGTCCTTCGTGGTTCTCATCGCAGTCATGTCCGTGCTGAGCTTTCTCGGAGTGCTGCGCGCGGCGCCAGGTGATCATGAACGATGAGCTCGCGGCCGGCGTACGGCGAATGCTGGCTGACGCCCAGCGGCGAGGGCTTGCAGTCGAGTTACGGCGACGACCGGCCGCACACAGCCTCGAGGAGGCAGCCGAACTGCTTGGCATCCGTCCTTCCGATATGGCAAAGACGATCGTCGTCCGCCGCTCGAGCGGCAGTTATCTGTTCGTCGTCATCGCTGGTGACACGCAGATCGCCTGGCCCAAGCTGAGGTCGCTGCTCGGCGTCAGCAAGATGAAGCTGCCGGATGCTGCTGAAGCTCTCGAGGCGACTGGGTACGAGCGGGGGACGATTACGCCAATCGGCAGCGAGCCGAGTTGGCCGGTGATCGTCGATCGCCGGCTGGCCGGCCATCGTGCCGCACTCGGCGCGGGCGGCCATGGCTACAGCGCATTCGTTGAAATTGATGATCTTGTCGGCGCGTTCGATGCAACGGTCGCCGACATCGTCGACTAACACCAGCGAAACGCTGGACACACATAATCAAGCCATACACTCGCGCTATGTGGCAGCCCGGTGCGCTGAGCCGAACGGTGCTCGCCCTGATCTGGTTGGTGCTCGGGCTTGCCATGATCGCTGTGCCGGTCTGGCTCGGTTGGACGCGCTGGTCGGCCATCTTGAACGGCCATCCAGCCATGCTCATTGCGGGCATCGCATGCGGCTTGCTTGGCTTCATCGCCGTGGCATGGTCAATCGGAACGCTGACCATTGGAGCCAGGCAGGATCGCGAGGGCGACCCCGACCATCCGGCGCACCGTACATCCGCGCAGGTCCAACGACGGTCCCGTCGGCGGATCATTCTGGCCGTTCCTCTGCTCGTCTTGTCTTTCCTTCTCGTCGTTGTGCTTGCCTATGCGCGGCCATTTGGGGCGACGCCGACTGCAATCGCGGCTCTTCGTTCAGAAAAAGGAGTGCGATTCTCCGACCGGTTGGGCTGGTATGAACTAATCCCGATCAGAGTGGACTCAGCCGGCGAAGACATCAGACCCACGACGGGGCTGATCTTCGTGCCCGGAGCCCGGGTCGATTCGCGGGCCTATGCGCACATCCTCCGACCTCTGGCAGAAGCCGGCTATCTGGTCGCTGTGCTGAAGGAACCGTTTGGCTTTGCCGTGGTAGACGCTGATCATGGCCAGAAAGTGCTCGACCTTCATCCTGAAATCGCGCACTGGGTCATCGGGGGTCACTCACTCGGCGGTACTGTGGCGGCCTCCCTTGCTGACAACGACGATTCTGTCGGGGGCCTCATATTCTTCGCTTCCTACCCGGCGGACCCGATCATCAGGAATGACCTCAAGGTGGTCTCGATATCGGGTACTGCGGATACCTTCGCAACGCCGGCCGACATTGACGCCTCGAGGGCGAAGCTTCCGCCTACTACGTCATTTCTGGTGATCAATGGCGCGGTGCACAGTTCGTTCGGCGATTACGGTGATCAGCCTGGTGATGGGACGGCCACCATTGACCGGTCGGCCGCTCAAGCTGAGATCACCAAGACAACGCTTGCACTCATGGCTGCCGTGGCTCCGCCGCCACCGCAAGAGAAGAAGTAGTCCTGACCGGACCGGCGCGCTGCTGATCGCTTCTCTCTAAGATCTGGATATGAGCGAGACGGGTTTGAAGCTAGCCCAGGAAAAGATGGCCGCTGCCGCGGTCCCACAGCAAGCCATCGACGTCTTCAGCTACTACTACGGCCAACTCGAAGAGGGTGTGAGCGGCTTCATTCCCGAGGACACCATCGAACCACTGATGGATCCGCCCATGCTGAGTGACGTCGCCGTGAGCGACGAGGATGCCGCCGCAGCCCTCGAAAAGACAGTGATCATCAAGCTCAACGGTGGCCTTGGCACGTCGATGGGCATGGACAAAGCCAAATCACTGCTGCCTGTGCGCCAAGACAAGACTTTCCTGGACATTATTGTTGATCAAGTACGGCACGCTCGGGCTAGCTACCAGATCCAGCTGCCGCTGCTCTTTATGAACAGCTTCCGCACTCACGAGGACACGTTGGCAGCGCTGGAATCCTATGATGATCTTGCCGTTGCCGGACTTGATCTTGGTTTCCTGCAGAACCAGGAGCCCAAGCTCAGGGCCGATGACTTGACGCCTGTGGAATGGTCGGTTGATCCGAGTCTGGAGTGGTGCCCGCCCGGCCACGGTGATCTGTATACCGCTTTCGCAACCTCCGGAGTCCTGGATCGTCTTCTCTCATTGGGCTATCGCTATGCCTCCGTATCGAACTCTGACAATCTTGGTGCCGCGCCCAATGCCAGGATCGCAGGTTGGTTCGCCGCCAGCGGAGCTCCGTACGCCGCAGAAATATGCCGCCGCACTGCCGCTGACAGGAAAGGCGGACATCTGGCTATCCGCAAGTCGGACCGGCAGCTGATCTTGCGCGACACGGCTCAGACGCCCAAAGAGGAGATGCATTTCTTTACCGATGAGTTCCGGCATCCGTTCTTCCACTGCAACAACCTGTGGTTCGATCTCCAGGTCCTGGATCGGACGTTGCGGGAGCGGAAGGGCGTACTGGGACTTCCGTTGATCAAGAACGAGAAGACCGTCGACCCCGGTGACCGCTCGTCGCCCAAGGTCATTCAGATTGAGACCGCCATGGGCGCTGCCGTCGAGGTTTTTGAGGGCGCGACCGCCATCGGCGTCGGTCGTGACCGGTTCCTGCCCGTCAAGACCACCAGTGACTTGCTGGTGCTTCGCTCCGATGCATATGATCTGGAAGCCAATGGACAGCTGACCGCGGTGGCCGATCCTGCGCCTGTCGTTGATCTTGATGACAGCTACTACAAGCTCATTGCTGACTTTGATCAACGATTCCCGGCTGGCGTACCTTCACTGAAGGAGGCACGGGCCTTTGCGATCTCCGGGGATTGGAGCTTCGAGGCTGACGTTCGGGTCGTTGGAGAAGTGACTCTCGACGATCAGGGAACTCCGCAGATTGTCGCTGCCGGCTCGACGCTCGGTAACGAAGCCGAGTCAGCGGTTCGCTGAATTGAAGCAAGACGGCAGGCGGCCTGCCCGGCCTCTGCTTGAGATGCTCAGACTTCTGCGGCCCTAACCTTTCTCGAGATGACCAAAACGTGTTCGATCGCCTGAATCGGCACACGTCTGCCATCTGGAGATGGCAAACGCGACAAATCGGGAGCCGCCATCATTGCCAGGAGCCTCGACCGCTAAAGCGACGGGTGGAAGATCACACCGGCACTGAATGACCTATCGCCAAATGATGCTCAGCGTGGCCGATGCCGCTGCTTGGGCCAAAAGGGTCGCGGTATGGCTGTCCACGTCGATGAGGACCAGGCCGCCTTCTGGGCCTGGACCCGCCCGGTCGTCTGGTAGCTCAGGCACTGTTACGACCCGTGCGCCCGCTGCGATGACTATCGCCGGCTGCTCGCCCTCGGCATCGGCGGCCACGATATCGACAACGTCACCCGGGTGCAGCAGCGCGGTGACAGCGGTGTCGCCAAGTCTCAGTGGCGCAATCACATGGCCAGGCTGCGCGCTCGTACGCGCGACGGTCGTGGTGAACAGCGTCATCATCTGGTTTTCAGCGACCGGAGCTGCCAGAGTCTTGCCAATAAGCTCATTTGGGTCGGTCAGCACGTTTTCGGGCACATCAGAGGCCACCACCGGGTCGAGTACCAAGTCTGTCGCGGAGAGGACCGCGCCGCCAGGCAGCTGAGACTTCGCCTTGACCACTGTGATCATGGCTGGACCCTCCGGTGCTGCCGCGGAGATTCCTGTCAATACCGCAGCAATGGCGGCTACCACTGCAAGCTTTCTTCGATGCCACGATGCGGCGCGAGCCAGTGCCTGCAGCGGCCGCCGTCGACGAGGTGTCACCGATGGCATGAGCGAAGCGGGTATCCAAGAGAGCAGCTGATCATGCCCGAAGGCTAAGGATGCGCAACCAGATCGTGCGCCATGTCCACAGGGGCTAGCTAGCCGCCTTCTGCCCTGTGGATGGCGCGCCACCAGAGACCGGCTGCTTACCGTTTTTCGAGCTGCCTGACGCGGCTGATCCTGCGCCGGCTGGCTCCTTGTCAGTCGACTTAGCCTCCGCTCCAGACTTCTTGTCTGCGGATTCCGACTTGGCGCCGTCGCCGTCCTTCGAGCCATTCCGGCTGTCGGTGCGGTAGAAACCGGAACCCTTGAACACCACGCCGACGGCGTTGAATACCTTGCGTAAGTGGCCGCCGCAAGTCGGGCAGACGGTGAGAGGCGCGTCGCTGAACTTTTGTACGGCCTCAAGGTCCTCGCCGCACTCGGTGCAGCGGTACTGGTAAGTCGGCATCGGTGTCTTTCTCTCCTTAGAAGCAGCCTTGCCTCGAAGGTTCAACCGCAACTTAGCACTCAAGCATACCGACTGCTAACCATTGCAGTCTTGCTCAAAAGTCGTGAAGTCGGTGGCTATCCGACTACCTGGTAAGCCCTCAGGTTCGCTAGCTGATAATCCCACTGAGGATGCCGATCCGTGGGCGCGCGGAGTACCTCAAGGATGCGCTTGATGCGTAGTAAAGGCACGATGAGGTCGTCTCCCTCGGGTGGAACCCGGCCGCCCGCGATGCGATAGCTGTCGATGTATTCCTTTGCAGCCTTCCCATCCAGAGCGCCGTCGGCCGTACTGCAAAACGGTCCGATGCTGGAAGCGAGGTCCCACACCTGCCAGTCCAACTCTGCCTCTTCCCAGTCCAGCAGCGCAGTAACGTGTCCGCGTAGCCTCCAGAAAGTCGCTTGGCGTGAAACGGTGCCGTCAGGCCGTACGCCTGGCAACGGCCGATAGCCGATCCGCGGCCGGATCTGCAGTATCAGCGGAACCACTCACAATGTCAGTTTCTCGTAGTGCGGTGTGTCTGCCGGCTGAGCCACACAGGCACTGACATTAGAGTTTGACGGTGCGCCGGATCCCTCGCTGGCCGATCTTCACCGCGATCGTGTTAGTGGTTGCGCTGGCCGCCCTGAGCAGCGTGGGGATAGCGACCGTACGGAAGTCTTTCCCGGAGACGTCCGGCCGATTGATGGTGCCTGGGCTCAAGAGCCGCGTTGACGTGCTGCGCGACTCGTACGGGGTGCCGCAGATCTACGCCGACAATCCCGAAGATCTCTTTCTGGCTCAGGGGTATATCCAAGCCCAAGATCGTTTCTTCGAGATGGATTTCCGCCGCCATCTTGCTGCCGGGCGGCTCTCGGAGCTGTTCGGCAAGTCGCAGTTCGAGCGAGACGCCTATATCAGAACGCTCGGTTGGCGTCGGGTAGCGGAGCAGGAGTTGGCGTTATTGGCACCGTCGACTCGCCGCTATCTCGACGCCTATGCAGCTGGTGTGAACGGTTATATCGGTGACCGGGCCGGTGGCGATCTCTCCCTTGAGTACTCGGTGCTGAGATTGCAGGGCCTTGACTACAGGCCGCAGCCGTGGGTCGCTGCTGATTCTGTCTCCTGGCTCAAGGTCATGGCTTGGAATCTGGGGTCAGACCTGGATGAGGAGGCGGAGCGGGCGATCATCACCGGCAAGCTTGGGGCAGGACGTGCGGCGAGCCTCTTTCCTCGATATCCGCTGGATGGAGACTTCGCGCCCATCCTGCGGCGCGGAAACGTTGTGGGAAAGGCGTTCGATCCATCCGCGAGCCAGGGATCGGCCCGACCGTTTCCGGATGAACTGAGTGATCATCAACTACGTCAAGCTTCAGATGCCCTGGAGAATCTGGTCAAGACCAACAGGTCTATTCCACCATTGCTCGGGAGTGGTTCCAGCGGCGATGGCACGGGTTCCAACTCGTGGGCCGTGGCCGGGTCGGGTACCGCGAGTGGCAAGGCGATCTTGTCCAACGACCCACATCTACCGACCTCCATTCCATCGGTGTTCGCCCAGGTCGGCCTGCACTGCCGCACGCTGTCCCAAGCCTGTCCGTTCGACGTCACCGGATTCAGCATGGCGGCCGTGCCCGGTGTAGTGATCGGCAAGAACACTAAGATCGCTTGGGGCCTGACGACCAGCAAGGTGGACGCTCAGGACCTGTATCTGGAGGACGTACAGGGTGACACCGTTAGGGAAGGGGAGAAGTACGTCCCGCTTCAGGTGATCAGTGAGGACATCCAGGTTCGGGGCGAAGACAAGCCGCGCACCATCCGGATTCGCTCCTCTAGGCGAGGACCACTGCTCTCCGATGTTGATCAGCGGTTGCAGCAGGTCTCTGCCAGCCGACCCAGTCCGAGTACGGCCCCCTACGCCGTCGCCTTGAGCTGGACGGCACTCCAGCCCGGCCACACGATGGATGCCCTACTTGCTTTCGACCAAGCCCAGAACTTCGCGGAGTTTCGAGCAGCTGCCGCGCTCGTGAGCGCGCCCTCACAGAATCTTCTCTACGCCGACACTGCTGGCAATATCGGTTATCAGCTGGCCGGCACAGTGCCCCTTCGCCGGAAGGGCAATGGAACAAAACCCGCCCCGGGGTGGGATCCGAACTACGGCTGGCGCGGCACTATTCCCTTCGCCAAGCTGCCCTACGTTGACAATCCGCCGAGCGGGTTCATTGTTGCCGCGAATCAGCAAGTGATCGGGGCGCAGTATCCGTATCCGTTGGGCTCGACCTTCTCCTATGGGTGGCGCAGTCAGGAGATCATCGACAGGCTGCGTGATGCTCCGCCCATGACCATGGACAGTGCCGAACAGCTCTTCTACGACGACACCATCCGATTTGCGGCCGACCTCGTTCCAATCCTGCTCAAGATCAAGGTCCCCGATCCCTGGGTCGTCGAGGGTCAGCGGACACTCGTTGGCTGGGACTATTCGGCGAGCAAGGACTCGGCGGCGGCAGCCTACTTCAGTGTTGTCTGCCACAACATCCTCAAGCTCACCTTCCGCGATGAGCTGCCCCAAGAGCTGTGGCCGGCGGGAGGGGATCGCTGGTACGCCGTACTGACGATGTTGATGAAGCAGCCCATGAATCCGTGGTGGGACGATATCGCAACCAAGGACAAGATCGAAACTCGGAACGACATCCTACTTGCCGCAATGATCAACGCCCGCAAAGAGATCACCTCGCTGATGGCACGAGACACCGATCAATGGCAGTGGGGCAAGCTGCACCGGGTTCGGCTGCAGAATCAATCCCTGGGGGTTAGCGGCATCAAGCCCGTCGAAGATCTTTTCAATCGCGGCGACTATCAAATCAGTGGTGGTCCAACCGCGGTCAACGCCATGGCCTACGACGATCGCATGGGGTATGCGGTGACTGCCGGCCCGGCGATGCGGATGCTTATTGATCTTGGTGATCTCGATGCATCGCGTTGGGTGAATCAGAGCGGGGTCTCCGGCCATGCGTTCAACAGTCACTATGACGACCAGACTGTGCTGTGGGCGAATCAGCAGCTTTGGCCATTCGTTTCATCGCCTGGCGCAGTGGAGGCTCGCACGGAAAGTCGTCAGGAACTGGTACCAGGCAGCTGAAACCTTTCCCGTTACGCGGCTGTCAGAACTGTGCCGAGGAGCCGCCTGGCATACACGTGATCCAAACTGGTGCCGTGATCCGTCGCCGAGTGGTCGCCTATGGACGTGTGCAGGGTGTCTTCTTCCGGGACAGCTGCCGACGCGAGGCCGGGGCGCGCCAGGTGTCCGGGTGGGTGACGAACCGTGAGGACGGCGCCGTTGAGGCCGTGTTTGAAGGGGAGCCGGCAGCTGTCCAGGCACTCGTTGATTGGACTAGTCAGGGGCCGCCGCGGGCGCGGGTGATCAAGTTGGATGTCATCGAAGAGGAACCGCGCGGCGAGTTCGGGTTCTCAGTCCGCTGATTATCAGCAAGAGGTCACAAATTGCAGAGCACAGAAGGCTCGCAGGTGATCATGCGTTTCGGCGTAACAATCACGTCGACCCGATGATCCCAGGCCTGGACCGGGATTGCTTCCAGAACTTCGTCATCGTTGAGCAAGACCCAGACTGGCGCACTTTGCGAGGCGTGGCGGAGAGCTCGGTCGTACCAGCCGCTACCTCGTCCCAAACGGTCGCCATGCAGGTTGGCCGCCAGCCCCGGGCAGATAATCAATTCCGCTTCCGGAAGCTGCTCGCTTGGCACCACATCTCCAGTAGGCTCCAAGATCGAGTACGCGCCGACACGAAGTGAATCCGGACCTTCGTACGCGGCCCACGCCGGTCTGTCCAAGCGACCGCCAATGGGATGTGACAGTACTGGCAGCAATACCCGGACCTCATGTGCCGCCAGCCATGCAACGAGCTGAAGCGTCCCGGGCTCGGAGCCGTTTGAAAGGTAGGCTGCGACGGTGTCCGGGATGCGTGCTTCCAGCGCGGATTCGATTAAGGACATGCGCGAGCTGTCATCCTGCTCACGCTGCTTCTTGGTACGCGAATCCCGCCGGAACACGATTGCTTTCCGAAGCGTCCGCTTGGCCCCATCGATGGCCGCAGCATCGATTGCCGCCATCGCCGCAAGGTCGGCGGCCTCTGGCTGGGTTTGCACGGACCTAGCGTAGTCGTGCTGGCAGCATAAACGGCCTGCACTCAGCCAGCGTGTCGGCGCTCATGATCATCTTTTTGCAGGCCCGAATGGGTGACTCCACGCCCGCGATGTTCGCGCCGCCGATCTTCCAAAATGGGCGCGAGCGTAGCGAGCACCGGCCCCAGCGGCGAGCTGTGTGCAGGAGGAGCGACGAAACGCGTCGAGAACAGAGCTGATTTTGTTAAGCGATCGTTTCGTCGGGTCCGACGAAGACGGCGGCTTCCGGCGAACATCGCAGCGAGCGGAGCGAGCGATTAGGCACAGCGAGCTTGGCAAGCGAGGCAATCCAACCAGCATTACTGTGTGGAGCATGCCGTTGTTCGCTCGCAAGACAATCCAGGAGCCGGAGGCTGTTGTGTCGCAATTCGAGCCACTGCCACAACCGCCTGAACCGGATCGTGGCCAGTTACGGTCCATGCCGGCGCACCGGCAGTATCTGCTCAGCTGCGTGACTCCGCTACGGTCCTTCCGTCAGCACATTCTTGATGCGGTAGGCCTCAATATCTGCGAGGACGTCGTCGCCAGCATCAATCTGCCGCGATTCGACAATTCGGCAATGGACGGCTACGCCGTACGCGCCGAAGATGTGGTCGAGGCGACCCAGGATGCGCCGCTAAGCCTGCCCGTGGTTGGTGAAATCGCGGCGGGCAAAGCCGCGCTGCATCGGCTGTCACCTGGCACAGCGATGAAGATCATGACGGGGGCACCGGTACCGCTCGATGCGGACACGATCGTCCCGTACGAGAACACGGATCGTGGCGAGAGCGATGTCAAGGTTTTTGCATCCAGCGTCGTCGGGCAGCACATTCGTCGTATTGGCGAGGACATCAAAGCAGGTACTCAGTTATTCAAAGAGGGTGATCATCTAGGCCCGCGGGACATCGGAGTCTTAGCCGGTGTGGGGCTGGACAAGGTGCTGGTCCGGCCGCGGCCGCGAGTGGTGGTGATCTCCACTGGATCCGAGCTAGTCGATCCTGGACTCGAGCTCAGCAACAAGCAACAGATCTTCGACTCGAACTCCTACATGTTGGCAGCTGCCGCTAAGGCGGCAGGCGCTCAGGTCTATCGAGTCGGCCAGGTCATTGATGATCGCACCGCACTCAAGCGACTGATCGCTGATCAACTACTGCGCGCGGACTTGATCTTGACGACGGGTGGTGTCAGTCAGGGCGACTTCGACATAGTGAAAGCGGTGATGCCCGAGTTGGGGGGCTGCGACTTCACGCAGGTCGCGATGCAGCCGGGAAAGCCGCAAGGCTTCGGATTGATCGGTCATGATCGAGTCCCGATGATCATGCTGCCGGGCAACCCGGTGAGCGCCTTCGTATCCTTCGAAGCGTTCGTGCGGCCCGTCATTCGCAAGCTGATGGGCGCGCGACCATATGTGCGGACGCTAGTGAAGTGCGAGACGGCCCATGACATCAAGTCCATTCCGGGCCGGATGCAGTTAGCGCGGGGCATCATCAGGGCCGGACACACGGGTAACTGGCAAGTTGAGCTGGCCGGTGGGCACGGCTCCCATCTGTTAGCTGATCTTGCCCGCTCGAACGCCTTGGTGATCTTGGCCGAAGACACCGAGTTCGTTACCGCCGGTCAAGAGGTCGACGTTTGGCTCCTCGACGAGTCTTCTAACTGACTGAGGGGCCAGCGATGGGGGAGAGTCGTTTTCCGCATCTCAGCGCTACTGGTGACGCGCGCATGGTCGACGTTTCCGACAAAGCCGTGACTGCGCGTACGGCAACAGCTGCGGGCCGCGTGCTGCTCAGTACCGAGTGTGTGGCGGCGCTGCGGGACGGGACTGTGCCGAAGGGCGATGCACTGGCCGTGGCACGGATCGCAGGGATTCAAGGCGCAAAGAAGACTTCGGATCTCATCCCGTTGTGTCACCCGCTGTTCATCAGTGGTATCGATGTCAACACCGAAGTAACCGACGAAGGCGTCGAAATCACGGCAACGGTCAAGACCGCCGAACGCACCGGGGTGGAGATGGAGGCGCTTACCGCGGTTGTTATCGCCGGACTCGCGGTGATCGACATGATCAAAGCCATCGATCGTGCCGCGGTGATCAGTGAGGTACGCGTGCTTTCGAAGTCTGGCGGTCGCCGACGTGACTGGTCTCGTGAGGACGATTCATGACCGACAGCGCGCTCGTGATCACAGTTTCGAACCGAGCCGCTGCTGGCGTGTACGAAGATAAATCCGGGCCGATCATCGCGGCTGCCCTTGATGATCTTGGACTCAAGGTATCAGGTCCGATGATCGTGCCCGACGGAGATGCCGTAGGCGCGACGCTGAGAGATGCCGTGGCGGCCGGCCATACCGTGGTGATCACTACCGGGGGGACTGGGTTGAATCCCAATGATCACACCCCAGAGCAGACCCGCGCCGTGGTCGATCATGAAGTTCCTCAACTGGCAGCGGCGATCGCGCGATATGGCGCTGATCATGGTGTGCCGACGGCGGTGCTGAGCCGTGGCATCGTTGGTGTCGCGGACCGTACCTTGATCATCAACCTGCCGGGATCGAGCGGTGGTGCCCGCGACGGCATGGCCGTACTCGGGCCGGTGCTCGCGCATGCGATCAGTCAGTTGCGGGGTGGCGATCACTGAGATGGCCAGGCTGGAGCGGCCGCCTCACGGACTCCACGGCCTAGGTGGGTTCGGTCGTCACCATTGGCCGGTCACGTTGCGGCATGGGCCGGTAATCCTGGCCCCGCTGCGACATCGGGATCGCGCTGCTTGGGAGCGGGTGCGCCGTGAGAACGCGGGTTGGCTTCGGCCCTGGGAGGCAACCCTTCCACCTGGCTCACAAATCGGCGCCTCGACGTACGCAGGATTGGTCCGTTCGGTGACCCGTCAGGCTCGAGAGGGACGGATGCTGCCGTGGCTGGTGTTCTATGACGAAGGTTCCAACAGCGACAAGCTGCGATTGGCCGGCCAGTTGACGGTAAGTGGGATCGTTGGCGGTTCAGCGTCTTGGGGCCAGATTGGCTACTGGGTCGATCAGCGGCTGGCGGGACGTGGCATCATTCCAACGGCCGTGGCGCTAGCCGTCGACTACTGCTTCCAGGTCATGTCGTTGCATCGCATCGAGATCGCCATCAGGCCGGAGAACACCAAGAGCCTTCGCGTGGTGGCCAAGCTTGGCTTCCGGCCGGAAGGGCTGCGGCCGCGCTATCTGCATATCGATGGGGACTGGCGGGACCACTTGGTCTTCGCGCTGAACGCGGAGGAGGTACCGGAGGGCTTGATGCAGCGCTGGGAGAACTTGCGCCAGCGTTGAAGCTCGCCTACAGATGCGGTGCCCGCAACATCCGTCACATCCGTTTCTTGCGACACACCGATCAAGATCAGCTGAGGAGTGCTGCTGGCCCCGTACCGTCTGGGTGTGGGGACGACTGGTGTGATCTTTGCTGCCATCGCAATTGCGTGGCTTGCTTATCTCGTCCCGCATTTCGTACGCCGGCGCGATGACGAGGCAGAGCTGGACGACTCTGATCCAGCGGACCGTTTCTCGGATTCGATGCGTATCGTCCGGCACGGCACCGCCCCGCTTCTTGATCATGATCTTGAGGAGATAGCACCCTTCGAGGTGTCGACACCGCAGACCAGGCGCGCGGCGATCAACGACTTGCGCCGCCTGGAACGGCTGGCAGCCTCCAGGCGGAGCCGCGTGCTGCTGTCATTGCTGGCGGTGCTAAGCGGAATGATCGGCTTCTGTACGGTGCATCTGGTCCCATGGTGGAGTGTCGCCGTTCCAGCCGGACTGCTATTGATCTTCGTTGTCGTCGCTCGGATTAGCGTCTGGCTGATGCGGAGGAATCTCGACGGTCGCTATCGCGAAATCCGTCATGGCAGTACAGAGTCCACGATCTTCCTTAGCCGCAATGACTTTCCCAAGAACGGTATCGAGGTGCGTTCTATGTCTGGCAAGGCTGAGTCCGCTGCGCCGGGAGCCCTTTGGGATCCCATTCCGATCACGATGCCGACATATGTCTCCAAGCCCCTGGCGCCTCGAACCGTACGCACCATCGACTTATCAGGTCCAGGCGTAGCCTCATCCGCGCGGCCCGATGGGCCGGTTACCGCAGACGCTCCAGCTGTCGCTTCAGACTCTGCGAACGCAGCGGCAGCCGAGGAATCGCGGAAGTCTGCCTCTGCCTGACGGTGGTAAAGTCTCGATGCTGATCGGCCCACCGGTCCGCGGGGCTATGGCGCAGTTGGTAGCGCGTCTCGTTCGCAACGAGAAGGTCAGGGGTTCGAGTCCCCTTAGCTCCACTCATCTCGAAAGCAGGTCTGACTAGGTCAGACGACAGATCCGCTGCTGGCTCAGGCTCCTGTGATTCTGCGGCCGGGTCTCCCTGTGCACCCCGTATGCACCCCGCCGACTGGTTGAGCCTCGCCAGTCCGGCGCGGTCGGATGCAGTGCCAAGGTGATGCAGGTACAGATTGGTGGTGGCGATCGACGCGTGGCCCATCCACGCCTGACCGTGGCTGGGTCGACGCCGCGGGCCAGCCACAGACAAGCCGCGGTGTGCCGGAGGTCGTGGATCCGTCGCCCGTCGGCGATCGTCGTCCAACCGAGAGTCCGCTTGAGCGCGGTGGCGTGCAGTTGGTGGCCCGTCGCTGTGGCGGCACAGCAAGGCGTCCTGCCCCCGGCCCTCGACGAGTTCGCGGACGATCGGTAGGACACGGTCGGCGACGGGCACGCGCCGGGTCTTGCCTGACTTAGTTCCCTTGGTCGCAACGCCTTCGGGCTCAGCCCGCTGGACGATCAACATTGGCATCGGTAGCTCGACGAAGTCACGCACCCGGATTGCCCGTAGCTCCGACCAGCGCAGACCGGTCCACGCAGCCAGGAGCACGAGGTCGGCCAGCCGGCGGTTCTTCTCGGAGGCACGCTCCCAGAGTCGCTCGAGGTCGTCCTCGCCGAAGGGATACATCTCGGTTCGGGTGGTGTGCGATCGGGGCACGCGGGTCACCGTCACCGGGTTGACGGTGATCAGCCGTTCGCGCACCGCCCACGAAGAAGGACGAGAGCGAATTCCTCGTGCGCCGCACGGACGCCTCAGCAAAGCCGTGCCTACTCCACCCGACCAGAATGCGCGTGATCTCCCGATCGGTCACAGCCGCGATCTGCATGGCGCCGAGCGATTGGGGTACGAGCCGGACCAAGGCCGCATCGGCGACGTACGTCTTTGGTGACACGGTGTCCTTGCGTTCCTCGAGCCAGATGGGCAGCAGCGAGCGGATGCTCGCCCGGCCGGCGCGCGGGTCGACCCCGCCAGCCAGCGCTGCTTTCTCGCGGGCGTAGTAGGTCTGTGCCTCCCGCCGGGTCGGGAAAGTCTTGCTGCAAACCTGCGTACGTCCGGCCTTGACGATGGCCTGGAACCGCCCTGATGGGAGTCTGCGAATTGTCACCCGACACCTCGACCCAGCCAGGCCAATACGTCCGAGCGGGCGTACCTGGGGGTACTTGGCGTCAACCAGGTCGCCCGGGGCCCTTGCCCGCATGATCGCCATTTGCTCAACGTCGATGGATCAACCCGGAGCAATTCAGCCACCTCCGTCGTCGTCATCAGGACCGGCAACACCGCACCTTCCCCTTTGGCGGCGTCTCCGTCATGGGTCATCAGCTGGTGCTTCGCGCTCTCCTTCATACCTCTCCCTTTCATCGGCGAGGTCTGGGCTGACGCTACCGCCGAGCGGTGACTGGCCGTCTTCGATTGAGCGATGAACCCCTATGCCTCTGCGGACATAAGGAAGATGCAGCTCCTCGACGTTCATACCGTGACCGCAGTGAAGGAGTTGATCGTTCGGCAGTACGAAATGCCTTGCTTATCGACGGAAAGCCTGCACCTTGCCGAAGGCAGGCGTCGATCTGATCGAAATACGTCGTGACGGTGGACCTGCCGACTAAGCGACGGTTCGAGGCGGGCGCTGGCCAGCGCCGCAGGGCGCGGAATGCTAAACAGGATGCTGACGAGGGGTAGCGGTTGAGCATCTTCCGCGCTGTCGAGAACGGTGTCGGGCTTTGTACGTCCCGCCCGACGTCGCAGGTCAACCGCTTCGACAACGACGGAGGAAGTCGATCATGAAATCGTCGCTGACCAGGCTGACCTTCGCCACCGTCTTAGCCTGGTCAAGCCCTGGGGCCGGACTCCAGAGTCGAACGGCGATAAGTCTTCCCGCTTGTCAACTACCTACCGGTAGCTCCCCGTGCACGAGCCTCAGTGCCAACTCGTCAATCATGTTGGGCTCGTACAGCTCGATTGAGCCCAATAGGTATGCGACGAAGCTGAGCGCCGCTAGCCCCGGTCTTTCATGATGCATTCTGATTTCGGTCGTTGTTGATCTTGGGAGTAGCGGTCGGCTGATTTCTGCGGGCTGGCGTGACGGTCCTCCGGGTGGCGCTCCGGTAGCGGGTCTCCGATGGTTCCTGAACTGGCATGGACGGGTGCCGGCACGGTTCAGGTGGGTGCGGGGATGA